>Ga0308168_1001639_pt1 | contig 19918 bp, 17 predicted proteins | sample PhyCR2_FD_202133 | JGI IMG/M metagenome (GOLD analysis project Ga0308168, IMG submission 202133) | Phyllosphere microbial communities from UC Gill Tract Community Farm, Albany, California, United States - DLSLRC.R2 | ecosystem: Host-associated > Plants > Phyllosphere > Unclassified | place: USA...
TCATGGAAAAGCCGCCGATCGACCCGATCAAGATCATCACGCTGATCCAGAAGAACCGCCACATCAAGCTGGCCGGCCAGGACAAGCTGCGCATCACGGCCGCGATGCCGGACCTGCCGGCGCGCGTAAACCAGGTCAAGCAAACCATCCGACAATTATTAGCATAGAAGTTTAAAAAAGCGACATGTCCAAGAAGCTGATTCTCCAAGGTCCAGGCGCCGACCAGGCCACGCTCGCCCGCATCGCCGCCCTGGCGGGGGCACGCACTAGGACCGCCCTGAACCCGCATGCGCTGCGCTGCGACGGCATCGACTTCACGCCGGCACTGAAGGCGGCGGTGGAAGCCGCGGCCTTCGCCGCGGGCGTCGACGCCAGCTTCGTCGATGCCGGCCTGTCGCTGGCCGACTTCAAGCTGGTGGCGATGGACATGGACTCGACCCTGATCACCATCGAGTGCATCGACGAGATCGCCGACATGCAGGGCCTGAAGCCGCAGGTGTCGAGCATCACCGAGGCGGCAATGCGCGGCGAGCTCGATTTTTCCGAAAGCCTGAAACGGCGCGTGGCCCTGCTCGAAGGCTTGCCGGTCGAGGCGCTGGGCCGCGTGTACGAGGAGCGCCTGGCGATCTCGATGGGCGGCGAAGCGATGCTGGCGGGCGTGCAGGCGGCCGGCCTGAAGACCCTGCTGGTGTCGGGCGGTTTTACTTTCTTCACCGAGCGCCTGAAGCCGCGCCTGGGTCTCGACGTCACGCACGCCAACGTGCTGGAAGCCGAGAATGGCAAGCTGACCGGGCGTGTGGTCGGCGGCATCGTCGACGCCGAGGAAAAGCGCCGCACCGTCGAGCGCGTGTGCGCCGACCTCGGCATCACGCCGCGCCAGGCAATCGTGATGGGCGACGGCGCCAACGACCTCAAGATGATGGGGATCGCCGGCCTCTCGGTGGCCTTCCGTGCCAAGCCCGTGGTGCGGGCGCAGGCCGATATCGCGCTGAACTTCAGCGGGCTGGATGGGGTGCTGGCCATTCTGTCCTGACATCGCCCCGCCTTGGCGGTAGCTGGTACCGCATGCCGGTACCGGCAGTGCTGTATGCCTGCTCTTGTTAAATTTCCTGCCGGGAATCAAGCTAAACCTGAATCTGGCGCAAAGCACCTTCTGCGCAAACAGCGAGCCCGACAGTAAGGCGCGGTCTAACATTCCCTTCGCATACCCGCACCGGGTCCCGGCCGCGGGAACCGAACCGTGCGCCAGGAGAATGCCATGCCCCGTCCCCGCCCCTTTTCCGCCCCCTTCCGCCACGCCGCTGGAGGCCGCCGCAGCTTCCTGCGCGGCGCATCGGCACTCGCCGCCGGCCTGAGCCTGGCGCCGGGTGCGGTCACGCAGGCGCTTGCGGCGGAAAACTGGACGGCGACCTGGGGCACCGCCCCGGCCGGACCGCCGACCAGCGCCAGCGCCCTCACCTTCAACAACCAGACCCTGCGCCTGATCGCCCACACCAGCATCGGCGGCAACCGGCTGCGCGTCCGCCTGTCCAACGAGATGGGCAGCACGCCGCTGACGATCGGCGCCGCCTGGATCGGGATCACCTCGACCTATGCCAGCCTGGTCGCCGGCAGCAATCGCCAGCTGACCTTCGGCGGGCGCACCGCGATCACGATCGCCCCCGGCGCGCCGATGCTGTCGGATCCGGTCGACCTGGCGGTGCCGGCCCAGTCCGACCTCGGGGTCAGCCTGTACCTGCCCGGCAGCGTGACCGCGCAGACCGTGCATGACGCCGCCTGCCAGACCAACTACGTGTCGAGCAGCGGCAACTACGCGTCCAGCGCTTCGCTGCCGATCGCGGCCGGCCTGTATTCCTGGCCCTTCCTGACCGAGATCGACATGGCGGTCGCGGGCAGCGCCCTGGTGGCGCTGGGCGACTCCCAGACCGACGGCGCGCTCAGCGTCGGCAATACCAACCACCGCTGGACCGACTACCTGGCGCGGCGCCTGCAGCTGGAGTCGCCCGCGGTCACGGTCGGCGTCGTCAACCGCGGCCTCAGCGGCAACCGGCTGCTGGGCGACGCCGTCAACACGCCGCTGGCCGGCAAGGATGCGCTGGAGCGCTTCGACCGCGACGTGCTGTCCACCGCCGGCGCGCACTGGCTGGCGGTCCAGCTGGGCATCAACGACATCGTGTTCGCCGCCTCCAGCGACCTGCCCACGATCCAGGACGAGATCGCGCTCGGCTACATCCAGCTGATCGCGCGCGCCCGCACGCGCGGCCTGCGCGTCTTCGGCACCACGCTGCCGCCATTCGAAGGCTTCGTCTACTATTCGCCGGCGCGCGAGACCGCACGCCAGCAGGTCAACAGCTGGATCCGGACATCGGGCGCCTTCGACGCCGTGCTCGACTTCGACGCCGCGATCCGCGATCCGGCCCAGCCCGGACGCCTGCTGCCGGCCTACGACGGCGGCGACCACCTGCATCCGAACGACGCCGGCTTCGATGCGATCGCGCGGTCGATCCCGCTCGGTCTTTTTGCGGCGAACTGAGCACAACGACAGCAACGCGCCTCGACATTTCGCAAACATGGTGCGCCGCGGGCGGGATGCCCGGGTCCTGTCGCGACCGTACATTCAGATGGCATATCAACCACCCAAGGAGAATGCCATGCCGAATGCGTCATCCGAAGCACCTGCCAAGCCATCCCGCCGCAGCTTCATGCAGACCACGTCCACCCTGGCCGCCGGGCTGGCGCTGGGTCCGGGGGCCATCCGCCCGGCGGCGGCGGCCGAAACCTGGTACGGCACCTGGGGCGCGGCCCCGGCTGGACCGGCGCCCGCCGGCAGCTACCTCAGCTTCAGCAACCAGACCCTGCGCCTGATCGCCCACGGCAGCATCGGCGGCAGCCGCGCGCGCGTACGCCTGTCCAACGAACTCGGACGCGCTTCGGTGCAGATCGGCGCCGTATGGCTGGGCGTGAGCGCCTCCGGGGCCAGCCTGGTCGCGGGCAGCAACCGCCAGTTGCGCTTCGGCGGCAGCAGCGGCACCAGCCTCGCCGCCGGCAGCGCGCTGCTGTCGGACCCGGTCGACCTGAGCATCCCGGCCCAGGCCAACCTGGCGCTCAGCCTGTACCTTCCGGGCAGCGTGCAGGCCGCCACCGTGCACGACGCCGCCTACCAGACCAGCTACGTGTCCGGCGCCGGCAACTACGCCGCCAGCCAGAGCATCAGCAGCCAGCGCACCCTGTACTCCTGGCCTTTCCTGACCGAGATCGACATCGGCACCACCCGCGCCGGCGCCACGCTGATCGCCCTGGGCGATTCCCAGACCGACGGCCTGCGCAGCACCAACAACGCCAACGCCCGCTGGCCGGACTACCTGGCACGCCGCCTGCTGACCGAGACCGGATCCGGCGCGCTGCCGGTGGGGGTGGTCAACCGCGGCATCGCCGGCAACCGCCTGCTGGGCGACGCCGACAACACGCCGCTGGCCGGCAAGGATGCGATCGAGCGCTTCGACCGCGACGTGCTGGCGACCGCCGGCGCACGTTTCCTGGTGATCCTCATCGGCATCAACGACATCCTGTTCAGCTCCTCGCCGGATGCCAACCTGGCCAGCCAGATCACCTACGGTTACCAGCAGCTGGTGGCGCGCGCCCGCACGCGCGGCATGCGCGTGTTCGGCGCCACCCTGCTGCCCTTCGAAGGCTACGAATGGTATTCGGCGGCGCGCGAAAACGTGCGCCAGCGCGTGAACAGCTGGATCCGCACGGCGGGCGCCTTCGATGCCGTGGTCGACTTCGACGCCGCGGTGCGCGACCCCAGCCGCCCGACACGTTTGCTGCCGTCGCGCGACGGCGGCGACCACCTGCATCCGAACGATGCCGGGTACGAGGCGATGGCGCGGGCAGTGCCCTTGTCCTGGTTGAGCTCGTGATCCAATAAAACCGCTGTTGCTTGCTCGTTGTCCTGGTCCACACAGGGCGACGAGCGCGCCGTTGATGCCCTGCAGACCATTGTTGTTTCCCAACTACAATATTATAAGTAATTTCGTTTTTGCTTAATTTATCGATTTTTCCGGTTAAACTAAGGCAACTTTCAAACCCAAGGACTTGCCGTGCTGACCCGTCTGAAAATTGGAACCCGCCTCGCCATTTGCTTCGCTTTAGTCGTCGCGCTGATGTTCGCGATTTCGGCGATTTCACTCACGCGTTTCGCCACCACCGCGCACACCATCTCGGAAGCGACCGACATCCGCCAGAACCATCTGGCGCCGCTGTACGACATCCGCGAGGCACTGGCCCAGACCGGCATCTCGGCGCGTAACGCCATGATCATGGAGGACGATGCCGAAGCCGCGCGCGAACTGGACCTGGTCGACAAGTTCCGCGACATTTTCATGGCGCGCCTGGCGACACTCGAGCCGGTACTCGGCAACCGCCAGGAATTCCGCACCGCGCGCGACGGCCTGCTCAGTCTGTCGAAAGAACTGGCCCGCCCGCGCAAGATGCGCGAGGCGCACGAAATGCACAAGTTTTCAGAGTTCCTGATCAAGGAATGCACGCCGCTGCGCCGCCAGATCGTGCTCGACCTGGACAAGGCGATCAAGGCCATCGAAGCCGACATGAACGCCGCCAGCCAGGACGTCAACGACGTGGCCGCCGCGTCGCGCACCATCATCATCGCCATCTCCGCACTGGCCGTCGCCTGCGCCGCCTTCCTGGCCTACGCGGTGTCGGTCAGCATCGTGCGTCCGGTCACCCGTGCCTGCGACTTCGCCCATGCGATCGAACGCGGCGACCTGACCGTGCAGCTGGACGCGCATTCGAACGATGAACTCGGCGTGATGATGCGCACCCTGCAGCAGATGCGTTGCGGCCTCGAACGGATCGTGGTCGAAGTGCGCGAGGGCGCCACCAACATCAGCCAGGTGACCGAGGAAATCGCCAGCGGCAACGCCGACCTGTCGCATCGCACCGAATCCCAGGCCTCGTCGCTGCAGCAGACCGCGGCTTCGATGGAAACCCTGACCGTCACCATGCGCGACAACGCCGCCACCGCCAAGACGGCCGGCAAGGCCGCGGCCGACGCCTCGTCGGCGGCATCCGAGGGCGGCGCCGTGATGGCGTCGGTGGTCGCCAAGATGAAGACCATCGACGCCGCCGCCGCACGCATCGTCGACATCATCGAAGTCATCGACGGCATCGCCTTCCAGACCAACATCCTGGCCCTGAACGCAGCCGTGGAAGCGGCCCGCGCCGGCGAACAGGGCCGCGGTTTCGCGGTGGTGGCCGGCGAGGTGCGTACACTGGCCCAGCGTTCGGCCGGCGCCGCCAAGGAAATCAAGGGCCTGATCCAGGAATCGGTCAACGCCATCGCGGACGGCTCGGCACTGGTGAACAGCGCCGGCAGCACGATCAGGGACGTGGTCGGCAAGGTGGGCCACCTGTCGGAAACCATGCAGGCCATCGTCGCCGCCAGCGACCACCAGGCGGTCCAGGTCCGCGATATCAACCAGGCCGTCGGCCACGTCGATGGCCTGACCCAGCAGAACGCGGCGCTGGTCGAGGAAGCCGCCGCCGCCGCCCAATCGATGCACGAGCAGGCGCAGCGCCTGACGGCGCAGGTGGGCCGCTTCCGCACCGGCGGCAACCGCGCGCACAACGATATGCTGCGCCTGGCCGCGGCCTGATATGTCGGGAAATCGAATAGCTGTAACAGCCTGTAATTAAACGAGCACTACCAGGTCCAAACTCGTATAGTTAACACACGAGGAGAACCGCCATGAAAACGCTTGCCATCATTCTTGCTGTCGCCGCGCTGAGCGGCTGTGCCACCACCTACCCGGGTCCGGCCAACTACGGCACCCGGGCCTACGCCGCCCCGGCCGATCCGAACGGCTGGCAGGTCGTCTCCGTCACGCCGGTCCCGGTCGGTACCGGCGCCAACGCCGGCGATGCCGGCAGGGTCAGTTCGGAGCCGGTCACCACCTATGCCGCGGCGCCGACCACCGTCGTCACCCAGCCGGTCTACGTGCCGGCCCCGGTGTATGCCCCGGCGCCCATCTACGCCGATCCATTCTGGTATCCGCCGGTGTCGATCGGCCTGAACTTCGGCTGGAGCAACTGGGGCCACGGTTACCGCGGCGGCCACTATGGTGGTTACCGCGGCGGCTACCGCGGCGGACGTCACCGCTAAGGGAGCGCCGCGCGGCCCGGCACGGGCTGCACTGTCGAACGACAATAAAGAAGGACAACAAAAAAGGTCGCGCCATTTGGCGCGGCCTTTTTTTGTTTGTACATACGCTACGCGCCTTACGTATGTCTTACGCATTTGCATGAATGACGCATGCTGCATCGCGTCACAGCAATGGATTGCTGTTGCCCGTTTGCTATCCTACAATCGGTCGAGATGGACCCAGCCGGGCTGGCCCGGATACGCATAAAACACAGGAGACGGCAATGGATTTCAAATCGAAAGCGTTGTTTGCAAGTGTTGTACTGGGTTGGTCGATGGCGGCCCTGGCGGCCGACCCGATCAAGATCGGCGTGGCGGGACCGTTCACGGCGGGCTCGGCACCGATGGGCGTCTCGATGCGTGACGGCGTGCGCCTCGCCGTCAGCGAGATCAACGCCAAGGGCGGCCTGCTCGGGCGCCCGATCCAGCTGGTCGAGCGCGACGACGAAGCCAAGAACGAGCGCGGGGTCCAGATCGCGCAGGAACTGGTCAGCAAGGAGCGCGTGGTGGCCACGGTCGGCTACGCCAACACCGGCGTGGCGCTCGCTGCCCAGCGCTTCTACCAGGATGGCAAGATCCCGATGTTCATCAACGTGGCCACCGGCTCCGTCGTCACCAAGAAGTTCGAGGGCCAGCCCGAGAATTACACCTTCCGCAATTCCGCCAACGACACCATCCAGTCGGCGATGATCGCCCAGGAAGCCGTCGGCCGCCGCGGCTTCAAGAAACCGGCGATCCTGGCCGACTCCACCAACTACGGCCAGCTCGGCCGCGCCGACCTCGAGAAAGTCCTGGAGTCCAAGGGCGTCAAGCCGGTCGCAGTCGAGAAGTACAACATCGGCGACGTCGACATGACCGCGCAGCTGCTGCGCGCCAAGCAGGCAGGCGCCGACGTCGTGCTCACCTACGGCATCGGCCCGGAACTGGCGCAGATCGCCAACGGCATGCAGAAGCTGGGCTGGAAGGTGCCGATCGTCGGCAGCTGGACCCTGTCGATGGCCAATTTCGTCGACAACGCCGGCAAGAACGGCGAAGGCACGCGCATGCCGCAGACCTTCATCCAGGAGCCGAGCACGCCCAAGCGCAAGGCCTTCATCGACGCCTACGTCAAAGCCTATAACCCGCCGGGCGGGCGCATGCCGTCGGCGGTGTCTGCGGCCCAGGGCTACGACTCGGTGTACTTATTAGCTGCCGCGATCAAGCAGGCCAACAGCACCGAAGGACCGAAGATCCTGGCGGCGCTGGAAAACCTGAGCACGCCGGTCGAAGGCGTGGTCACTACCTACAACAAGCCGTTCAGCAAGACCGACCACGAGGCGATCAACTTCGAGAATACCCAGTTCGGCGAGGTGCGTGGCGGGCGGGTGGTGCTGGCGAAATAAGGCATCACGCTGCTTCCGATAGTCCGCTACTCGCAACCGTCGCCCCTGCGAAGGCGCAAATGATGCCCGGGCATCATTTGCTCCAAGTTTCACGCATATCGGCAGCGCATCCAACTTGGGCCCCTGCCTGCGCAGGGGCGACGTGCATAGGTCAACTGACACAACACCTGATCGGATGAACCATGGACATCCTCCTGCAACTCGTCGTCTCGGGCATCTCCCTCGGCATGATCTACGCCGTCATCGCCTTCGGCTACCAACTCACCTTCGCCACCTCCGGCACCCTCAACTTCGGCCAGGGCGAGGCGCTGATGCTGGGTGCATTGGTCGGGCTGTCGCTGGTCGGCGGCATCCACGGCGGCCCCTACATGAGCTACTGGCTGATGATCCCGCTGGTGGTGCTGTTCGGCGCCTTGCAAGGCATGTTCGTCGAACGGATCGGCGTGCGGCCGGCGCTGCGCATCAAGTCGGAATTCGGTTGGATCATGTCGACCATCGCACTGGCGATCATCTTCAAGAACGTGGCCGAGAATATCTGGGGCAAGGACGTGCTGCCCTTCCCGTCGCCGCTCGCTTCGGAACCGTTCACGGTCCTGGGTGCCAACATCCAGCCGATGCAGGTGGCGGTGGTGCTGGGGGCGCTGGCGATCATGCTGGCGGTCGAGATCTTTAACCGCACCTCGATCTACGGCAAGGCGGTGGTGGCGACCTCGAACGACCGCGACGCCGCCGGCCTGATGGGCATCAACACCCGGCTCGTGATCACCTTTTCGTACGCCTTGTCCTCGGCCACCGCCGCCTTCGCCGGCGCCCTGATCGCGCCGCTCACGCTGACCAGCGCCACCATGGGCGCCTCGCTCGGCCTGAAAGCCTTCGCGGTGGCCATCATCGGCGGCCTGACCTCGGGCATGGGCGCGATTGTCGGCGGCATCATCCTCGGCATCGCCGAAACCGCGACCGGCTTCTACCTGTCCACCGGCTACAAGGAAGTGCCGGGACTGGTCCTGCTGCTGCTGGTGCTGGCCGTAAAGCCGTCCGGCCTGTTCGGCAAGACCGCGATCAAGAAGGTATGAGCATGGCCACCCACCTCCGCATGAGCAAACGATTCCTGGGCGCGGCGCTGCTGGGCATCGCGGCACTGGTTGCGTATCCGCTGGTGTTCACCAATCCGTACTACGTGCACCTGGCCGAGACCATCCTGATCTACGCGATCCTGCTGTTCGGGCTCGACATCGTGGTCGGCTACACCGGCCAGGTCTCGCTCGGCCATGCCGGCCTGTTCGGCATCGGGTCGTACGTGGCCGGGGTGCTGATCCTGAAGCTGGATGCGGCCTGGTACCTGACGCTGCCGGCCAGCGTGCTGGTCACGGCGCTGTTCGGCGCCGTCCTGGCGCTGCCGGCCTTGCGCGTGACCGGTCCGTATCTGGCCATGGTGACGCTGGCCTTCGGCACCATCGCGCAAATCCTGATCAACGAGATGAGCTTCCTGACTGAAGGACCGATGGGCATCACGGTGACCAAGCCCGCCGTCTTCGGCACCACCCTGAGCGAGGTCCAGTACTACTACGCCGTGGCCGGCCTGATGCTGCTGTCGCTACTGCTGGTACACCGCCTGCTGCGCTCGCATATCGGGCGCGCCTTCGAAGCCCTGCGCGACAGCCCGATCGCCTCCGATTGCATGGGCGTGTCGGTGTACCGCTACAAAGTGTACGCCTTCGTCATCAGCGCCGGCTTCGCCGGACTGGCGGGCAGCCTGTACACCTACTCGGAAGGCTATATCTCGCCCAACACCTACAACTTCGAACTGACCATCCTGTTCCTGCTGGCCGTGATCATGGGCGGGCGCAAGACCCGCAGCGGCGCCCTGCTCGGCGCGCTGATCGTGGTGATGCTGCCGAGCCTGCTGTCGGACATCGAGGTGTTCCGCCGCATCGCGGTGACGGCCGCGGTGCTGGCCGTCATCGGCGCCGCCATCGCGCTCGCGAAAAAACGCGCCAGCGCGCGCGTGGTCGCCATGCCTGTGGTGGCGACGCTGGCGCTGGCCGCGTTCTCCTTCAAGCTCGACAACATGGTCGACTGGCGCCTGACCATCTTCGGCCTGATGACGCTGTTCGTGGTCTACTACCTGCAGGACGGCATCGTCGGCTTCCTGCGCGGGCTGTTCGGGCGCGGGCGCACGCACGCGCACGCGCTGGCCGGCGCGGCGGAGTCCGATCCCTTCGCCGGCATGCGCGCCGAAGCCCCCAGCGGCGAACTGCTGCGCGTGGACGGGGTGCTGATGCAGTTCGGCGGCCTGAAGGCCCTGAACGGGGTCGACCTGCAGATCGTGCGCGGCAGCGTGCACGGCCTGATCGGCCCCAACGGTTCGGGCAAGAGCACGATGATGAACGTCCTCACCGGCATCTACAAGCCGACCGCGGGCCAGGTCAGCTTCCAGGGCGCCGCCATCACCGGCCGCACGCCGGCCCAGATCGCGCTCGGCGGCATCGCCCGCACCTTCCAGAACGTGCAGCTGTTCGGCGAGATGACGGCACTCGAGAACGTGCTGGTCGGCCTGCACCACAGCTTCCGCTCGACCTGGCTGGACGCCATGCTGCACACGCCGCGCTACCTGCGCGAAGAAGCGGCGGCGCGGCGGCGCGCCCAGGCGATCCTGGCCTTCGTCGGCCTGGACGAACTGGCCGACGAGGAAGCGCGCAACCTCCCCTACGGCAAGCAGCGCCTGCTCGAGATCGGCCGCGCGCTGGCGCTCGATCCGCGCCTGCTGCTGCTCGACGAACCGGCCGCCGGCCTGACCGCGCCCGACATCCGCGAGCTGATGGCGATCATCCGCAAGATCCGCGAACATGGCATCACCATCGTGCTGATCGAGCACCACATGGACGTGGTGATGGCGATATCGGACACCGTCACCGTGCTCGATTTCGGCCAGAAGATCGCCGAAGGCACGCCGGCACGGGTGCAGTCGGACCCGAAAGTGATCGAAGCCTACCTGGGCGGCGCGGGCGATTCGCCGGCCTCCGCCGCCGCCTGAGGAGCCACCCATGCTGAACATCCAGAACCTGCACGCTGCCTACGGCAAGGTCGAAGTCCTGCACGGCATCTCGCTCGAGGTCCCGAAAGGAAAACTGGTGACCCTGATCGGCTCCAACGGCGCCGGCAAGACCACCACCATGCGCGCCATCTCCGGCATGGTCAAGCCGCGCGGCGGCAGCGTGACGCTCGATGGCATCGATATCACCGGCCTCGACTCGCACCGCATCGCGCGCGCCGGCCTGGCCCATTCGCCCGAGGGACGGCGCGTGTTCGCGACCATGAGCGTCACCGACAATCTGCTGCTGGGCGCCTTTCCGCGCTTTACCCGCGCCCGTCCCAAGGGCGACATCGGACGCGACCTGGAGCGCGCGCTCGAGCTGTTCCCGCGCCTGAAGGAGCGCCGCGCCCAGCTGGCCGGCACCCTGTCCGGCGGCGAGCAGCAGATGCTGGCGATGGCGCGCGCGGTGATGATGAACCCGGAAGTGGTACTGCTCGACGAACCGTCGATGGGACTGGCGCCGATCCTGGTGGACGAGGTGTTCCGCATCATCGCGCGGCTCAAGGCCGAAGGCGTGACCATGCTGCTGGTGGAGCAGTTCGCGCAGGCGGCGTTGAATGTGGCGGACTATGGGTACGTGCTGGAGAATGGACGGATCGCGGTGCACGGGCCGGCCGAGAGCCTCAAGACGGATCCGAAGGTGGTGGCGGCTTACCTCGGTGGGGGGCAGGCGCATTGAGGTGGCGCCGACTTGGATTGCTTGGTTTGACTCCGGCATCGCGTGGCGGGGCGGCCGGTACACCTTGCTGTGGATAGAATGGAGATGAAGCTTCCCACATTTAGAAGGTGCTGGCATCGTTAGAATGATTTTTACACTCGACACCGCTGGAAAGACTGCTCGTGGTCTGTGGCTTGCACTTTTTTTGTTGGACGGCGCGCATGCGCAGACGACCGACCAGATGCAATTTACCGTCCAGGCGCTCTCACCGGTGCTATCTGTCTCGCAGCCCCTGGCGACCCGCCTTCGTCTCACGAATCGCAGTCAGACGCCTATGTATGTATTCAACGACCTGGACTACTACATTACAGCGTGGGCATACGGCGGTGCAGGGAAAGGCATGAAAAAGCAATTCATCGAAGAAGTCACGCCACCGCCGCCGCAACGCAGTAACTTCACGCGCCTGGAGCCAGGCCAGTCCATTGAGCACCTACGTTACGACAAGCTCGACGCTCTCGGGATAGGCAAGCCAGGAAATTACCGTATCGACTTCGACTATCGTATGAATCTTCCTCGCGAATTCACCTTTGGGCTTCCTGTCTGGCAGGGAACGCAAGGCGCCTCGGCGCTGATCCGGGTGGTGAACCTGTCCCCTGGCCACACGCATCAATGAATACGGCAATGCTACCGGGCGCCACCGTAACGGGCACCGCCGCGCACCCCATGGTACGCTTGGCGAATGGTGAAACGCATCTTGACCACGCTACTGCTGGGGTGCGCCTGTTCGGCCTGGAGCGCGTCTGCGCTGCCCGCCCAGCCGGCTGTGCCGGCGCTGGAATTGACGGTGCGCCATACCGATGGCCCCGATGGCGGCAAGGCCTACCGCATCGCCGCGAGCGGCACCGTCGCGGCGACGCCAGCCCTTGCCTGGCGCATCCTCACCGACTACGACCACCTGGCCGACTACGTGCCGGACCTGAAAAGCGCCCGGGTGCTGGCGCGCGACGGCGACAAGGTCATCGTCGAACAGGTGGGCGCCGCCCGCTTTCTCTTTTTCAGCCGCGATATCCGCCTGGTCGTGCTGGTGCACGAACAGGTTCCGAATAAAATCGACGTGAGCCTGATCGAGGGCGACATGAAAGTCTACCGCTGCAGTTGGGAGCTCGTCCCGCTGGAGAGTGGCAGTACGCGCGTACTTTACCGCGCCGCCATCGAGCCAGCGTTTTATGTTCCGCAGACGATCGGGACCAACCTGGTGCGGCAGGATATCGCCAGGATGATGACGGCAGTGCTCAAGCGTATCGAACAGCCAGCAGCAGCCGTCCAGCGCTAGGCCGGCAAATTCCCGATCCAGGCCGACGGCAAGATCGACGAATCCGTTAGCCCGGAACTGCCGGCCCATTCGGCCACAGCCGCATGACTTGCGTGACGGCGTCATCCATGACCTTCTGGCTGGCGCCGTCGCGCGCCAGCGTCGACAAGCCGAGCAGGAAACTTTCAAAAGCCCCGGCCAGGGCACGGACATCGGTTGCCGGGCCGAGCGCACCCTGTGCGACGCCGCGCTCGACACATGCCAGGATGCCGGCCCGGTTGCGCCGGCGCGCCGAGGTCAGTGCGGCACTCACCGCAGCGTCGTCGGGCATGCCGGCGCTGGCGGCGCCGAGTGCCACCATGCATCCGGTGGGATGCCCGGCCTCGACCTGCATGCGCGCCGACCCGCGCAAGGCCTGTTCGACGGCGGCCCGCGGCGCCAGCAACGGGTCCCAGAGGCAGTCCATCACGCTGCCATGGCTTTTCAGGTACAGCGCGACCGTCTCCTGGAACAAGGCTTCCTTGGAGCCGAACGCGGCATAGAAGCTGGGCGCCGAAATGCCCAGCGCAGTCTTCAGCTGGCTCAAGGATGTGGCCCCGAACCCGTTTTGCCAGAACAAATGCATCGCCTTGGTCAGCGCCGTATCCCGGTCGAATTGCCGGGGTCGTCCCATCTGCGCCATCATCATCTCCTTGTCGTCGATATCTATACTAAACGGTACAAAACTTGTTGACAAGGCGCTAGGCCCTGCCTAACATCTGTACCGATCGATATATAAGTGTCGGTCACCTTACCTTATTTGCCGACAGGATCACCCATGGAAATAGCCAATTCGCCCCCAGGCCGCTCGGCCGCCAGTACCGAACCATTGCCCATCGCCGCCTTGCTCGCACTGGCCATGACAGGTTTCATTTGCATCGCCTCCGAAACCTTGCCGGCCGGGCTGCTGCCGCTGATTGCCGGCGACCTGCACGTCAGCCATGCCGTGGCAGGGCAAACGGTGACCGCCTACGCGCTCGGCTCGCTGCTGGCCGCCATCCCCTTGACGATCGCAACCGGCGGTTGGCGCCGGCGCAAGGTCTTGTTGCTGACAGTATTCGGCTTCCTGGTCTTCAATACGGTGACGGCGCACTCGTCGAACATCTGGCTGATCATGGTGGCGCGCTTCGGCGCCGGCGCCTCGGCCGGCCTGGCATGGAGCCTGCTCGGTGCTTATGCCCGGCGCATGGTCACGGTGCACCAGCAGGGCCGGGCGATGGCGATCGCGATGGTCGGGACACCTGTGGCCCTGGCGCTCGGCGTTCCGCTCGGCACCTGGCTTGGCAACGAAATGGGCTGGCGCAACGCGTTCAACGTCATGTCCGGCCTGACCTTGCTTTTAATCGTGCTGGTGCTGGCGAAGGTGCCCGATTTTCCAGGCCAGGCCGGCCACGAACGGCAATCGATGGGCGCCGTCTTGAATACGCCGGGTGTCAAACCGGTACTGGCGACCGTGATTTTGTGGATGCTGGGCCACAACGTCCTGTACACCTATATCGCGCCGTTCATCGCGATGGCCGGCATGGCGGACCACATCGATGCGGTCCTGTTGACCTTCGGCCTGTCGGCGTTGGCCGGGATCTGGGCCGCTGGACGCCTGGTGGACCGCCGGCTGCGCAGCGCTGTCCTCGCCAGCCTGACCGTGTTCGCGCTGGTCGCCGTCCTGTTCATCTACGCCTCCGCTACACCGGCTGCGATCCACGTGGGCGTCGTGCTGTGGGGCGTGACCTTCGGTGGCGCGGCGACGCTGTTGCAGACCGCCTTGGCCGATAGCGCCGGCAGCGGCGCCGACGTTGCGCTGTCGATGAACGTGGTCGCCTGGAACAGCGCTATTGCCGGTGCCGGTGTACTCGGCGGCGTGCTGCTGGATTCCTGGGGTGCGGGGGCGTTTCCGTGGGCCGTGCTGGCGCTGGCGGCCGCCGGCCTGGGTGTTGCCTGGTCGGCCCGGACACGTGGATTTCCGCCGGGTCCGCGCATGCACTAGCGCCCTGCGCCCGCCCCGCTCAGCTGCTGGCGCCGCCGCCGGTAGTGCCGGTGCTGGGCTCGGCGGCCGCGATCCGCGCCCCCAGCCGCAAGGCCGCGGCGATATTGCGCGCCGCGGTCCGCAGATTCTGCTCGCCCGCCGCCAGCGCCTCCGCCACCGTGCACGGCCGGCTCACCGCCGCGAACACGGCGTCGATGCCATGCGCATGCACCGCCCCTGCATCCGCCGCCAGCCCGCCGCCGATGCCGATCACCGGCACGCCATGCGCCGCGGCCACGCGCGCCACGCCCATCGGCGTCTTGCCGTTCACGGTCTGGCCGTCGATGCGGCCCTCGCCGGTGATCACGAGGTCGGCGCCACGCACCGCCGCGTCCAGCCGCACCGCTTCGGTGACGATCTCGATGCCGGGCCGCAGGCGCCCGCGCAGGAACACCACCATGGCCAGCGCGATGCCGCCGCCGGCGCCGGCGCCCGGCATGTCGCGCTGATCGCCCTGGTGGCGGCCGCGATGTTCTCCGGCATCGCGGGCGATGATATCCGCGTAATGCGCCAGGTTGGCATCGAGCTGCTCGACCATCTCGGGCGTCGCGCCTTTCTGCGGGCCGAAGATGGCCGAGGCGCCGCGCGGCCCGGTGAGCGGGTTGCTGACGTCGCAGGCGATCTGGAATTCGCTGTCCTGCAGGCGCGGGTCGAGGCCGGCCAGGTCGATGCGCCCAAGGCGCGCCAGTTCGGCGCCGCCGGGGCCGATGGGGTGGCCGTCGCCATCGAGCAGGCCAACGCCGAGCGCCTGCAGCATGCCGGCGCCGCCGTCGTTGGTGGCGCTGCCGCCCACGCCGAGCACGAAGCGGCGCGCGCCCGCGTCGAGCGCATGCAGGATCAGTTCGCCGGTGCCGCGGCTGGTAGTGACGCGCGGGTCGCGCCGGGCGGGAGGTACCAGTTCGAGGCCGCTGGCGGCCGCCATTTCAATAACGGCGCCGCCGTCGCCGGTACGGCCGTAGAAGGCGGCGACCGGCTCGCCGAGCGGGCCGGTGACGCGCTGCTCGACGCGCCGGCCGGCGGTGGCGTCGATCAGCGCCTGCACCGTGCCTTCGCCGCCATCGGCGACCGGCAGCTTGACGTACTCGGCGTCCGGGAACACCTCGCGCATGCCGGCTTCGATGGCGGCGGCCACCTGCAAGGCCGACAGGCTTTCCTTGAACGAATCGGGGGCAATGACGATTTTCATGGACGTGGCCTCAGGTTTAACGGTTCACCAAACGGGCCGGCACCAGCATCACCAGGATCGCGCCGACCAGCAGCACGGTCGACAGGATGTACAGGGCGACGTCGGTGCTGCCGGTGGCATCCTTGATCCAGCCCACCAGGAAAGGGCTGACGAAGCCGGCCACCTGGCCCAGCGAATTGATCAGGGCCAGGCCGCCGGCGGCCGCCGCGCTGCCCAGGAAGGCCGCCGGCAGCGGCCAGAACATCGGCAGGCCGGTCAGCGCGCCCATCGTCGCCAGCGTCAGGCCGACCATCACGATGACGACATTGCTGGAGAAGTGCGCGGCCAGCAGCAGGCCGACCAGGGCCATCAGCATCGGCACCGACAGGTGCCAGCGGCGTTCGCCCCTGGCGTCGGCCGAGCGGCCCACCGCTACCATGAAGATGCCGGCGAATAGGTAGGGCAAGGCGCTCAGCCAGCCGACCGTGGTGGCGCTGGAAAAGCCGAGCGCCTTGATGATCGAGGGCAGCCAGAAGTTGATCGCATACACGCCCATCTGGATGCTGAAGTAGACCGCACCCAGCAGCCACACGTGGCCGTTGCGCAGCACCTGGCCGAAGGAGTGGACGGCATGGCCGCCGGCGCTGCGGCTCTGCTCGTCGAGGTCGAGCGCGGCCTGCATCGCCGTCTTCTCGTCCGCGCTGAGCCATGTTGCATGCTTCAGGCCGTCCGACAGGTAGAACAGCACCGCCACGCCCAGCAGCACGGTCGGCAGGCCCTGCAGCAGGAACAGCCACTGCCAGCCGGCCAGGCCGCCCTGCCCGGCCTGGAAATGGCTCAGCATCCAGCCCGACAGCGGGCCGCCGATCAGGCCGGACACGGGAATCGCCGACATGAACAGCGCCATCACCTGGCCGCGCTTCTGGGTCGGGAACCAGTTGGTGAAATAGAAGACCATGCCCGGGAAGAAGCCGGCTTCGGCCACGCCGGTGAAGAAGCGCAGCACGTAGAACGAGCCGGCGCTATGGACGAACATCATGGCCGCGGACAGGCCGCCCCACAGGATCATCATGACGGCGATCCAGCGCCGCGCGCCCAGCCGGTGCAGGATCAGGTTGCTCGGGATGCCGCTGGTGACATAGCCGATGAAGAAGATGCCGGCGCCGAGGCCGTACACGGTTTCGCTCAGCTTGAGGGCGTCGAGCATCTCCAGCTTGGCGAAACCGACGTTCACGCGGTCCAGGTAGTTGAACAGGTAGCAGATAAAGATGAACGGGATCAAGCGCCAGGTGGCCTTGCGGTAGCCGCTTTCGAGGATGGTGGGGTCGGTATACGCCCCTTTGCCGATATTATTGTTCATGGTGATAGGTCTCCGTGGTGTCCGCCGAAAGCCGATGGCAGCAACCTGCATTATGACCAATGCGGCGCCACCACGCGTCGGCACGCGGCACGAGCCAACCCATGTTTTTCTGCCATGATTTTGTGCTTATGCACAATCGGGACGGGCCGATCAGCGCCGGGAGCGCCTGCCCTTCGGCGCTTGGCACAAGGCCAGTGACCGTCTAGACTGGCGCCATGATCGAACTCAGCACCCATCTGGCGCAGGATATCGTCGCCCGCACCATGCGCATCATCCCGTTCAACGTCAACGTGATGGATGCGCACGGCGTGATCCTGGCCAGCGGCGATGCGGCCCGCGTCGGCGAACTGCACGACGGCGCCCTGTTGGCGCTGGCCAAGCGCGCCACGGTCGAAGTCGATGCGGCGTCGAGCCGGCTGATGCACGGCGCCAAGCCCGGCATCAACCTGCCGCTGGTGGTCGGCGGGCGCCTGTGCGGCGCGGTCGGCCTGAGCGGCGAGCCGGCGGCGGTGCGCCAGTTCGGCGAGCTGGTGCGCCTGACGGCCGAGATGATCCTGGAACAGGCCAGCCTGGCCGGCGAGCTGCAGCGCGACAGCCGCTACCGCGAAGCCTTCGTGCTGAACCTGATCCGTCCCGATGCCGGCGGCCGCCCCGACCTGGAAGCCTGGGGCCGGCGCCTGGGCGTCGATCTGCGACGCATGCAGGTGGTGTTTCTGCTGGCGCTGAGCGCATCCGGGACCAACCCGGACCTGGCCGACGACGAAGCACTGGCGCGGCTGCAGCGCCTGCAGCTGGCACTGCTGGCGCGCCGTCCGGCCCTGCTCAGCGCCACCGCCGGCCCGCACGAGCTGGTGATCCTCGACGTGTTCGAGCCCGACGCGCGCGATACCGACCGCATCAAAGCACTGGCGCGCCGCCACGAGACGCTGGCGGCCCAGGTCGACGCACTGGCCGACGAGCTGGCGGGCGCGGCGACCATCCTGACCATGGGCCTGGCCTCGAGCGGCACTGGCGCCGCCGCCGTGTCCTACCAGAGCGCGCAGGCGGCCGCGCGCATCGGCCGCTCCCGCGATCCGGGGGCGCGCCGCCACAGTTACTATGGCCTGGCGCTGCCGGTGCTGCTGTCCGGGCTGGACGCCGGCTGGCAGGCGGCGGAACTGCGGCGTCCGCTCGCCCTGCTCGGACGCGAGCGCAGCGGCGCCGGCCTGCTGCACACGCTGCAGACCTGGTTTGCCTGCGACGAGAGTGCGGCCGCCACCGCCGCCGCTCTCGACATCCACCGCAACACGCTCGACTACCGGCTGCGCCGCATCGAAGCCCTGACCGGCCTGGTCCTGGCGCGCAGCGAAGACCGCCTGCTGCTGTACGTGTCGGTACTGCTGGCGCCGCTATAAGCCCGGCGACAAGCCGCCATCGATGCGCAGGTTGATGCCGGTGTTGAAGGCGGCGCGGGCGTTTTCGGCCGCCCATGCCGCCGACACCGGAACGCGCGACTGAAGCAGATCTCGCGCGCCATCGGTTCGGGCGGCTTGAGCGACGCGTTCGGCTTGTTCAGCCCGGCAACTTCGCCGCAAGAACGTCAACCTGTTCGATCGACGGCGGCTGGGCGAACAGCTCACCCGCTTTTTCCATGAGCGCGGCTGCCACTTTGCCGGAAAGATGGGCTTGCCGACCGGCCTCATCTGGAAATGCGTCAAAGATGCCGAAAGTCGACGGCCCCAGGCGAATCCCGAACCAGGCCGTAGTAGCTGGCTCTGCCTGAACAAGCGGAAGACCACTCAACAGAAAACGCTCTACGTCTTCCTCTTTACCCGGCTTGGCTTCCAGACGAACGAACAACGCGAGTTTGACCATGACATATCTCCTGTCGTTAAACATGATGCAATGATGACCAGAACGCTGCCACTAGCGGCGAAGCCGCCTTCCTTACATGGCCGAAGGCAGTTTACCAGCGATGGACAGAGGGCGGCCTACAGCACCTGCCCGCGCGCTGGCGGCGCTCGACGTGCGCGGCTGACCGATGCCGGCATGGATGAACCGACCGTCCCTGCGAAACGCCCGTCATGCCCGCTGGTTATAGAACGTCGGGACATCGGCATTCACGGTACTGTATGTCATCGCTGCGATCGGCCAAGCTGGGTTCCAACGGCAACGGCTGCTTCCTGACGAGAAGTGCTGCCACCGCATGCCTTGCATTCGTGCGCCAAGCACGATTGCAGCGTATTCACTTTATCGGTTAACTCACAACGGAGGACATGATGAATGGACGTAATAAACTGGCTGGGCAACGCATTGCCGTGCTGGCGACGGACGGTTTCGAACAAGTCGAATTGAGCGTGCCGGTCACGGCGCTCAAGGCGGCGGGGGCGCAGGTGGACATCGTCTCGCTGCATGGCGGTACCATTCGCGGCGTCAACCTGAACAAGCCGGCCAGGCGGGTCGACGTCGACAGGACGATCGACGAGGTCAGTGCAAGCGATTACGACGGACTCCTGATTCCCGGTGGCTTCATCAATCCCGATCTGCTGCGCCAGTCGGCCGAGGCGCGCGGCCTGGTGCGCGAATTCGACGGCCAGGGCAAGCCGATCGCAACGCTGTGCCACGGTCCATGGCTGCTTGCCTCGACCGGGCTGACCGACGGACGCGCGCTCACCTCATGGCCCGG
>Ga0308168_1001642_pt1 | contig 19845 bp, 21 predicted proteins | sample PhyCR2_FD_202133 | JGI IMG/M metagenome (GOLD analysis project Ga0308168, IMG submission 202133) | Phyllosphere microbial communities from UC Gill Tract Community Farm, Albany, California, United States - DLSLRC.R2 | ecosystem: Host-associated > Plants > Phyllosphere > Unclassified | place: USA...
CTTGCGCACGGTGAACCGCTTGCTGTTCAGCAGCGGCGCGATCTGGTCTTGCGTGCACTTGAACAGCAGGGCGAGCTGCTCGGCGGCCAGCGCGGCGGGGACGTCGGGTTGCAGGCCGCGGGTGACGATGCGGTACGTGGGGGAGGGCATGGGTGGGTTGTTGTTTTAGTTATGCATCATGATATTTTGGCACATATTCGTTTCAAATGTGCAATATTTGTTGGCGCCCGCGTGCGTGTGAAGGCGCCCCGTGCGGTGCGCTGCAAGTGTGGTGAAGACGAGGGGCGCCGTTGAGAAACCTCTGTTTTGCGCCCATAAATTTCGTTTGTGACTTCTGCTCATAGGACTGTCCGAGCAAACCTTCGAGGCATCCCTCTGTCGTCAAATTACCTCAGTTCATCGGCGCGTTTAACAAAATACAGTGAATTGTTACGTTTGTAGGATTTCGAATGCTGGGACAGGCGTTCGCCGCCAATGGTGTCTTTAGACATCAGCGCGATCGTACAGCTTCAAACAGCGTAACAAAGCGGTGTGGTTGCGGTGCATTCACCGAGAGGAGATCGCTGGATCAAATCGTTGGCGCGGCTTTGAGTTTGTCAGCACAGGTCATGGAGTCGGAGGAGGCATTCGCTTTTCCCGTGCTCACTAAGCAGCCTCGCGACCATTCCACGTGTTTCTGCCGGTGTTAGTTCTAGCATAGAGTAGCGTGCAAAACTCAAGGTGATTGAACGACATCGTCCAGCTGCTTGGGCCGTGCTTGAATAGCATGGCGTTCTCATTCAAGCGCTCAGGATTTACGTGGTATTTGGAGAGTTTTTGGGTGCTGTGTTTCTGATAAACTTCGTTCTTACGCGTTTATGTAATCGACTTTGCTTCGGTATGATCACCAGGAAAGAGTGCCGTCATGGACAGCGGCAAGCAAGTACAGCTCGGCGATCTGTCGGGATCGAGCAAGGAGCGCGAAGATTGATTCTTGATCGATCACTTGACGTTTCTGTGAATTCCGAACCAGCTGTCGTGCTATGAAATATAAAAATTATCTTCTGAGTTGTATTTTGCTGTTTGTATAGGCGAGTGTCGCAGCTGCAACCAACAGTCGTACCGGCTGGATTTTTGACCACACTGCGGTTGAGGAGTCATTACTGATTCGATTTCATCCTGCTGTTACGTCATTGCCTGATGTCTATAGCGGAAGCAGCTCGTCTTGGATGGCTGTGCGTGAGTCGAATAAGGCAACGATGGCCGTTGTACCAACTGCGATCGGGACGAATAAAAGAGATGTGACCGTATATGCGGAGGGAATCGGAGATGCCGGATTTTGCGAGTTGGTTCAGGTAGATCCTCAGGATTAATTGTAGCGCTTGCCCTTCGGCGCAAGGTATATTTGCTTAATTTTGTCAAGCCGACTGGTACTTGTGCATTGGTCGCATGGGTTCTTACTAATTGTTGGAGTTGGAGAAGCTGATATTGCTTCTCATGCTGTTTTTGTAGAGAGTGGGTATGAGGTCGAAAAAATTTTTAATTTCATTGGTTGCAATATTGTCGATGACATTGTCGGCTCCGGTGCTTGCGTCGGATTTCAACGGTCTGGTAATGGCTATCTTCGCTATCAACGGAAGAGCGTACGTCGCGATGGGTAACGGTTCTTTCAATGGACCAGTGAGTCCATGTTCTTCAGCGACCGATAGCGCGTACTATATGATCGATTTGAGTACCGCGTTCGGGCGAGTACAGTATTCGAATGCGTTGGCGGCAAAAGTGACGGGACACCGTGCTTACGCACATGGTGATGGCTCCTGCAATGGCAACCCATATGGTGGAGCAGGCGTTGAGGTAATGCTCGGTATCGATTTCAGGGCGGATTGAACTTGGATCGACGAATAAAATTCTTGACTCCTTTTATTAAGCTATGCGCGTTTTTCTGCGGGTTCGCATATGTGCATAACGCATCCGCGTGGGATGGTGCGGTATCCGGCGTGATCACAGGCATCGACACTGTTACTGCCGAACCCGGTAACTTCGAATTCAGAGTATTTCTGGGCACAGCCACAATCTGCAATGGTCCGATTGGCAGCATGAACGGTTGGGGGTACTTGAACTCCTCCGATAGCAACTACAAGGTGACAGTGGCTAATTTGATGCTCGCCTTCGCCGCAGGAAAAAACGTAATGATCTTCTCAATGGTAGAAGGGGGCGCTTGCCATATCCGTTACGTGGCGATTCGTAATTGATATCGGAAAATTTTAGGTATTTCGGAAGTATGTTTCTCGATGATGCTGAGCTTTTAGGCTCGGCATATCACTGATTGGGAACGGTCGCACTGTTCGTGGCTTGTTCCTTATTTTGTATCGCATGCTATACGTTGTGCCACTGTAGGTATACTCCGTGTACTCGTTATGCATGACTATGGTCGATGTGTCTGTCGCGGGGGTATGCTTGACCGGCATGTTACTCAAAGGCGCCTTCGGTCTGAGCTCGACATCTGCAGTTATCTGTTCAGGACAATGAAATGCACTTGTTTTGACGATCCCGGGGTAGAAGAAGTCGCCGCCTGCAAAGGATAAGGACGGGGCCGCGAGGCATCGAATAGGTATTGTTATTTGATCAATTTCATGAGAGGATGAGAAAAGTTTTGTCAAATTTTGCCTTGCGTCGAGGCGTCCAGTTTGTAACGATGGGGGAAGGGCGCAGCTTTCTGCTTGCCGATCCCCATAGTTAGAGCTAAGCTGCTGCGTTAAGCGCAGCGTGCTGTCTCTTGCCTTGTTTTTGTTGTGGATTTGCCGCAGGTGCAGTTGCGACGGTATAAGACCATGGGTGTTCGTAGCTTAGGTTCCGTCGATCAAGTCTTTGTTGGCTCACACGTACTGATGAAATTAAATAAAAAGCGAACTTTTCTGACTTTGAAAAAAAAGCCCCGTATCTTACCAGCGCTGAAACCCTCGCGAATTCAATAAGTATAAATTCGTAATTTTAGCAAATAGGGAAATAATGAAAAATTTGTTTATGCGAACGTTAGTTTTACTTTTGTCCGCATCGGTAACTCAACAGGCGTTCGCTGCATATGAATGCAATGCTAAGATTACCAACGTTTTGGTATACAGCGACGGATCTCTGAATATTCTGCATACGGGAAGGGGCGACTATACAGTTGTGTGTAACCTCAACGCTGAATGGAAGGGTGTTAGTGTTACCACATGCGTTACTTGGTTTGCTTTGCTGGAAGCGGCCAAACGGCGGAACGGAACCGTCAATTTTTACTATGCGGGTGACGGTTCTTGTGCAACTTTGCCCACTTATGGCTCGGCACCGGCTCCAGGTTATATAGGCGACGTGCAGGGGTAACGCTATGCGTCAGGATTGTTATTCAATCTTCGAGTGTGCAGTTTATTAATGATGTCTCAAAACCATTTTTTATTGCTTGCAACACGCTTGATATTATAAGAGCACCAGAAACTTGAAGACGAATAACGTGTTTGAACAGATTAATCATAATGTTCTGAAAGCCCTACTGGGTACCTTAAGCGCAGTCGCACTTGGCTTGTCCTTGTCGACAAATGCCTATGCAGGCGTACAAGAGGGTACGATCAATGTCCTATACGTCCGCGCTAGCGATGGTTTAGTATGGGTCGAACTTACAGGCGCCGCAACGGACAAACCGGCTTGCGCTAAGGGTCATTCATACTGGATGGTCAAGGATGAGAATTCCGCTGCCGGTAAAAAACAACTGGCGATGCTATTGCTTGCTCAAGCGACTGGCAAAAAAATCGTAATTTCCGGATCGGGAGCGTGTACGCGGTGGTCTGACGGTGAAGATATTGAAACTGTAGGATTAAATCAGTAGTTGCTCTAATTCTTTTACATGCCTTACATGACCCAAAAATGTATTTGCATCAACTCTCTTTTGCACAGGTGTATCGCATCCGTTTTTCTATTTTCTATTGGATTTTCGATCAGTGCTTTTGGGAAAAGTCAGTCGATTAATGAATACCAAAAGACTGTAAGGCAATTAGACGCTCAGAGTGACTATTTTTACGTGTCATTCAACGAGCCGTTTGCGCTCAACTGTGCTTACGGAATCGCTTATATTTCCTCAGCTAACAAAGGACTGTATGTGCAGTTGCTTGCAGCTAAATTGGCCGGCAAGCGAATCAGTCGTTTGGTATATAGTCAGCCGGGCGGGTCGGGAAGTTCTTGTAACGTCGAGTTGGTTGAGATTTCCGATTAGGATTCTAAACGAATAATCGAGCGGTCCACGCTACTCGTGTTTCCTCGAAGTCGCTCATTCGTATATACGTTATCTCATCTTAGCAATTTAGCGTTGAGATGAGTTTAATGGAAAGATGAGCGGATTCTCGCCTCACGGCGGCTGATTTGAATAGCGGCTATTCGATACGTCATATCTATTTATGCCGCCAAGGCCGTTTTTCAACGATCTGCGTCCTGATTGGGGAAGCTGGTAGCACCCTGGTAGACACAAATTTACTTGACGTAAACATCCAGGATTTTAAACCAGCCGCCTTCGCACCCTTGAGTCGTTATAGTAACCGTACTTCCTTTAGATTTCGCAATAAGCAAAGCTGCCTTGAATATAGGGTCAGCTGTTACGAAGCCCGCATAGTTGCCGTCGGTAGTAGGGCATTGCTTGGCTGCTATCGCGTTCGGGAAACCATTGTCCAGCGTGACGCCGATTGCCCGGTCAGTATTAGTAAATAACTGGGTGATTCGACCTGAATCCTGGCTGTAGCCCGCATGTGCAGCAATGCTGAGCGTTGCGCAGGTAAGCAATAATGTGAGACTTTTTTTCATGGGTTATAATGAAGCAAATTTGCTTTTCTATTGGTATTGATGACTCGATTCCGAAATTTGGGTACTTAGGATTTAACTCTGAGCTAATGTCGTTTGGCTATTGCGCTGTATAGATCACGTCCAAACTTGCCGGACTTGCCTCCGCCGCATAGACTCTGGAAGAAGAGCCTAGTTGGCTATATTCACACCCTTCATCATACTTGATAAAAAAATAACAAGGTATTGTAAAATCCAGCTTTTGCTTGTTGGGTAGCGTAAATCTGAAATCACCGTCTTGTAATTGTGTTTTTCGGCGTCAGCGAAATGCCATGGCATTATCCTAATATGTGCTAAAACCTGCTATAACGCACGCTGACTGTCGTCCATGGCTTGAACGAGTTGCAAGTTGGGGGAACATCGTTTCCATCGAACTGAACGTAGTCGATCGTCGTTCCCAATGCTTTTGCTATCATAAACGAACTATAAATAGCCTTGCATGCAGAAGGTGATGTGCTTCCGTATTCTGTGCCAGCCACTGTCCAGTCACTGTCTGTACTGCAAATGATAACGCCATAGTTCATGCTGCTCAATTTGAGCATCAGCTTTCCCGGTGAGTGATATGCAAGCTCCGTAACTGTTCCGCTGCATTGCAGGGCTGCGGCGTTAGCCGTGGTTATTGCGGTTGCAAGCAGAAGAACACATGCCCGTACAAAAATATTTATTTTCATGTTAATAAGATAGAGAGAAGCTGTAGGATGCCGCTGAGGCTGAATAGATGCGCTAGATGCATACCCAGCCGTAAAAGATGGTGAGATCGAAAATTTAAATTGGTGCTAGTGGTAAGCTAAATAGAAAGCCTACAATCAATGGCGACGATTAATCCTCTCATCGAAATTAAAACTACTCACGTAATACGCATCGTCCCTATATACGCGACGAGGCGGAACAAGGATCACGTTCCGCTTAAGACGATGTCGGACTCGTGATTTCTGTAACGAAACGTGTCGCAATATCAATGCTTATCTACTGCACTATTACGGCATCGATATCCTCTCCGCTGGGAAGCCTGGTGCATTCGCCGGTGCCAGAAATAACTACGGTTTGGCCTGTCGCTTTAGCGAGCATCAACAATGCTAACTGTTGTTTTCCAGTTAGAGAGGTCTCATCCTTAATAACCCAATATGTGTAAGGCGCGCAAGCTGGTCTGTTTGATGGCGTTCCGGCAATGTCAACGAGCACAACGTGGTCGCTTTGTCGAACAAATATGCGGATAACTTGACCAGTTTGACCTCCTCCTGCAACTGCAACATTCGTCACGCATAAGCTCAGCAAAAAGAATAGAATGCATGCCCTTATAAAATCCCTTGCAAAAAAACGCATTCCCCCCCCCCCCCAAAAAAAATTGCAGAATGATTATTGCGAGCTCAACGGAATGTCTCGCTAGCAAGATGTTAACATAATAATTGCGTTTAGATAACTTTTAATTTGATTTCAATGAGTGCCCTTGACACCAAGGCCGCGACATTTGCTGTGACCACCGCGATGTCGGTGAATTACGATATAGACCGAACGCGAGAGCGCGCAAGTCAGTTGGAAATCATGCATGTCGGCGTTTTCTCGGCAACAGTCCCTACATACCCTATCGGCAGCGTAACCTCTCGACAAACGCAAGCTTCCAACCAGGTCGCATCCGCTCCATCCCATTCGGTCAGAGGTAATCCAAGACACTTGAGCTTCGCTTCGTGTTCACTTCACGCCCGCGCGAACGCACCGGCGCGCGACGCGGTTGGCATGCGCCTCAGTGCGGCGGTACAGTCAGGGCCCAGATAGTCACGCGCTACGACTTCCCAACCCGGTACATCGGTCACTTGCATTACGTCGATGCCGATTGGCCCGCCGTCGAGTCGGAACGCCGATACCGATACGGCGCCGTAATGGCTTATCGCCAACTCGATGCGATGTGAAGTGGGGGCGGCACCAAGCAGCGCATATGGGGCCTTTCCAGGAGTTCCTTACACGAAAATCTCCGCGATCGAAAAGGCCGTGACGTCCGCGAGTGCAGCCGACAACGCCTCCCGGATCGCGCGCCGCGCGGTACCGCGATCCGCCGACCCGCAGACGCCCACGATGCGGACTGTATTCGCAGTTGGCCATGGCCACTCGAATGTGCTGCCAACAATCGGACTGCCAACGGCGCGTCTGTCGCGCTCTCGGAAGCGGCACCGGCAACGCCTTTCATTCGGGAGAGGTAAGCATGTGGGCTCATCGTTGTGTACTTTTTGCAAGGCCAGATAATTCAACACTGCCAGAGCGTATCGTCACCTGGATATATCGGGTTTTGCCGGGGCTTTCAAAACTTCAGCATATCGATCGTGATTTCCGAATGCGGAAGCTGCATTTTTGCAACATTATTGCAAAATGTTAATTTCTCCCGTAACATAACCGAGTGCCTTCAACAAAGAACCTTTCGTTGGTAAAAATGCAAGAAACTGCGTTCGGCTGGTCGAGGTCGAGCTGACGAGAATTGCAGGATGATCGCCCCTCCACTACTTATCGAACGTCTCGGCAGGCTTTCTTCGAAGGCGATCTGTTTGGTAGCCATGCTCTTGAATTTGCTCACTTTTCGCCATTCCGCATCGCTACCAATGAGCATATACGATCGTCGAATCCATAAGGCATCGCCTGGTGTGAGTTGGATGAGGATATTAGGATGAGGCGGAGGGCAACTCTGAAGCTTATCTTTAGTGAATAGTATGTTCTCCTTGTTAACGAGCGTAATGCGTATCGGTTTAGGCGTCACACCGCTTGCCAGCAAAGAAGAGTCGACGGCAAATTGCGGTCAACCATTTGAATCGTTAATGAACAGCCTTCTTTAGTCAGGCCTTACTGAATCCTGCTATAGGGGCGCGAGTTAAATTGTCAACTCCACGAGACACATTCGCACGAAGCCGCTCAGTAACCTGGAGCTTGGGGAGCAGTAGTGTCGCGCTTAATGCACCGCGATCTAATTTTCTACAAATGATTTCGTTACCAATATTTCGCTGGAATATCGATAAAGGCCGAGTTGCATTATGGTCGTTGATCGGTATGTTTCTTTGCGCCGGTCTCGTTCTTAATTTATACGTGATACCGCTGAATGCTCGTGCCCACACTGATCGTGAGGCGAGAATCGTGGCCCTCAATGCAGAGGTAAAGCGAATCGCTGAAATTCCACGCGACATCGAAAACAGTACGTCAGCCCAATATCCAGGATTTGAGCATCTGTCTGCAGTGTTGACCGACTTGCAAGCCACGTCGTTGCGCAACGGTGTCGCTGTGCTGGACACGACATGCCATCCAGTTGAAACCAAGGGTGATACGATTCTTGGACAAGTTCAGATCAGTACCCGAGTAAAAGGAAATTACAGAGATATTAAAAATTTGTTATCGATATTGCTTTCGGTACATGAGAGCTTATCGATAGATGTATTGGCTTTTCGCCGTCCGCGTGCATCCGATCCGCTGCTAGATGCTGAAGTCAGGATGACGCTCTACTATTTGAAGGTCGTATGAAACCCAAGCGCCAGCAAGTATTGGCGGCCGCGCTCATACTGACGATTGCAATGAGTGCGCGTTTGGCCCTGCACGACAGATCGACCGTTCAGATTGTTTTGCCCGCGGAAAAGAACGACGCTGCGGCGAAGACCGGCAGACAAGCGCTGGTTCGTCAACAGGCTGGTTCACCGAACAGCATGCGCGACCCGCTATTAGAGGCCCGATCGGATCCATTTAAGGGAGTGAACTTTGCTGCGCCAGTGCAGGCAGCGGCAGTTGCACCCGCCCTGGTACCGGCTGTAGAGCCAAAACCTGTTGCCCCTCAGTTTCCGTATCGATATTTTGGCCGTATGGTTGATGTGCACGGACAGACGCTTACCTTCTTGTCAAAAGAGGGGAGCCTCGTACCGATACGGACAGGGTCGGTACTGGACGAGGTATATCGCATTGACACCATGACAGATAAGCAAATTTCGTTGACTTATCTCCCCCTTAATGAGCAAATTTCGATTTCTATGCAATCGGCTGCGGAATGAATTTAGATTCCGATATGGCTGTGCTCACTTGTTCTGATCTGGAGTTTTTTTGCGACCATTAGTTTTTCGCTCGATCGCTACTGCCTTCGCAACGATTTTGCTTGCTGGATGTGGGGCGCAGTATATTCGTAACGGTGCCGAGGAGGACATTAGTGCTGGTCGTTATGAAGCCGGATTGAAGCGGTATCAGGAAGGTGTCGTCCGTTATCCGGAAGACGTAACGCTTCGTGCCGGTGAGCTCAGCGCGCGCCAGAAGGTGGTGACGCAATTGATGGATATCGCGATCGCTGCTAGAGCTCAGGGGAATTTTTCGCTTTCGCGAGACACGTTGGCTCGAATTCGCCAGATCAGCCCTAATGACCAACGTGCTGCCGCAATGCAGCTTGACCTTGACCGTGACCAGCGGCATAAAGCAACTGTGACGGAGGCGCGGGAGTTACTTGCAAAAGGAATGCGTGAGCGTGCCATGTTGCTCGTTGAAACAGCATTAAAGGATGGCCCCGGCGATCCCGAGTTGTTGAGTATCCAGCGCGAGCAGGAAATTCTCGTGCGCGAAGAGGAGCTAAATACCGCTCATTTGACGGAGTCGCGTCGGGTCTCTCTCGATTTCAAAGACGGAAATGTTCGCATGGTGCTTGATGCACTTACGCGCAATAGTGGAGTTAATTTTGTAATCGACAAGGACGTCCGTCCTGACTTGCGAACATCCATATTTTTGAAGGATACCAAAGTCGAGGACGCTCTGGAGCTCATCACGACGACGAGCCAGCTCGTGTACAAGGTATTGGACAGCTCTACTGTACTAATCTACCCACGCACGTCAGAAAAAATGCGTGAATATCAGGATCTTGTTGTGCGGGCGTTCTATCTGTCCAATGCTGACGTCAAGCAGACCGCAAACATGCTGAAAACAATGTTGAAGATCCGTGAGCCTTATGTAGATGAAAAGCTCAATCTCATCATGGTGCGGGAGACACCTGAGACGATTCGCTTGGCCGAGCGTTTGGTCGCGCTCCAGGATCTTGCTGAGCCTGAGGTGATGCTCGACGTTGCAGTACTTGAAGTTCAACGTTCGAGCCTGACCAATCTCGGCATCCAGTACCCCGATAGTTTCACTTTGACAGCAATCGCGCCGACTGGTGGATTCAACCTCGGGAATATCAAGAACATCAGCAGAAATACTGTCGGCGTAACAACGCCTAGTGCTACGATTAACTTCCACCGTGACGTAGGGGACGCCAATATCCTTGCCAACCCGAAAATTCGTGCCAGAAATCGGGAAAAAGCGAAAGTTCTCATCGGCGACAAGCTGCCGATTGTCACCACTACGGGCAGTGTCAACAACGGCGGCTTCATTTCCGAGTCGGTCCAGTATGTCGATGTCGGGCTGAAGCTCGATGTCGAACCAAATATTTATCTGAATGATGACGTAGCGATCAAAATGGGGCTGGAGGTGAGTTCCCTCGTAAAGCAGATCAAGACGACTGGGGGCTCGCTGGTCTATCAAATCGGCAACCGAACTGCGGAAACGGTGTTGCGCCTGCACGATGGCGAAACGCAGTTGTTGGCTGGCTTGATAAGTAACGATGAGCGGATGAGCGCAAACCGCATTCCCGGTCTAGGTGATCTGCCTGTTGTGGGCCGGCTGTTTGGATCTCAAAGCAATGACCGCCAGCGTACCGAGATTGTATTGTCGATCACTCCGCATATTATTCGAAACGTTCGCCGCCCAGACCTGAATCAGCTTGAGTTCTGGTCTGGATCGGAAGCCATATTGCGTAGTCGGCCGTTGAATCCGTCTACCTCGCAAATGAACAGGAACGGACCGTCTAAGCCGCCAGAAATGGCCGGACGCCCCATGGCTTCACCTGCTACTTTATCGAACGTTCCCGGGGCTACCGGTGAGAATGCGCAGGGTGAGGCCAAGCCAGCGTTTGTGATCGGTTTGACCGGCCCGAAAGAGGTCAAAGCCGGAGAAACTTTTACTATGCATGTGAACGTTAAAACCGATGTTCCTATCAGAGGGCTGCCGATCGAACTTCAGTTCCCCAAACAGTTGGTCGAAATCGTTGATGTCGAAGAAGGCGCATTTCTTGGACGTGACGGAACACAAATCAGCAAGACCAAAACGTTGAATCAGAAGGAAGGACGGGCATCCATGGCATTACTGCGCTTCAACGGAAGCGGCGAGAAGGGGGAAGGAACAGTCATGAGCTTCCGATTTAAGGCTCTCGCATCAGGAATAGCGGATATTCAAGTGGTATTGGCGAAACCAGTGTCGCTCGAACCGATTGCTGTCCCTGCGATACCGATATCTTCCAAGGTGAGCGTCAAGTGATCCACAAGAGGAGAGCTGGCTATACCATTATCGAGATGCTCGTCGTGATGGTTGTCCTGAGCGTCCTCGCGACGGCCGCCATGCCATTGGCCGAACTCTCCGTAAAACGCAACAAGGAACGGGCGCTCCGGCAGGAGCTGTGGGAAATCCGACACGCGATCGACGCATATCGAAAGGCGTACGAGTCGGGTCGTATCGGTGGCGGTACTTCCTCGGGATATCCGCCTTCGCTTGAGGCGCTCGTTGCTGGCGTACCCGATTCCAAGAACGCCGGCCAGCAGATGTACTTTCTGCGGCGTCTTCCTCGTGACCCCTTCGCATCAGCGGCTGAGGCTCCAGAAAAATCCTGGGGGCTGCGTAGCTATGCGTCGACTGCAGAGGAGCCCAAGGAAGGCAATGACGTTTTCGACGTTTATTCGAAATCGGAAGATATCGGCATGAATGGTATACCTTATCGACAGTGGTAAAGTAGATGGTTAATCGAAAATCCGGCTTCACGCTCATAGAGTTACTTGTTGTTATGGTATTGATCGGTTTGCTGCTGTCGATCGCGGTGCCAACCTATTTCGTCCACATCGACCGTGCGAAGGAAACTGTCCTGCGTGCAGATCTGAATCACATGCGCGATGCAATCGACAAATACTACGGTGACGCGGGTATTTACCCGGAATCCCTGGACGAGATGGTGGTGAAGCGATATCTGCGCAAGATACCCGTTGATCCATTCACGGAGCGTGTCGATACTTGGGTTGTTGTCGCTCCAGCACGTAAAGACGTGGGTAAAGTGTTTGACGTCAAAAGTGGCGCCGCGGGGCGAGCGCATGACGGGAGCGATTATGGCTCCTGGTAATTTATTGGTGAGGCGTGGCCAGCAGGGATTTACTTACGTCGCTGTACTTTTTGCGCTGGCGATATTTGGCGTTGGTTTGGCTGCAATCGGCGAATCCTGGTCGAACGTTTCTCGCCGCGATAAGGAGGATGAGTTGATCGATATTGCAGGAGAATACATTGCGTCGATCAATAGCTACTATTTGCGCTCGCCTGGAAACCCAAAAGCGTTTCCTCTTCAACTGGCGGATTTGCTGGAGGATCATCGTTTCGCTGGAACAGTTCGACATCTTAGAAGGTTGTACAGCGATCCGATGAGTGGAAAACCTCAATGGGGTTTGCTCAGAAATGCCTCGGGAGGTATCGTAGGAGTGCATAGCCTGAGCGACAAAGAAAGCTTTAGAAAACGGGGAATAGCTGTTGACGGTGCACTCCCAATTTCCGGGCCACGTTATTCAGAATGGAGATTTGTATCTTCGTTACCTGAAGCCGCTCCGACCACCCAGCCCACTCCCACATTGGCGATGCCCGCAGCAAATTCTGCGCAACCGTCTCATTAATCATTCGATGAAATTTCATGTAAGAGCGTTCGATCCCGCGTCGGGACGTCTTATTGAACGTACGCAGGAGGCAGAAAGCCGGGAAGGGATTCTGGCCTTGCTCGCGTATGAGGGGCTGACAGTGCTTTCGGTAGACGCTACAGAAAAGCTGAAGTCTATCCGCCGTCTGCAGCATTTTGATCCCGTTCTGTTTTGTGAAGAATTGCGAACTTTGCTTTCTTCAGGGATGTCCTTGGTTGAGGCAATCGATACCCTTTGCTCGAAGGATGAAGATGGCTACAAACAAGTCGTTTTGCGCCAGATTCATCAACGCCTACTTGATGGTAAGCAATTTTCCTCGGCTTTGGAATTGAATCAATTTCCGTTTTCGCCATTGTTGGTCGCTTCGATCAAGGCAAGTGAGCGATCGAGCAGAATTGAAGTTGCATTGGAGGAGTATATAAATTACGAAACGATGGGGCGAGAATTAGGCCGCAAACTGGTCAGCGCGGCTATTTATCCAAGTCTGGTTATCGGATTTGGTGCGGCTGTCTCAATGTTCATGATTGCCTATGTTGTTCCGCGATTCGCTCGAGTTTATGATGACTATTCTCGTTCGTTAAGTTTGTCAACGACCGTTCTTCTTCATGTGGGTGTTTTTTTCTCCGAGAATTTTGCTGCGATAGTTTGTTGCTTATTGAGTGCATTATTTGGAATATTTTTGCTGTATAAGAACGGGAAGCTCAAGGCTATTTCCTTGGCGATACTTTCGAAATCAACGACGGCTCGATATTATTTGAAAATTTATCAGTTGGCACGAATCTATCAAACATTATCGATGCTTCTGCGCGGAGGGTATACATTGTCGGACGCGATACCTCTGGCTCAAAATCTAGCGTTTGACGGAGATTTGCGAGACCGTATCGGTTTGGCGCGCGAACGGATTCTTGAGGGGCGCCGTTTTAGCGCAGCACTTGCGGAATATAACCTGACAGACACTGTTACCGAACGTCTGTTGCAGGTCGGAGAACGGTCTGGGAGCCTGGCTAAAGTAATGGACGTAATTGCACAAAACGCACGGGAAGAGTTTACTGTGTTCCTCGAGCGAACCACGCGCTTGGCCGAGCCTATTTTACTGATGGCGGTAGCAATCATGATTGGAGTGATCATCGTCATGATGTACATGCCCATCTTCGACCTCGCAGGAGGCATTCAGGGTGAGTAACACTAACTTGCAACACTCTTCAGCTATCAAGGAGCTCTTACCGTCGGCTCGAGTTAAAGTTGCGACGAGCGGACGTTGTCTTTCCGTCGAGTTGATGGAACTAGCAGGAGTCAGCGATCCGGATCTGGAGCGATTGTCAAATGCGCTTCTCGGAGTGTCCTACGTATCGCAGCAGCGATTGTTCGAGCAAAGCCTCGACCTTACCCAGCTAACCTTCACGGATTGCACGAATCGTCTGATTTTTCCTTACCGCGTGGACGGACAAAACCGTTTCGCGGTTGCCGATCCATGGGATGAGCAGGCTCTGCAATGGTTGTCGAACAAAGTGAATTATTATCCTTTGGTCGACTGGAGCGGCAAAGCGCATATTGCTGCGGCGCTCGAACAAGCACAAAAGCGGCTCAAGGCGTCGAGTGAAATCGGTCACGCCTCAGTTAATGTAGGACAGCGGGCGCCCAATGCAACAGCAACGATTTCGATTGAATCAATCGAGCGCAGTGCAAGTCCGATTGTTCGCTTCGTGGATTCCGCTATTTTTGACGCGTGGCGCGCCGGCGCTAGCGATATCCACTTTGAATGTGATCGCGAAGGCGTACACGTAAAGTTGCGTCTCGATGGGGTGCTCGTCCCTGCGGCAGAATTGTTGGATGTGATGCGGGCAGAGGAGGTAATCTCGCGAATCAAGGTTCTCGCTCAACTTGATATAGCTGAGCGGCGTATTCCTCAAGACGGTCGCTTTCGAGTGTCGTTGGGTAACCGTGAGCTCGACTTTCGAGTGTCTATCATGCCAAGTATCTTCGGCGAGGACGCCGTGATTCGCCTATTAGATAAGGCACAGCTAGCCAACTCCGATGCCGGAATTTCATTAGGGAGCCTCGGTCTCGATGCCGATGCTATCACACGTATCAGACGACTCGCGAAACGACCGCACGGCATGTTATTGGTGACAGGACCGACGGGCAGCGGCAAGACGACCACGCTTTATGCTGCGCTTTCGGAAATCAAGACCGGACAGGAGAAGATTGTAACAATCGAAGACCCGGTTGAGTATGAATTGCCCGGGGTGCTGCAAATTCCCGTTAATGAAAAGAAAGGTTTAACTTTCTCCCAAGGTCTTAGATCGATTTTGCGCCATGATCCGGATAAAATTCTGGTTGGCGAGATCCGAGATAGCGAAACTGCTGAAATTGCGGTGCAGGCAGCTCTTACCGGTCACTTAGTGTTCACAACTGTTCATGCGAACAGTGTATTCGATGTGATCAGCCGTTTTGCACACATGGATATCGATCTCTACAGTCTCTTATCTGCACTGAATGGCGTCGTTGCACAGCGACTAATAAGATGTAATTGCCCTTATTGTACGCACCCTGATGAAAGTGTTTCTTCGGAGCTAATGGATCGCTGTCGATCGGCTGGAGCTAATGTCGAGACGGCGCGGTTTATGCGCGGTAAGGGCTGCGAAAGTTGCAGAAATACGGGTTATAAGGGACGTTATGCAATTGCTGAAGTGCTGGGTTTTGACGACGCAATTCGCACGATGATATTAAATCGGACAGACGTGGCTGAGGTAAAAAAATATGCTAGAGCGCAAGGGATCCGTTCATTGAACTTGAGGGCCATGGATCTTGTCATAACTGGGGTTACTACGATCGAGGAAATCGACCGAGTGGTGGCCTATGATTGAGACTTTTAGTCTTTACTTGACTGCGCACGAGGCTTATTTGCGGCGGACTACAGGATACTTCGGGCGTGGGCGGATCGAAGATGTTGGTCAGTGGGAATGGAATTTTTTAGAGCCGCTTTCTTTGAACTTGGATGTTGTTGCTCAACCGATGGGCTCTAAAAGCAGAAGTCTGCATGTCTATTTAGGTTCAGCGCTATGTAACTTTGTGGTTGGCGAATTGCCTGATAACGTCCGCAACCGCGAAAGCTCGGCAGTTGCGTCAGCGCAAATGGCACATAGGCTCGGGTTGACGCATTCAGAGTGGGAGTTCACCTCGCAAACAGCCAGAGGCGGGCGGAAGACCTTTACCTGTGCATTGCGCAGAGATGCCGCTGAGCGTATCAGATTTCTTGCGGCAGCCCATCGATTGAGGCTGGTTTCGATGAGACCGTTCGCCGCAAATTTATGGAACGAATGCACGAGAACTCATGGTTTCGCATCGGAATTGGATGTCGCCTTGATCGCGGTCGAAGAAGATACTTTCACTACACTTGTCGCAAAAGATAGATCTCTTCAATCGATAAATCGATTCTTTCATCGGAGAGAAAGTGATGTAGTGACTCGTGAAGTCAATCGCTTACAGCTTTCATATGGGATGGACCAGAAAATAGGCGTAGCGCTGTCTGCTAAGCTACGACCATCTTTGGATCATCAGGGCGCAAACGTTATTCAGGTCTATAGATCTCGAACCCATAGGCGTAGACTCGACTTTGGCGATCTGATGTTTCAGGATGAAGAGGGCGGGGCGTTGTGATGACCGAACTTGACTTGGACTTTGTACGGCGGCGTAGGTTTCCTTGGCTCACAGCGCTGTTTCTGCTCATGTCTTTAATATTTTTTGTTGGGCAAACAATTGTTTGGGGTGAGTCGCAAAAGCGTATAAGGCATGCAAATACGCAAATATCTGAGCTCGAGCGACAAGTTAATCTAAAGATACACGCAGCGAAGGTTGCTACCAGCACTCAACGTGCAGTGCTGGCGGAGCGAGAGAAGGATGAAAATAGAGTTTTGAAGTCAATCCGATATCCGTGGAACCAAATCCTTTCGACACTTGAGCAATCTGATGCTAGTAATGTGGCGGTGCTGTCGTTTTCTCACGACGCATCAACTGGCGAGGCGAAAATAACGGCCGAGGCGGCGGACATTACAGCACTTGGAGAATTTATTGCTGGGTTAAACAATGGAAGGGAAGTCGGCGGTGACCCGATATGGTACTTGGCGAATTATCAAGTTCAGTCACAGAACTCTATGTCGACGATATTGGGTACTATCTTGCAAAAGCGATGACGTGTGTTCGTCTGTCATCCGAGAGATGTATGTTTTTCTTCGAAGGTCATAGAGCCTGAATGCGACGTTCGGTTCCAGATTGGCAGATGTGGGATCTCGTCGATCGACCGATGTCGTAATATCTTCGGTATCGATATTTTGAAATGGTGCTTTGTAACGACTCAACGGCCTCAAAATTTTCTGGAATTGCCGAATGGGAATGCCCGAGGCAACCAAGCGCCATTGTCCTTCGGCTCTGGTGGTTAGTTTAAGCATTGTTTTTGTTGACGTTCTTTACGAAAGGTAGTGATTCCAAGACGCGTAGCGGCGTAATGGGAAGGAGTCGCCATGCCCTCTGCATTGCTGTTTTTGACGCTGGCATTCATCAGCGGACGCGAAAGCTCCCGATTGATCAAAAATCCGGTATCTGGCTGGGATGCCAAGTTCAACAAGGGATAAGGACGCTGGCACGCGCAACCACCAAGGCTCGACATGGATTCGCGTTCCCCCACGATGTCGCGCATCCTAAACGTTTGTAGGTGCCCCGCAGATGACGTCTGCTGTTTCTATACGCCTGCATCAGGACCGAGCGCCCTTTCCATTCCATGGAATTCCAGAGCCGCCTCTACCTACCCCTAGTGCCGTACGGACAAAAAAACTTGCATTTTGTTAATTTTCAATTTAACATGCAAGAACTACAATCGCTTATACGCCTACGATAGCTTAACTCCACCTTTTAGGTGGAGCTAGCGTTATCGCACCTGGAGCACAGTTTGATCACGCTGCGTCGTTTTACCAATCGTCTTAATGAAGGCGCTTGCCGACCGCTCGGTTTGATAGCCGTGCTGTTAGCCCTGTCCAGCTTCCCTTTGACTGCGCTTTCGCAGCTGAGCGTGGGCAACGGCATACCAAGTTACAGTATCGCGCTTGCTGTCCCTCCTGGCATTGCCGGCATGGCGCCCAATATCGGAATTCTCTACACTGCCAGCGCTGTGAACGGTCCTGTCGGGCTAGGGTGGACGCTTCAGGGCATCTCGATGATCACCCGTTGCCCGGGCAGCAAACGCGTCGATGGCTATGCCCGCCGGGTCGACTACACCGCCAACGATAAACTTTGCCTAGACGGTCAGCGCCTCATTCAGACATCGGACACGGGCGCCGTCGTCAACGGTAGCGTATCGAATCCCGGCGTCGCCAATCCATTTCAGCAGAACGACAGCTTGGGCGGTAGTGGTCTGGTGCGCGAATACCGAACCGAGAAGGATATTTATGCGCGCGTTCGCGGGTACGGCGCTGCTGGAGGAAACGCAGCCAATGGCCCAGCATATTTCAAGGTGTGGACCAAAAGCGGTCAAGTGTATGAATATGGCGTGAATGCCAACACGACGTCGAACGCAGCAATTACCGCATCAGGTAGCTCAGTCGTCGTGGCTTGGCCGGTAAGCCGTATCAGCGATACGGTCGGCAACTACATCGACTTCCAATACGAACAGCGCGATGTTGCGTGGGGAAGCGGTACGGCAGCAAACACTCCAGTGACCGGGCATGAATGGAATGTGACCGAGATTCGCTACACTGGCAACGCCGCGCAACTCCCTGTGAATCGTGTCGTGTTCAGTTACGAGGACCGTCCCAATACACCAAATGCCGCGCAGGACCGGGCCGAGGCCTATCACCAGGGTAGCAAGTCGGTCAGCGTTCGCCGCCTGACGGCCGTAAGAACTTATGTCAACTGGCCCGCGGATCAGAGCACGAAGCCGGCTACGGCGTTGCCGGTCAGAACCGTCAAACTGACGTATGACAACGGTCCCGTAAGCCAACGTAGCCGTCTGATACGGATGACCGAGTGTTCGGGTGCCGATGAGACGAGGTGTCTGCCGCCGACCGTATTCAATTACGCGTCAGGTGGAGGCGTTCAGTTCTCGGCCAACAATAATTTCAAATACATGGACCTCGCGGCTCTGCAGTTAACATCTACGAAGGGCGAGTACGGTGTCTTAACGGGAACGTTCTTCGGAAGCGGGCGAACGGATGTCCTGCGTTGGGGCAGCGACGCCAGCCAGAACAAGCTATATCGCAATAGCGGGGGCGGGAAGTTCGACAATACGCCCTCGACAACGGAGGGAGGTATATTCAACTTGGCAGGACAGCGCCTGTTCAGTGATGATCGTTGCTATACCGCAGTTGCGGCCGACTTCAACGGCGACGGATTGACTGACATCTTGCGTGTAATGCAACCAATTACGGCATTGGGAGCATCCTGCGGAACGATCCAGAATCTGCTGTTTAAATCGAATGGCGATGGTTCGTTCACGGTAATCGATTTAACTGGCACCGGAATCGATTTCACCCAACAGTCATCAGTAACAACGTCCCAGACAAATTGCCGTAAACCAGTCACTTGCAGTTATGAGGATCCACTTTACACGCGTACAGATGGTAAAAACTATTATCTTCTCGACGTCAATGGCGATGGCCTGCTGGACATCGTCACTACACTTGCGCCTGGATATCCTTGGCAGCTGGACACACCATCTGTAAGTTCACTGTGTCAATCGGTGGTTTGTACGAAGGTGTATTTAGGAACCGCTGCGGGTGGGTTTACTCAAATCGCAACTAATCTAATTCATCAATCTGTCTACGCTCAACCACTGGCCGACTTCAAAAAGAATGCTGGCCCATGGAGGCCATACGTCGCTGATATCAACGGTGACGGTCTTGCTGATTTGCTTATTAACTTCGGCTCCTGGATTTCGCGCGGGGATGGCAATTTCGATGGCGATTCGGCTGCAGCAACTGGTCTGGCGTGCAAAAACGCTGTAGATTTTAACGGAGACGGGCGGGCTGACTGTCTGTTGCCGGGAAATACAGCAGCGAATCAAACGTTGAGTATTGCCGACGGAACCTACAACGTAAAGTACGCTGGGACCACAAATTTAACGAATGCCGGCTATGAGCTGGACGACACAAGCACATATAAGTTCGGTTTTGCGTTGGGCGATTTCGATGGCGATGGCCGCACCGACATCCTGCGCTGGAAAGACGACCCCGCCCAAAACATCATTTTGTTG
>Ga0308168_1001646_pt1 | contig 19831 bp, 20 predicted proteins | sample PhyCR2_FD_202133 | JGI IMG/M metagenome (GOLD analysis project Ga0308168, IMG submission 202133) | Phyllosphere microbial communities from UC Gill Tract Community Farm, Albany, California, United States - DLSLRC.R2 | ecosystem: Host-associated > Plants > Phyllosphere > Unclassified | place: USA...
GCATCAAGCCGAACACGGAAAGCCTGGGCCGCGGCACGACGACCTCGGTGGTCACCGCGATCACGGTCGTGATCCTGGCCGATGCCGTGTTCGCGATCATCTTCAGCGGGGTGGGGTTCTGATGGCAGACGAGATCAAGCGCCCGCAGGATCGGCCACCTCAGGATCGCCTGCCGCAGCAGCTCAACCGCAAGCCGGAAGAGGACGTCGGCCCGCCGGTGGTCGACATCCGCAACCTGTGGACGAAATTCGGCAAGACGGTGGTGCACCAGGACCTGAACCTGGAAATCTATTCGGGCGAGATCCTCTCGATCGTCGGCGGCTCGGGCACCGGCAAAACCGTGCTGCTGCGGCAGATGCTGGGCCTGGAGCGGCCTTCGAAGGGCTGCGTGCGCGTGTTCGGCGAGGACATCAGCGAGGCCGGACCGGAGCAGTTGCAGCGCATGCGCAACCACTGGGGCATGCTGTTCCAGCAGGGCGCGCTGTATTCGGCCTTGACCGTGTTCGACAACATCGCCCAGCCGATGCGCGAGCTGCGCGCCCTGCCCGAGGACGTGATCCGTGACGCCGTGCTGCTGAAAATGGATATGGTGGGCCTGGGCGCGGAACACGCGAACAAGATGCCGGCCGACCTGTCGGGCGGGATGACCAAGCGCGCGGCCCTGGCGCGTGCGCTGGCACTGGAACCGAGACTGCTGTTCCTGGACGAGCCGACCGCGGGCCTAGACCCCGATGCGTCCGACGCTTTTGTTACGCTGATCCAGGCCCTGCACCGGGAACTGAAACTGACTGTGGTGATGGTCACCCACGACCTTGACACGCTGTTCGCGCTTTCCTCGCGCATCGCGGTCCTGGCCGAAAAGCACGTGCTGGCGGTGGGACCGTCGCGCGACGTCGTCAAGGTCGACCATCCGTTCATCAAACAATTCTTCCGCGGCGGACGCGGCCAGCGGGCACAGGAAGTGCTCGATGAACGCGACGAAGCCGCGGCAGAACACAAGGAGTGACATGGAAAACCGATCGTACGCATTAATGACGGGCATCTTCACGATCGCCCTGCTGGTGGCCACGGTGCTGGTGGGCCTCTGGCTGAACCGCGACAAGACGGAATTGTCGCCTTATGAAATTGTCACCACCCAGTCGATTCCGGGCCTCAATCCCCAGGCGACCGTGCGTTACCGCGGCCTGGAAGTGGGCCGCGTCGACGAGATCGTGTTCGATCCGAAGGTGACCGGCCAGATCCTGATCCGCCTGTCGGTGGAAGAAGGTTCGCCGATCACCACCACGACGTTTGCCTCGCTCGGCTACCAGGGCGTGACCGGCATCGCCTTCATTCAGCTCGACGACGACCGCACCGGTTCGCCGCTCCTGAAAACCGATCCGGACCACGTGGGCCGGATTCCGCTGCGGCCGGGCCTGCTCGACCAACTGGAAAAGCGCGGCATCGCCATCCTCGACCGCACCGAGCAGATCACGGCGCGCATCAATAACCTGATGAGCGACGAGAACCAGAAGACCATCATCGGCGCCTTCGACAATATCAGCAAGGCGGCCGAAGCCTACGGCAAGATTCCGCAAAAGCTCGATCCGACCATCGACCGCATGCCGGCCCTGGTCGAGAAGCTCGACCGCAGCCTGACGTCCTTCGACAGCTTTGCCGCCAGCGCCACCAAGGCAGTGAATAATTACGATCAGCTGGCAACCAGCCTGCAGGCGCCGGATGGCCCGATCAACCGCCTGAACGGCGCGATCGGCTCGCTGCAGGGCGTGACCAGCGACCTGGAAGCGGAAACCCTGCCGCACCTGACCCGCATGACGGACGAAGCGCGCACGGCGCTGCGTTCGGTGCGCCGTACTGCCGATTCGCTCTCGGACCGTCCGCAGAGCATCCTGTTCGGCAATCCGAACATCCAGCCCGGCCCCGGCGAACCGGGCTTCGTCGCCCCGACCAAATGAGGATCATCTTGAATACGAATTTGCCCCGCCTCTTCGGCGCCGCCGTCCTCGCCCTTGCTGTCGCCGGCTGCGCTTCCAATAAAAACACCGGCGCCAACACCCAGTTCGACTTCGGTCCGCTCGGCGCACCGGCGGCCACTGTTGCCAAGGCCCCGCTGGCTGCCATCATCGTGATGGACGCGACCGGCTCGCCGACCTTCGAGAACGAGCGCATGGTTTACCGCCTGAATTACAACGATCCGCTGCAGGCGCGCACCTATGCCAACAGCCGCTGGAGCGCAAATCCCCTGCTGCTGGTTACGCAGCGCATCAAGTCGCGCCTGGCCCAGGCCGGCGTCAAAGTGCTGTCGGCCACCGATTCGAGCACCAACATTCCGATCCTGCGCCTCGAGGTCGACGAGTTCTCGCACGCCTTCGCCAGCACCACGGCCAGCGAAGGGAGATTGATCCTGCGCGCCTCGCTGTTCAACGGCCACGCACTGTTCGACCAGAAGACGGTGATGCGCGCCACGCCCGCGCCGAGCGCGGATGCCGCCGGCGGCGCCCACGCCCTGGCCGCCAGCACCGATGGCGCCGCGGCCGACATCCTTGCCTGGCTTGCCGGCTTCGACAACCGACCGCGATGACCGCACCGGAAGCGCACGAGGATGGACACATGCGCGGCCACGGCGCTGCGGACAGCCTTGAAGCGCCGCGCCGCGGTTCGCCGATTGCGCGTGCCTCGCTGCTGGCCTACCTGTTCCTGATCGTCTACGCCAGCTGGTTCCCGTTCACGGGCTGGCGCAGCAACGGCTTGCCGCTGCTCTCGTTCATGAACCTGGTCAAGCAGCGCTACTGGACCGGCTTCGACGTGATGGTGAACATCGTCGGCTACGTGCCGCTCGGCATCCTGCTGGTGCTGGCCATGTATCCGCTGATCCGCGGCGTCTGGGCGACTTTGCTGGCGGCCATCCTCGGCTTCCTGGTCTCCGGCACGATGGAGGCGGTGCAGAATTTCCTGCCCAGCCGCGTGCCCTCGAACCTCGACCTGCTGACCAATGCCGCCGGCGCCTTCATCGGCGCCTGCATCGGTCCGCTGCTGGCGCGCGGCCTGCTCGACCAGGGGCGGCTGTACCGCCTCCGCAAACGCTGGTTCGCGCCGCATGCGAGCCAGGGCCTGGTGCTGCTGGCGCTGTGGCCGCTGGCCCAGATCTATCCGCAAAGTTTTTTGTTCGGGCACGGCCAGGTGCTGCCCATCATTTCGGGTTGGCTGTCCGACTGGTTCGAGGAGGATATCGACCTGATTGCCATGCTGCGTCCGGGGCCGGCGATGAGCGTCGAGCAGTACTGGCTGTCGGAAACGATCATCACCGCCTGCGGCATGACCGGCGCCGCCTTGACCCTGCTGTGCCTGCTGCGCCGGGGCGCGCCGCGCTACACCCTGATGCTCTTGATGCTGGGCGCCGCGCTGCTGATGAAGACGCTGGCCAGCTCGCTGCTGTTCCGTCCCGATAACGCCTACGTCTGGGTCACGCCCGGCGCCGAGGGCGGTTTCCTGATCGGCCTGATCATGCTGGCCGGTCTTGCCTTTGCGCCGCAACTGGCGCAGCGCCGCCTCGCCGTGGTGAGCCTGGTGCTGAGCCTGATCGTGGTGAACACGATTCCGGCGAACCCGTATTTCACGCTGACGCTGCAGGGCTGGGTGCAAGGAAAATTCCTGAACTTTAATGGGGCGGCGCAATTCCTGTCCCTGCTCTGGCCGTTTTTCGCATTGTGGTTCCTCCTGCTACCGTCCCATAAACTCAATCGGCATTAAGAGCGCGTATCATTGCGATTCATCACGTCACGGATAGCGAGAACGACATGAGCGACAACAAACCGTTTTACGAACACCACGTGTTCTTTTGCATGAACGAGCGCGACGGCGAAAACTGCCGCCCCAGCTGCGGCAAGGCCGGTGCCGAGATCGCGCAGAAGCACGCGAAAAAGCGCATCAAGCAACTCGGCCTGAACGAGCCGGGCAAGGTGCGCATCAACAAGGCCGGCTGCCTCGAGCGCTGCGAAGAAGGCCCGGTGGTCGTCATCTACCCGCAAGGCACCTGGTACACCTACGTCGACACCAGCGACATCGACGACATCATCGACTCCCACATCCTCAAGGGGGAAGTCGTCGAGCGTCTTAAAATCTGATTTTTTACCACTGCCTGATGAACAAGTTTTCGAAACGTTTTACCCTGGACGGCCCGGCCGGCAAGATGGAATGCATGCTCGACCTGCCGGAAGCCGCGCCACGCGGCATCGCCCTGGTCGCTCACCCGCATCCGCTGTACGGCGGCACGATGGAAAACAAGGTCGCGCAGACCCTGGCGCGCACCTTCGTCACCCTGGGTTACGCCACGGCGCGCTTCAACTTCCGCGGCGTCGGCCAGTCCGAAGGCGAACATGACCGCGGCCACGGCGAGGTCGACGACATGGCCTTCATGATGGACTACATGCAGGAACAGTATCCGGGCCTGCCGGTGGCGCTGTCCGGCTTCTCTTTCGGCACCTTCGTGCAGGCCCAGCTGCGTGCGCGCCTGGAAAACGAAGGCCGTCCGGACGCGATCGAGCGTATGGTGCTGGTCGGCACCGCGGCCGGCAAGTGGCCGCTGCCGCACGTTCCCGAAGACACCATCCTGATCCACGGCGAGCTGGACGACACGATCACGCTGCAGATGGTGCTCGACTGGGCGCGGCCGCAGGAGATTCCTGTCATTGTGATACCGGGTGCAGACCACTTCTTCCACAAGCGCCTCAATCCCATCAAAAATCTTGTCGTGCAAATGTGGCGCCGTGACAATTGAGCGCGTCAGTGGCCTATAATTGACCACTTCATTGAATCCATGCCGCCAGGCAATAGTCTTTTGACACTTGTTTTTCCCGGCGGCATCCGCACCACCCCTACTGACTCACTTTAGCTCCCATGAAAAAACTGATTGCGGCCGTGGCCGCCAGCCTGCTGATGATGTCGGCCAGCGCGCAAACCGTGCCTGCTCCATCGATCGCAGCAAAATCGTGGCTGCTGCTCGACGCCACCAGCGGCCAGGTCATTGCGGCCCAGGATCCGAATGCGCGCATCGAGCCGGCTTCGCTTACCAAGATCATGACCGCCTACGTCACCTTCGAGGCGATCCGCGACAAGAAACTGGCCCTGAACACGATGGTCAACGTCTCCACCCGTGCCTGGAAAGTGGACTCGAGCAGCTCGAAGATGTTCATCGACCCGGCCACCCCGGTCAGCGTGAGCGACCTGCTGCACGGCCTGATGGTCCAGTCGGGTAACGACGCCGCCGTCGCCCTGGCCGAAGCCGTCGCCGGCGACGAAGGCACCTTCGTCGTCCTGATGAACCGCGAAGCCCAGCGCATGGGTCTCAAGAACACGAAATTCGCCAACCCGCACGGCCTGCCGAGCCCGGACAACTACTCGACCGCCCAGGATCTCGCGACGCTCGCCAAGAACGTGATCCGCGACTTCCCCGAGTTTTATAAGATCGACTCGGTCAAGCAGTTCACCTACAACAAGATCACCCAGCAGAACCGCAACCGCCTGCTGTGGCTGGACCCGACAGTCGACGGCATGAAGACCGGCCATACCGAATCCTCGGGCTACAGCATGATCGCCTCGGCGCGCCGCCCGAACGGCAACAGCGGCGAGCGCCGCCTGATTTCCGTCCTCTCCGGCGCCAGCTCGGATGGCGTGCGTACCCAGGAAAGCCAGAAGCTCCTGAACTGGGGCTTCCAGAACTTCGATACCGTGAAACTGTATTCGAAGGGGCAGGCGATCGCCACGCCGGAAGTGTGGAAAGGTTCGCAAGGCACCGTCAAGATCGGCTTTACCAATGACGTGCTGGTGACGGTACCGAAGGGCGTGGCCGGCAAATTGAAACCTGTGCTGGAACGCAAGGACCCGCTGGTCGCCCCGCTGCCGCGCAATGGCCGCGTCGGCACCCTCAAAATGATGGTCGACAACAAGCCGCTGCTGGTGCTGCCGGTCGTGGCGCTGGAAGAAGTGCAGGAAGCGTCCATCTTTGGCCGCGCCTGGGATTCGATCCGTTTGATGATCAAGTAAGCGTCAGCGCTTCAAACGATGCCCGCCAGGTTTGCGCCTCGCGGGCATTTTTATTTTCGCACCATAATGGTGCAGATCCGTAGGGTGGGCATGCCCACGCGTAAACTTCGCGTCATGTTGGCTTTGTTTGAGGAGAGACCCGGCCAACACGATGCCGGCGTCACGCGTGGGCATGCCCACCCTACGCTTATAATACGACGTTATTTTTGAAGCAAGAAAGCCGCATATGATCTCTGCCCTTTGCCCCCGTATTGTCACCCGCTCCGACGGCCTCGAACTGTCGCGCGTGATCGCCGGCATGTGGAGAATGAGCGAATGGGACATGTCGGTACAGCAGAGGATTTCCTTTATCGAGGAATGCCTGGCGCTGGGCGTGAGCAGCTTCGACCATGCCGACATCTACGGCAACTACGGTGTCGAAGGCCTGTTCGGCGAGGCGCTGCGTGCGCAACCGTCGCTGCGCGGGCGCATGGAAATCGTCAGCAAGTGCGGCATCAAACTCGCGTCGCCAGCGCGCCCCGCGCACACGATCCAGCATTACGACACCAGCCTCGAACACATCGTCGCGTCCTGCGAACAATCGCTGCGCCAGCTGAACACGGATTACCTCGACCTGCTGCTGATCCACCGCCCGGACCCGCTGATGAATTTCGACGAGGTCGCCGAAGCGTTTACGCGGCTGCAAAAGGCGGGCAAGGTGCGCCATGTCGGGGTGTCGAATTTCACGCGCCACCAGTTCGAGTCGCTCAACCGGCGCGTGCCGCTGGCGACGAACCAGGTCGAATTTTCGCCCTTGTTCACAGCGCCGATGTTCGACGAAACCTTCGACGGCCTGCAAGACCTGGGCGTCGCGCCGATGATCTGGTCGCCGCTCGGCGGCGGGCGCCTGTTCAGCGCGCAGGATGCACAAACGACCAGGCTGCGCGCCACGATCCAGGAAGTGGCGGACCGCCTGAACCAGTCTTTCGTGAGCGTCGTGTTCGCCTGGATCATGGCGCTGCCGAGCCGGCCGATGCCGCTCACCGGCAGCGGCAAGATTGCCTCCATCGCCGCGGCCGTCAGCGCCACCGGCTTCACGCTCGCGCGCAGCGACTGGTTCGCGATCCTGCGCGCGGCGCGTGGGCACGAGGTGGCGTAACGATGGCCGAGCCGCTGAAAATCGTCGAGGGCAGCGCGCTGACGGCGCAGCAAAAGAAGGATTTGTTGAATCGCCTGGCCCGCATCGAGGGCCAGTTGCGCGGCGTGCAGAAGCTGATCGCATTGGCGGCCGAGCCGGCCGATTGCGAGGCGGTGGCGCAGCAGATGGCGGCGGCGCGCAAGGCGCTCGACCGCTCGTTCGTGCAATTGCTGACGGCGACAGTCGTCACCCATAGCGAAGGCGCCGCCGATCTCGACGACGCGCGCGCCGTGGCTGCCCGGCTGGCGGCGCTGCTCGACAAGTTTGCCTAGACTTCTTCCTCGTCCGCGTACACAACTGGCGGCGCCACGCCGCGCCAGCCGCTGCGCCATGCTATGTTCAGCAGCAACGTCGCGCAAATGTATAACAGGAAGAACAGCACGAAGAAGCGCGTCTGCAGTATGACGAGGAGCAGAACGGCGACCAGAATCACGCCTATGATGCCTTTGCTCAGGCGTTGCTTGCTGCTAGGAAAGCGTACGGTCGAGACCATCAGCGTGCCGACCGCCACCATCAGCGCCATCACCGCGAATGCCTGGGTATTGTTGACTACCGGATCGGGCCAGGCGACCACCACCGACGCCACGCAGGCGGCTCCGGCCGTGATCGGCATGCCGACGAAGTAACGCGGATCGGTGCGCCCGACCGAGATGTTGAAACGGGCCAGGCGCAGGGCGCCGCAGGCAACGAAGATGAAACAGGCGAGGCCGCCCATGCGCACGATGGTTGGATGCGCGGCGCTCATCTGGGCAAAGCCGTAGCAGTACAGCAGCAAACCCGGTGCACAGCCGAAATTCATGACGTCGGCGATCGAATCGAGCTGGACGCCGAAGTCGGACTGCGTGTTCGTGGCGCGGGCAACAAAACCGTCGAGGGCGTCGAACACGCCGGCCAGCACCAGCAGGATGGCCGCCAGGCGGAAGTCCCCCGGCGCGCCGACCTGGGCATTGTCGACCGAGATGACGATGCTGCCGAAACCGCAGGCGATCGACAGCAAGGTGACAAAACTCGGCAAGGCGAACTTGGCGCGCGCCAGGCGCGCGGGGCGGGATGGATTCAATTCGGGTCCGGGCAAGAGAATGATGACCCTATTCTACAGTGCGCAGGAGCCCGGTCGCGCACGGAGCTTGCCGTCGTACATATTCGATTTGGCCTAGAATGTGCGTTTTCGGCGTTGATTAGAATCAGGAGCATACGGATGAGCGAATTCCTTCGCGCGAGGGCGATACTGGCGGGCTGCATCGCCGCGGCGGCACTGAGCGCCTGCGGCGGTGGCGGCGGAGGCGACAGCTCGACGCCCGCTCCCAGCGCGGATACGCCAGCCGCTCCTGCTAGCCCGACCTCGCCTACGACCAATCCAAATCCGCTCACGCCGTCGCCTGCCGTTCCGGATACGACACCTATCGGCGGTGCCGGCGCGCCACTGGCTACCGGCAATATCGCGCTCGACGGCCGCGAATGGATCAATTACCGCCGCAGCCAGGTCGGCATGACGACGCTCACCCAGAACAGCTTCATCGACCGCGCCGCCCAGAATCACTCGGACTACCAGCGCCTCAACAACACCATCACCCACGACGAAGAGTCGGGCAAGCAGGGCTTTACGGGCGTGGATGTGGCGGCCCGCCTCACGGCCGCCGGCTATGTGTTCAACACCCGCGCCTCGCGCGCCTATGGCGAAGTGATCTCGGCCACCAGCAACGGCTCGGGCCAGTACATGGCCGAGGAATTGATCACGGCGGTGTACCACCGCTTCGTCATCTTCGAGCCGGTCTTCAAGGAAATCGGCACCGGCGCGGCGACCACGGCGCAAGGCTATAACTACTTCACCGCCAACTTCACGGCGAATAATGGCTATGGCACGGGCCTGGCGAGCGGCCAGGTGGCGGTCTGGCCCTTCAATGGCCAGACCGCCGTTCCGCGCAACTTCTTCAGCGATACCGAGTCTCCCGATCCGGTGCCGGACCGTAACGAAGTCGGCTACCCGATCAGCGTGCATGCGAACATCGACCTGACGGTGCGCGTGAACAGTTTTACGGTACGCCCGCGCGGCGGCGCCGACCTGGCCGCGCGCCTGCTGACGAATGCCAACGACACCCATACCGGCACCTCGTCGGCAGCCATCGTTCCGCTGGCGCCGCTGGCAGCGAACACGGTGTATGAGGTCAGCTTCAACGGCACCGTCGGCAGCAATGCCGTCACCCGCGCCTGGACGTTCACCACCCGCTGACGGATGACGCAGCACGCCCCCGGCCCGCCCGCTTCCTCTTCCGACGCGCCGGACGCGGCGCCGGTCCTCGACATCGAGGCCGGCGTCGAACGCCTGATGGGCAGCCGCGCCATCTACCTGCGCGCGCTCGCGCGCTTTCGCCATGACTACCGCAAGACCGTCCCCGCCATCCGGGGCGCGCTCGCCGGCGGCAACGCGCCCCAGGCGCGGCGCCTGGCGCATACGCTCAAGGGCGCGGCCGGGATGATCGAAGCCCCTGCCCTGCACGTGGCGGCGCTGGCGCTGGAGTCGGCCCTGCGCGATGGCGCCGGCGACATCGATGCGCTGCTGGCGCGGGTCGACGCCACGCTGGGCGAGGTCTTGCGCGAACTCGACGGCATGGTGCTGTCGCAAGCGGAACCACCGCCGGCCGCGGCGCCGGCGAGCAGCGGCGGCTTGGCCCGCCTGCGCGCCATGCTCGATATCGGCGACGGTGCGGCGGTCGAGCAGGTAGCGGCGGCGCACAGCGAGCTGGCGGCGCATCTGGGACAAGAGGGAGTCGAAGAGCTGAGCGCGGCGGTTGCGGAGTTCGATTACGAACGCGCCCTGGCGCTGCTCGACCGGCAGGAAGGGCCTGCCGGCAGGTAGCACATGCTGGGGGAAGCGCGCCTCAGCGCGTGTATTCGGCTTCTTCGTCGAACGCGTCGGTGCAGTCCTTGCCGCAGAAACGGCGCACGCTGTCGACCGGCTTGTCGCAGTACCAGCATGAACCCTTCGGCGGCAGGCTCACGCGCGATGGCCTGGCCTGCACGGCGGCGGCGGGCAGCGATTCAGAAGCCACGCCCTCGTTCATCATACTGTCTTGTATCGTTTCCAAGGTCCCCCCCTACGAACGTGTGGAAAAATCGCCATGGCGGCGTTGCATCGTCTCGCCGTACCCACGTACTGTCTTCGACGATGCGCCTTGCCCTGACAATTTTTTCACACGTTCCACGGCAGCACGTCAATTCGTCAAGCAAGATTACTGTAGTGGAACATTCCAGGCATGAGCAATCGCAATGGGCCATTCCGATGCGGCAGCGCTGCCACAGCCGTTACGCAAATCAGTGTGCGCTTAACACGGCGTAGCCGCAACGTCGTTTTATGGACGGCGCAGCGCTTGCGGCAAGCCTGCAACAGATCGCTTGGCCGCTGCTGCGCAGCCGTAAAAAGCGATGTCAGCTGCGGAAATCATAGCAGTATTGATAATGCATTCCGGCTGCGCTTCAATCGTGCGCGGACGTTTTTCTTGCGAGATTTTGTAACAGTGCGGGCGCGCTGCTCAGCGCTGCTGTACCGGTTCCAGCGAGACGCGCAGCCCGCTTGCCGTAGTGGCGATCCGGGTCGGCATGTACTGGACGCCGGCGTAGCGCAGTTCGTCCATGCGGAAGCTGTAGACCGGGATATCGAGGATCGCCCGCTCCAGCACGACGTTCGCGGCACGCGACAGCTGGCGGCTGACCGATTCGTCGATGCCGCCGATCGCAAAACGCTCCAGGCGCGGCTCCGCCAGGAAGACGCCGCTGCGCGCCTGGTCGACGACCAGCCGGCCCGAGAAACCGAGCGAGCCGGTCAGGGGATTGCGCAGGAAGGACTGGGCCACGCTGGCGTCGACGCTCAAGCTGACGCGGTCGCCCGGCAGCACCGCCAGTTGCGGGCGCGACAGGCGCACGTCGAACAGTTCCAGCAGGCGGTTGTCCATCGGGAAGCGGCGGTCGAGGCTGGCCTGCAGCTTGTGCAGGGGAATGTCGACTTCGCGCGGGCCGAGGAAGCTGGCGCAGGAGCTCAGGGTGGCGGCCGCGACCAGCGTCGAGGCGATGAGGAAGGCGCGTCGCGCGCGCAGGGATGTTTGTTCGGTCATGCCGGCTCCTTGAGTTTCGGGCTCAAGGGTAGCATGGCATGTTACGTGATGCGGGCACACATGCCCACATCACAAACCCCGGCTATTTGCCGATACAGAAGCGGCTGAAAATCACGCCCAGCAAATCGTCCGGCGTGAACTCGCCGGTAATGCTGGACAGCTGATCCTGCGCCAACCTCAGCTCTTCCGCAAACAGGTCGAGCGACTGGTCATCCTGCGCCGCGTGCTGGGCCGCCACATCCAGGTGCTGGCGCGCGCCGCGCAGGGCGATCAGGTGGCGTTCGCGCGCGAGATACAGCGATTCCCCGGTCTGCTGCCAGCCGGCGATGCGCAGCAGTTCCGTGCGCAGCAGGTCGATGCCGGTCTTTTCGTTGGCCGACAGATAGATATGCGTCGCATCCGCCGCGCCCTCGACCGCCGGGCGGTGGCCGGACAAATCGATCTTGTTCCAGATGCGCACCACGGGCACGCCGGCCGGGAAGGCGGAGACAATAGTCTCGTCGGCTGCGCTCGGACCCAGGTTGGCGTCCAGCAGGTGCAGGATCACGTCGGCCTTGCCGACCTCCCCCCAGGTGCGTTCGATGCCGATGCGCTCGACCACGTCGATGCCGTCGTCGATCGCACGGATGCCGGCGGTGTCGATGATGTTCAGCGGGATACCCTCGATCTGGATCGTCTCGCTGACCTTGTCGCGCGTGGTGCCGGCGATCGGCGTCACGATCGCCACCTCGGCCCCAGCCAGCGCGTTCAGCAAGGACGACTTGCCGACGTTCGGCTGTCCGACCAGCACCACATTCAAGCCTTCGCGCAGCAGCGCGCCCTGTGCCGCCTGGCGGAACACGTGCTCCAGGGACTCGATGATCCCGGCCAGCTGGCCGCGCGCATTCGATTTTTCGAGAAAATCGATTTCCTCTTCCGGGAAATCCAGGGTTGCCTCGACCAGCATGCGCAGGTTGATGGTCTGCTCGACCAGGCGGTGCACGACTTGCGAGAAGGCGCCCGACAGCGACTGCGACGCAGATTTCGCCGCCGCCTCGGTGGAGGCGTCGATCAGGTCGGCGACGGCTTCGGCCTGGGCCAGGTCGAGCTTGTCGTTGAGGTAGGCACGGCGCGTGAATTCGCCCGGCTCGGCCAGGCGCAGGCCGTGTTCGCGGCCCGCTTCCAGCACCCGGGATAACAGCATCTGCAGCACCACCGGACCGCCGTGACCCTGCAGCTCGAGCACGTCTTCACCGGTATAGGAATGCGGCGCCTTGAAGTACAAGGCCAGGCCCTGGTCGATCACGCTGCCATCCAGCGACTTGAATGGAATATAGGTCGCGTGGCGCGGCGCCAGCTTCGTATCGGGGAACAGCGCTTCGATCAGGGGACCGAGCGATTTGCCGGAGGCGCGGACCACGCCGATGCCGCCGCGGCCGGGGGCGGTGGCGATCGCCGCGATGGGAGAGGTATCTAGCTTCATGCGCGAATTGTAGTGGATAAATAAAAAAGCCCGTGGAATCCACGGGCCTTGGGTTCATGCGATAAAAAACTTACTTCGTCGCCGTACCATACTTCTTGGTGATCACCCACTGCTGCGCGATCGACACCAGGTTGTTCACCACCCAGTACAGGACCAGGCCCGACGGGAAGAAGATGAACATGACCGAGAACGCCAGCGGCATGAACAGCATCATCTTCGCCTGCATCGGATCGGCCGGCTGCGGATTGAGCTTGGCCGTGATGAACATCGAGATCGCGTACAGGATCGGCAGGATGAAGTACGGGTCAGGCTGGGTCAGGTCGGTAATCCAGCCCACCCATGGCGCGCCGCGCATCTCGACCGAAGCCTGCAGCACGTAGTACAGGGCCAGGAACACCGGCATCTGCACCAGGATCGGCAGGCAGCCGCCCAGCGGGTTGATCTTCTCGGCCTTGTACAGCTCCATGGTGGCCTGCTGCATCTTCATCGGATCGTTCTTGAAGCGCTCGCGGATGGCTTGCATCTTCGGCGTCACCACGCGCATCTTCGCCATGCTGCGGTAGCCGGCGGCCGACAGCGGGAAGAAGGCCAGCTTGATCAGGATCGTAAACGCGATGATGGTCCAGCCCCAGTTGCCCAGCAGCTGGTGGATCTGGTCGATGATCCAGAACAGCGGCTTGGCGATGATCGCGAACATGCCGTAGTCCTTGACCAGTTCCAGGCCCGGGGTGATCTTTTCCAGGCTCTTCTCGTCCTGCGGGCCCGAGTACAGGCGCGCGGTGTTCGACACGGTCGCGCCCGGCGCCACGGTGCCCAGCGACTGGACGGTGCCGATCGCATACAGGTTAGTCGCCAGCTTCTTCGTGAAGATGTCGCGCGCCGTGTTCTCGGTCGGAATGAAGGCCGACACGAAGAAGTGCTGCGAGATCGCCACCCAGCCGCCATTCGCCTTCGATGGATGCTCGGCCTTGCCTTGATCAACCTTCTCGAAGGTCAGCTTCTGGTATTTGTTGTCCGGGGTGTAGAGGGTCGGACCGGTGAAGCTCGGGGTGAACCAGGAATCGCCAGGCGGCTTGTTGCCGTCGTGCTGCAGTTGCAGGTAGAGCGCAGGCTGCACCGGCGCTTGCGTCAGGTTGGTGACGTCGTGACGCACGTCGATCACGTAGTCGCCGCGTTTAAAAGTCAGCGTCTTGGTGAGTTTCACGCCACCCTGCTCGGCGTCGAGCACGACCTGCACGGCGTTGCCGCCATCCAGGGTGCGCAGGCCGGGACGCGCCACGAATGGCGTGTTGTGGTTCGGCAGGACGCCGGCGGCGGTCGAACCGATCAGGCCGGTCTGGCCGAGGTAAGTATTGTTGCCCTCGACGTTGAACAGGACCTGGTTCTTGGTCTTGTCGAAGTGGTCCGGGAATTTCAGCAGCTCGAGGCGGCGGATCACGCCACCCAGGGTGTCGATCTCGGCTTTCACCACGTCGGTGGTGATGGTGATGCGTTCGGCGCGTACGGGCGCAGGTGCGGCAGGCGCACCAGGCGTGCCCGGCACTGCACCCGGCTGGGCGCCGGCGGCCGGCACGCCGGTCGTGGTGTTGGCGGCGCCATTGGCAGGCGCCTGCGCGACCTTGGCCGGCGGCGTAGGCGAGAACATCGACTGCTTACCGGTCGACACCATCCAGTTGTTCCACAGGACGACAAGCGAGACGGCGAAGACAATCCACAGAATGGTACGTTTATTGATTTCCATTGAGGTATTGATCAGGAGTGGTTGCAACCGCAAGCGGCTGAGTTGGAATGCTTGTGCCCGCTTGGGGGCACCGGATCGACACCGCCGGCGTTCCAGGGATGGCAGCGGCCGAGGCGGCGCGCGGCCAGCCAGCTGCCGCGCAGCGCACCATGGGTCTGGAGCGCCTCGATGGCATAACTGGAACAGGACGGATAAAAGCGGCAATTCTGCCCGAGCATCGGCGACAGCACGAGCTTATAGGCTCGCACGATCCAGATGAGCAGGGTCTTCATGGCGTCGGCGGCGCCGTTGGACGGCGCGGACGTTGACTGGCCAGCAAGCGCGACAGTTCGGCATGCAGCAGGCGTTTCAAGGCGCTGTTGGTGGCCGGGCCGTCCTTGGTATTCACCGGACGCGCCAGGCGAACGATGCAGTCGACCGACTGGAGTTCGTTGGTGCGGAACAGTTCGCGCGTGACGCGCTTGATGGTATTGCGGGTGACGGCGCGCGGCGCGAAGCGCTTGGCTGCGACGATGCCCAGCCGCGCATGGGGCAGCGGGCTGGGTCGCGTGTACAACACGAAATGCGCGGATTTTTGCGTTGGCCGCAAACGAAAAACGGATGAAAACTCATCCGTTTTTAAAATGCGCCGAGCGCGCGCGAAGTCGTGCGAACCTTCGCCTGTCATGGCCGACCGCAGGGGATCAGGCGAGCTGGCTTAGACAGCCAGACGCTTGCGGCCCTTGGCGCGGCGTGCGTTCAGGACTTGACGGCCACCACGGGTAGCCATACGTGCGCGGAAGCCGTGCGTGCGCTTGCGACGAACGACGGAAGGTTGGTAAGTACGTTTCATGGTGGTCTCGCTTAAAGCAAAATAGGATGCAAAATCGGGTCTGACGTCTTTCGTCAGGAATCGGCGCCAATGACAGTTCGCAGTTGTTAAGCCAGCGTCACGCCACAGCTAAGTCCGCATTTTCTCAACCAACAATTGCTCGGCTGACAGGTGGGCGGACAGGGAACCCTGAATTAGACTCGATTTCGACCTTCACTGTCAAGGCGGCTGTTGTTTCTGGCCGCTCTTGTGGTATGGATAACTTCGTTTTTATCCCCAGCGAATCTGCAAAACCTCCGATCAACCTGTGGATAACTAGCCAGTAAACAGGTAAAATAGCGTGTTACGTATCAATAAGCCGCACACATGGAAAACTTCTGGCAGACCGCCTCCGCGCAACTGGAGCTCGAGCTGACGCCGCAACAATACAGCGCGTGGATCAAACCGCTCGTCGCCCTCGACTACGAGGACGGCAAGCTGCGCATTGCAGCGCCGAACCGATTCAAGCTCGACTGGGTGAAGACGCAGTTCGCCAACCGCATCACGGCGCTGGCCTGCCAGTACTGGGAAGCCCCGGTCGAGGTGCAGTTCGTGCTCGATCCACGCCTGAACGCCGCGAAAAAACCGGACGCGGTGCGCCCTGCCCCGGCGCCATCGAACGAAGGCCAGCTGCGCCCATCGAGCCCGTCCGTGGAACCGCAGCCGAACCTGAACATCGCCAACTCGCCCAAGCGCGAGCAAAGCCGCATCAATCCGGACCTGACCTTCGACAGTTTTGTTACCGGTAAGGCCAACCAGCTGGCGCGCGCCGCCGCTATTCAAGTGGCCAACAACCCGGGCGTCTCGTACAACCCGCTGTTCTTCTACGGCGGCGTCGGCCTCGGTAAGACCCACTTGATCCATGCGATCGGCAACCAGGTCATGGTCGACAACCCGGGCGCCCGCATCCGCTACATCCACGCCGAGCAGTACGTGCGCGACGTCGTCACCGCCTATCAACGCAAAGGCTTCGACGACTTCAAGCATTACTATCACTCGCTCGACATGCTGCTGATCGACGATATTCAGTTCTTCGGCGGCAAGAGCCGCACGCAGGAAGAGTTCTTCTATGCGTTCGAAGCGCTGATCGCGGCGAAAAAGCAGATCATCATCACTTCGGATACCTATCCGAAAGAGATCACCGGCATGGACGACCGCCTGATCTCACGCTTCGACTCCGGCCTGACGGTCGCGATCGAACCGCCGGAACTGGAAATGCGCGTCGCGATCCTGCTGAAAAAGGCGCAATCGGAAGGCGTGGTCCTGTCGGACGACGTGGCCTTCTTCGTCGCGAAACACCTGCGCTCGAACGTGCGCGAGCTGGAAGGCGCGCTCCGTAAAATCCTGGCGTACTCGCGCTTCCACGGCAAAGACATCACGATCGACATCGTGAAGGAAGCCCTGAAGGATTTATTGTCGGTGCAGAACCGCCAGATTTCCGTGGAAAACATCCAGAAGACGGTCGCCGACTTCTTCAACATCAAGGTCGCCGACATGTACTCGAAGCGGCGCCCGGCGAATATCGCCCGTCCGCGCCAGATTGCCATGTACCTGGCGAAAGAGCTGACGCAGAAGAGTCTGCCGGAAATCGGAGAACTGTTCGGCGGCCGCGACCACACGACCGTGCTGCACGCGGTGCGCAAGATCGCCGCCGACCGCCAGAAAAATGCCGAGTGCAATCATGAATTGCACGTGCTGGAGCAGACCTTGAAAGGTTAATTCGTAGGGTGGACGGGTCTCCCGTCCACGCGTTCAACGTACGGAAATGAACCACGCATGCGTATCAAAATGCAAACGCTTGCTGGACGCGTGGACGGCATAGCCGTCCACCCTACAGAAGTTTGTGTTTGTACCCGGCACACGGCAAAATAGTGCTGTAGCAACATTTTTTAAGTTACCACCCCACTGAGGATAATTATGCAATTGGTCAAAACCACCCGAGACACGCTTCTCCGGCCACTGCAGATCGTGAGCGGTATTGTCGAGCGTCGGCACACCATGCCGATTCTGGCCAATATCCTCATCCGCAAGGACGGCGAAAGCGTCTCCTTCCTGTCGACCGACACCGAAGTGCAGATCACGACGCACGCCAACATCGGTTCCGGCGAAGACATTACCGGCACCACGGTCGCCGCCCGCAAGCTGCTGGACATCCTGCGCGCGCTGCCGGAATCGGGCGACGTTACGATGACGCTGCAAAACAAGCGCCTGGCCGTCCAGAGCGGCAAGTCGCGCTTCGCGCTGCAGACCCTGGCCGCCGAGGAATTCCCGACCGTCTCGATCGCCGATACCTACAACGCCACCGTCACCCTGCCGCAAAAGACGCTGAAGCACCTGTTTAATATGGTGCACTTCGCAATGGCCCAGCAGGACATCCGCTATTACCTGAACGGCCTGCTGCTGGTGCTGGACGGCAACAAGGTGATCGCAGTCGCGACCGACGGTCACCGCCTCGCCTTCTGCCAGGTCGAGGCCGAGCAGGAATTCGCGCGCCAGGAAGTCATCATCCCGCGCAAGACCATCATCGAACTGCAGCGCCTGCTGGAAGAAAGCGACGAAACCGTCCAGCTCGACATCGCCGGCTCGCAAGTCAAACTGACCTTTGCCGACATCGAACTGGTGTCGAAGCTGGTCGAGGGCAAATTCCCTGACTACACCCGCGTGATCCCGAAGGGTTACAAGAACGACTTCACGATCAGCCGCGACGAACTGCTGCGCTCGCTGCAGCGCGCCGCGATCATGACCAGCGATAAGTTCAAGGGCGTGCGCTGCATCATCACCCCGGGCAGCATGAAGATCAGCTCGACCAACGCCGACCAGGAAGAAGCGGTCGAAGAACTCGAAATCGACTACGGCGGCGACCAGATCGACATCGGCTTCAACGTCACCTACCTGCTCGACGTGCTGAACAACCTGAAGTGCGACCAGGTGAACATCGCCCTGGGCGATTCGAACTCGTCGGCCCTGATCTCGATTCCCGACAATGGCGACTTCAAATATGTCGTCATGCCGATGCGCATTTAAGTAAGCGCGCATCGGGGGCTGCCTCTTGTTTAATCAGTGGCAGCCCCGAACTGAGCAGTTTGAATACACAGTTTTTTGAGAAAGCAGTCCATGTCCGAGAACACCAACCAAATGCCGGAAGCGCCGAAAAGTTCGGATGAATACGGCGCCTCCTCGATTCAAATTCTGGAAGGCCTGGAAGCCGTGCGCAAGCGCCCGGGCATGTACATTGGCGACACCTCGGACGGCACCGGCCTGCACCACCTCGTGTTCGAGGTGCTCGACAACTCGATCGACGAAGCGCTGGCCGGCTACTGCTCCGAAATCCACGTCACCATCCACGCCGACAACTCGATCTCGATCACCGACAACGGCCGCGGCATCCCGACCGGCGTCAAGATGGACGACAAGCACGAGCCGAAGCGCTCGGCCACCGAGATCGCCCTGACCGAACTGCACGCCGGCGGCAAGTTCAACCAGAACTCCTATAAAGTGTCGGGCGGCCTGCACGGCGTCGGCGTCTCTTGCGTGAACGCGCTCTCGAAGCTGCTGCGCGTGACCGTGCGCCAAAAAGGCAAAGTCCATCAAATGGAATTCGCCCGCGGCGTCCCGCTGGACCGCCAGATCGAAATCGTCGACGGTTTCGAGGTCTCGCCAATGAAAGTGATCGGCGAAACGGACAAGCGCGGCACCGAAGTGCACTTCTGGGCCGACGAGGAAATCTTCACCCACGTCGAATTCCACTACGAGATCCTGAGCAAGCGTATCCGCGAACTCTCGTTCCTGAACAACGGCGTCAACATCAAGCTGAGCGACCAGCGCACCGGCAAGGAAGAGATCTTCGCGTTCGAAGGCGGCACCCGCGGCTTCGTCGAGTACATCAACAAGGCCAAGACCGTCCTGCACCCGACCGTGTTCCAGGCCACCGGCGACCGCCTGTCCGACCAGGGCACCAACATCTCGGTGGACGTGTCGATGCAGTGGAACGACGCCTATAACGAGCAGGTGCTGTGCTTCACCAACAACATCCCGCAACGCGACGGCGGCACCCACCTGACCGGCCTGCGTGCGGCGATGACGCGCGTGATCAACAAGTACATCGACGAGAACGAGTTCGCCAAGAAGGCGAAGGTCGAAATCTCGGGCGACGACATGCGCGAAGGCCTGACCTGCGTGCTGTCCGTCAAAGTGCCGGAGCCGAAGTTCTCGTCGCAGACCAAAGACAAGCTCGTGTCGTCGGAAGTGCGCGGCCCGGTCGAAGAGATCGTGGCGAAGACGCTCACAGACTTCCTGAACGAGAAGCCGAACGACGCCAAGATCATCTGCGGCAAGATCGTCGAAGCCGCGCGTGCGCGCGAAGCAGCGCGTAAAGCCCGCGACCTGACCCGCCGCAAGGGCGTGATGGACGGCCTGGGCTTGTCGTCGAAACTGGCCGACTGCCAGGAAC
>Ga0308168_1001652_pt1 | contig 19775 bp, 17 predicted proteins | sample PhyCR2_FD_202133 | JGI IMG/M metagenome (GOLD analysis project Ga0308168, IMG submission 202133) | Phyllosphere microbial communities from UC Gill Tract Community Farm, Albany, California, United States - DLSLRC.R2 | ecosystem: Host-associated > Plants > Phyllosphere > Unclassified | place: USA...
AAAGTCTGGATAAAAGTTTATTTCCTTACTTTTCCAGTGTTTGACATCTTGAAAAGTAATGCGGCGATCTTAACACTTCTTAAACAAAATGCAAACTAGATCACATTATTTTTTCATAATTTTAATTAAATCACACTTTTTATTTGAAGTTCAGGTCGACCATCAATAGCCTATATTATTGTTTATGAAAGTTTTTTTATTTTATAAAAAAGAAAAGCTATGAAGAGAAGAAAATTACATAAGAACACGATGTAAATAAAAAAGAATTAAACAAATTATGTGAAAAATAAGCTTAAATTCATATAATACAATTATATAGAATAAATTATGCATATGTATACAGAAAAAATATACAAATAGTCATTTTTTATGAAAAAAGAGTGACTCATCAATTAATTGATCAAAAAATGCGATCAATTCGACAAATCACTCTTTCATTAAACTTACTACAAAAATAAGTTTGGATATTAATGGTAATTAATAAGCACGACTTTGTGGTTAGAACTTATGCTCTCAATGCTTGTGTCCATTTTCTCAGTATGTTGAGCTAATTTAAAAAGACTATCTTTATTTAAATATTCACTATCAAGTTTAATATTTAAATTATTTACCTCAACACATTCTATCTCGCTATGTTCTCTTGAACATGTATCTTCAACAATATTTCCTCTTATCATTATTGTGTTACTTGCATAACAAAATAGTGGGGAAGAGGAAAGCACCATCAAAACAAGAAGTTTAAATATATTATTTTTCATTTTATATACCTATTTATAAAATAGTTTATATATATGTGATACCTTATTTTTAATTTAAAAACAATCATTAAGCTTTAAATAATAAAAAATTATTAATTTATACGTGATATAAATCACATTAAATACTTTAAATAATGTAATAGTTATAATTTCTAAAAATTTATTAATAATAAAACCACCAAAACAATATTAAATTATTGTTATTTATAAAAATTTAGAAAATAATGATTAATAAAAAAACAGACTGCAAATTAAAACAGAATGATATACATTAAAATATTTAATAAAAATATAATTCATTTTTTAATTTATAATTTATATTTCAAAATTATTACTGAGAAATAAAATATAGATTTTAATAAAAATGTGACTAAATATACATTACTCGACCAATCTGTAATTAAATTTGCTTTATATTGCGGATTTGAGCATATCAGAGCTAATAAATTAGAATTTAGCATAGACTTTAAAGATTTTAGGAAAATGGTCTAGCGAAATATAGTTTTAATTTCTAGGAGCTCTAGGTAGAGAAAAAGCTCAATAAAAATCAAACAAGCGATTATTAGCCAAAACTAATCATAATTTCTATTTAATTAGATTTTATGAATCCTATTTATTATCCATCAATAGCAACGTCAGAAGATGCTAGTGCTGAATTTAATTAGAATAAAAATTCATTCCACATAGCTAAAAGTACCGCAATAGCTAGAAAGAAATAAGCACTACAAACAAATGAAAGATAGCTACCAAGCTATGGGGCAATATTGGATTACACAACTGTTCGCATAATGTATATTATGTTAAATAAAAGATTTGGAAACCTACCATATATAAAGCTCTGGCTACTCTGCATTGTTACTACGCCGTTTATACTTCACTACACTAAATTATTAAAGGCTTCTTCAACTGCATCTGTTGCTCAAGCAACTTACTAAACGCCTAAGCTGGTTCTATTGGATGCTTATGTATTAAACCCTATTTCTAATCTTAACCAGAATAATTTTCTAGACAACTTCTTATAAGTTGTAATTAAATTTTTATATTTACCCTAGTGAGCTGAGCTACTTACTAAATTCACAAGCTGTATTTGCAACTACTGTCTGCTATATAGATTCCGTTTTCTAAATCTCCTTTTAAGCCTCAAAATCTTTAACCTGGTAAGCTAAAAACTAAACTTTCATTATTATGTATACTATTGAAATTTAAATAGAATATTTAAAAACTTCTTTTACGTGCTTGAAAAAAACGATATAGTGCGGTATGCAGCTATTCTTTAAATTTAGTTCAATGGTAGATCTCAATTCATATACAACATAGCCATACAATTAAAAAATAAGGTGCTAATTAAGGCTACCTTTTGACCTTTTCTCTTTAAATTCTTATTTAAATGTCATATCTAATCTAAGCAAGATTCATAAAATAATTTTTATAATTTAAATAATGGATAATTAAATATGGATCGTTTTAAAACTATTTTACTCATTGCAAGCACATGTTTAACAACAACTATTTATGCAAAACAACAAGTCGTTTGTGTGTTTGACCCAATTGGTAAATCGGGAGACGCTTTCGCTTTAGCCAAAGATTACGCACTTGAAGCAAAAAATTGGGGAGCTGATCTATCTTTAAAAGCATATGTTGATGAACGCGTTGCGGCTGAAGATTTAAAAGTCGGCAAATGTGATGGCGCTATTATTAGTGGTTTACGTGGCCGCCAGTTTAATAAATACACAGGATCTTTAGATGCAGTTGGCGCATTAACAAATATGAAAACGGCAATTAATGCCTATAAGCTATTGTCCTCACCCATGGCCGCAAAAAACATGGTGGTAGGTCCTTACGAAATTGCAGGCTTAGGCACAATTGGTCCTGCCTATTTATTTGTTAATGATAGAAATATCAATACACTCGCTAAAGCTGCTGGTAAAAAAATTGGGGTATTTAAATACGACGAAGCTCAACCAAAGCTTGTGCAACATGTCGGTGGTCAGGCTGTATCTGTAGATGTCACCAATGCCGGTGCGAAGTTTAATAATCATGAAATTGATATTGTGCCCGCTCCTATTGTGGCATTTAAACCCTTTGAACTACATAAAGGTTTAGGTGAGAAAGGAGCAATCATTCGTTTTCCTTTAACTCAAATTTCAGCAAACTTCATTATTCGTAAAGATCAGTTTCCAGCAGGTTTTGGGCAAAAGTCTCGAACTTGGGTAGCCAGCCAACTCAATAGAACGTTTGGCATTATTGCTAAATATGAAAGTGATATTCCTTCAAAATATTGGATGGATATTCCTAAAAATGAGCAATTAAATTATATGAAAATGATGCGCGAGGCACGTATACAGCTAACCAAGGCGGGTATTTATGACCCTAAAATGATGAACTTTTTGAAAAAAGTAAGATGTAAAGAAAACCCAAGTAATTTTGAATGTGCGTTAAATGATGAATAAATACTGAGGCAGAAGAGGCGAATTTGGATAGGTAAATTCTAAATAGCCTTACAATTTGGAAAACTTAGGATTTTTCTTAATGTATTAAATAAATATTTTATAAAATTTATTTATTTTTATCATTAGGACCCACCAGTAGTGATAATGGGGGTCCTTTTTTATATTTATTATATATCTATTACTAAAGTACCCAACGTATCAACAATTATACTATCTTGAGTAGCAATAACGTGATTATTTCTTATCAAAATACCATTACAAGCTACTAAGCGAACCGTATTGTAAAATTGTCCATGAGAATCATAAACAATTGTAGATATCTGAAAATTTTGAGATAGCGGCTCATTTGTTGAGGATGAAAGGGTTTGATAAATTCCGCTATCATTAGGAATATCTGAGACAAGAATTGGAAGTTTTTGCCCATTTTCTAATAAAACATTTATATACATATATTTATCTCGGTTATCCTGAAGTCACATAACTTCACTGTATGTTTGGATAGTATATCAAAAAGCAAAGTATTGTATTTGATAAGTTATTATTTATTCTTAATGGAATTTTTTTAATCATCGACGCACACCTCTTTCTCTTAGCAGAGTGCTGATCTCCTGAAGTGTTAGCAGCTGTCGTTTTTCAAAATCAGTAGGTGTATCTGCGGCATGGAGAGTTTTCACAGCGACAAATACACTTGCCAATCCTATCACTAATGAGGCGATATCAATTTCCCCTTGAAGCAAATACCAAAAAAAAGCAATAGAAAACAAAAATATTGCAAAACCAAAAAATCTAAAATTAGTTCTATTTTTCCGTGAACGCTCATCTGAAAGTAAAGCCCTTCGATGAGATTCTTCTTGTATTAATTCCTCAGGTGTACAGTGAATAAGCAATTTATATTTAGTATTATTGGAGTTATCATTGATTTGAACATCTCCATGTATATCACCAGAATTAAAGTCTCTCAAAATATACTCCTTCGTATCAAAAATGCTATGTCTTTTGATGTAATTGTTTCAGTAGCAGTTAAAATAAATTTGTTGGATATATTTCCACTTATATTAAAAAGTAGTGATTATTCATTTTTAACCAATTTCCTTAGCTTATTAAAAGAATAATTCAATAAAACTTATTCTCTTTTTCTTAAAATAATAGCTATGAAATATATTCTAGATAGGTAAAAAGCATCTTCTGATGCTTTTTACCTGAATTATTATTTACGTTTACGGTGCCACTCGATAAACTGCTGCACTCTAGGATGTGTTAAAACATCTTGCAAATTCATAATATAATACTTGCAATAGTGAACATCCTTCCCTGTCTCTGTCCGATAAGGGATTTTATGTGCTTCAATTAACCACCCATCTTGCCTTAGTTCACAAATACGAGCAGCCGAGCTAACACAGTCAAGCTTATGTCCCATTTGCCTATTAGTTGGCTGATCACCAGACAATAAAAACATTAAGATTTCAGCTTTATTTGTTCCAAGTTTCGGAAGTTTACCGATAATTGGAGTCATTTTTGGCATATCGCCAAAGTCTAAAAATTCCATGATGGAACCCTCTTATAAAAGAGAGACTTTGAGCAGTAATGTCATCCTTATGACACTAAACTAGCATTTAATATAGCTAAGGCATTCCAATTTGATCTGCTTTTCGCTATAATCACGCGGCTTTTTGAACGACCATCTTAAACGAAATTCAGCTTGACTAAATTTCAAATAGGATGTAATTCTAAATTTCAACACTTCGTTTAATGCTTTTAAGAGTGACATTTCTAATCTCCGTCTCTTACTTAAAGGTTGATGTGTTCTAGATATTGAAGAAAGGAACTAGGCTGCCACCTAGTTCTTTTCTATATCTAGTGCACTTCTAACTGTCCAACCACTAAATGTTGGGCATTGATCTAATTTTATTACAAAAATTATTTCAGTGGAAGTTGGTTGCGTCTAAATATGTCGTACTTGCTCTCTAAGACACTTTATAGTTTTTACATACTAAGAGCTAAAAACATCAAAACTCTGCGAAATATGAGAAAACATGCAGAAATAAAGGGTAAAAAGCGGTAGATTCTCGTTTTTTTGTTCTAAAAATAGCCAGCATGCTGTCTGTATTTTAATTGATAATTTATGTAACAAAAAATTTCAATATTAATTTTGAGTACTAAATCACATTGCTTGCACATTATGTGGAGTAGTAAATCATTCTGTAATCATATAACTTAAATAAGATGAGGAAAGCTTAAAAGCCACCTCACCCCATTCCCCTCAAAAAAACCTCCAACACCCTCTCATCAATATCACCCAAACTTAAACGCTGAATAATTACGCCTTCGATTAGATATAAAAAGAGTTTAGCATCCGTAAAAGAAACATCGGTGTTAAGTGCTCTAAGCTGGCTATAGATTTCGTTGTTGAGCCATGTTCTATATCGCACGGCGGTTATGTACGCTTTCGGATGAGTCAGTTTTGTTTCAAAAATGGCTTTAAATAATAAGTAATAGAGTCCGTCTAGGTCTGCATGCAAAAGATAGAGCTTTTTGAGTTTATCTATTGCGTTTTTGTGCTGCGGTCATATTCAACCACTGAAACCACTTTTTCTTTTAGGCGTTCTTTTTGCACAATCAGGCAGATTTCAATCAACCGTTCTTTTGAGTGAAAGTAGTTATAAAAAGTCGCTTTGGTAACTTCACACTCCTTCACAAGTCTATCGATGCCGACCAGATGAAATCCGTTGTAGTGAAATAACTCAATTGATTTATTTACGACTTGTACTGCACGTGTTGGGAGAACTATTTTTGGCATATTTTTACCGTTATAAAATTATTGTTGTATATAAATGAGATATAAAAGCCGCTGCCTTTTGAGAGAAAAAAGGCATAGCAAAGCCGTAAAGACTGTGCCCAGCACATCTCAAGGTTTAATTGTCTAAGTTTTAAGTAATAACGAGCTAAAGCCTGAAAAAGCCTTACGGCGATCAAGCTGCGTTAATGGTTTTAAGCTGTGTTGTTATAGCTTTTGGCAATGGCTGCCAAGAAATGATGAATGTACAAAGCCAACTCCTTATATATGGAGTTCTGCCAAGACATTAGAATTATGGTGGCAGAACGAAAGAGGGTTAGCAAACTGGTTAGACTCCAGCACACCCGAGGGTGTCCCTCTCCCGTCCTACCGCTACGGGAGGGAACTGGGAGTTTTCGCACAAAACTATTCCTCAGAAGAAATAATCCTGATGCGGTCTAATACGGTCTGCTAAAACCGGCTGGCAATGTAGGCCAGCCCGCAAATGGTAATCTTCAATATTTGAAGTGTCAATGTAAAATTGGCTAGAAATTATTTAAATAATTATTGTTTTTCATTTAATTACATAATTAAGGAAATTCTTAAGTAATATTTTTAATCTACCCTTATATCATTAAGTTAAAGTTTAAAATTTCAAAAACTTAAAGTCTGAATTATCCTAACTCAATTAAAAATGAATAAATAAAAAGAGACACTACTGTTATTAAGAGATATTTTTAAGAGTCGCTATCCAGTATAAAATTATGACTTAAGCGTCCCATCTCACACATTAGGCCGTGTCATATACTTAAAGTGATAAGAGCAAAAAATGACTCAAACTAAAGTTGAACTCGCAGAGAAATTATCAAAAGAATCGCATCAAGGTCAAAAGTATGGTCCTCATGATTACTTTGATTACCATATTAAAGGTGTGGTCAACTCATTAATTGAGCACCAATTTTCAGAAGTCTATATTGTTACAGCCCTTCTACACGATAGCGTTGAAGACACACCTCTTACCCTAGCCAAAATCGAAAGTTTATTTGGAAAAGAAGTCCGTGATGCCGTTGATGCATTAACTAAACGGGACAGTGAAACACGCGAAGAATATTTAATTCGTTGTAGTTTGAATCCGATCGCTCGAGTCGTGAAACTTCATGACGCAGCTTTTAATGCGCATAACTCACATAAAGAAAATAATCAATCACGAGTAGATTATTACCTTCAAACCATGTTAATTGTTTCAACGGCGCAAGATAGGTTGGGGTAAAAGACAACGAAATGAATCCGTTGCCTTTTTATTTTTAAGATTGTGCAAATGCCCAAATATCTTTTGATGCAACCGTGTCAGATACAAGTCTAAAACTCATAGGTTCTAAGTCTTCATCTACCACAACATAACCTTTCGAGTTATTTTTTAGCGCATCACACTTGTTATCGGTAAGTTGATAATTTGCTGTGTTCGCTAATGCACTTTCAGTAATAACACCTGTAAACACACAACTTGGGTCTTTCGAGACAATTTTGCCTTGTGCATTCACCTCGGCATTTACCGTTGTTCCATCTGGAAAAGATAAATCGTAATTGCCGACCAATTGATTCAGTGTAATTTTCTGATCATCAATTTTTTCATAATGCGCCAATTCAACAGTCATTGATTGATTAGACTGGTTGCTCTGCCAAGCTTTGATTTTTGCGTCATAGCTCATCACAATTTTGGCACGGTTTTCGTCATCATCTAAAACCAATAATTTAGAACCATCTGCGCCAGAATAGTATTTACCCGCCATCGGTAACTCTTCATCCGTTTCGGTACTAATAATATAGGTGCCGACATCTAAGCTCGGAGCTAAGGCAGGTTTTTCAGTCGTGACTTGGTCATTATGATCATTGTCATTACAAGCCGCCAAGCCAAGCCCAAGGAGTAAAACCAACAAACAACGTTTCATGGTCTTTCCCCTTACTTGTTAAATAGGCTTTTTAAACGAATTTTGAGCCATTCTTGACCTGCTGGTCGTTGGTCATAAGCAACTTGCATTGCAGTCACAGCAATTTTGCTTTGCATGACGGCGCTTTCATCCGACATTTGCGCGGCTGTCGGAGCCGAAGGAGCAGCATCAATTCCTAAGCCAAATTGGTTGTTGCCTTTATTGTCTTTGGTCACTTGGAATTTCAGTTTATATAAGTCATACGTCCCAATTTTTGAAAATGCAAAAGGTGTGCTGGTTGTTAAATTTTTAGGGAAATTCACATTAAGCGTAATGCCTTTTGGCAACAATTGCCCCTTACCTGCCTTAGCTTGTAATTCTTTTAATAACACTACGGTTTGTTTTGCCACAATCGCAGAGTTAGGGTTGTTTAAGGTTTTATCATCTACCGTGTTGGTATCGGCACTTAAGGCAATAGATGGAATGCCGCGTCCTGCCGAAAACTGTACATTGCCAATCGTGCCAGAGTGCACCACGACTTTTCCGACATTTTGTCCTTCATTCGGGCCAGATAAAACTAAGTCTGGCGCTTTACCCCAGCGTTTTGGTGCCACCACGTCTAGTCCATAAACTGTTGCCATCACTGGTGTACCATGCGTGTAATTCCAGTCGCCATTGGTATAACCCGCTTTGGTAAAGGTTCCAGCCGCATGTGCACCAATGGGTGCTGCACCATTGTGACAACCATTTTCAGCCGCAATTTGCTTATCGTTATCTGCAGTAATTGTTGTTGAGCTGTACATTACAATCGCGCCACCACGACCACTTTGTGGTGAACACGGTACAGACACTAGCACGTTATGACCATTTGCTTTTAATTCATCATAAAGCGCTTTGACATTGCTGGTTAGACCGTCATCGTTAACCAATAAAATATTTAGTGCAAAAGCTGGAGTTGTACACAAAGACAGAATAAGGCCGCCCAATAAACTTTTTTTCATCACTTAACTACCATGTTCTTAAATTTCGATTTGTATAGTAGTTGCGCTATATGTACGTTTAGTGACTACGCATCAATAAAAATTAAAATACTTTTCCATTAAAAATTAAATAATTATATTATAAATAATCGCTATATTTTCTTTTATAAACTGATCTTCAACTTCATCACTCATATTCAAAATGACAAAACCCACTTCCGTGGGCTTCATTCAAAGTATCACTTCAAGCTTTAAATTAAATACGTCCGACCTCTAAATATGGAATCAAGTTTTTATCAAAATGTGGTCTTGGGTCGCCCTCATAACTAATAAAACCATGCATACCCGTTAAGCGTTCACCTTTATAAAACTGGTTTAACTGATAACGCGGATCTTTATGAGAAAGCGTAAAGCTCACCACACCAACGCCCTGCTGTTTTGACTTGTTATAGGCATCTTCAAGCATTTTATGATGCAAAGCCAAATCTTTTGGATGGCACATAAGCGTATGCAGCACATGGTACTGAATCGAGTCACCGAGTTTAGGCAATCGCATGCCTTTAGTAATTGGAGTCAGCAAGTTATAAATAGGTCTAAAAACGCCAATGACTGAACTGTAATGCAAGATTTTAGTTTGCTTAATACTGTGCTGATCCCACAAACCAAACATACCCACCAGTTTTTCGCCCTTAAAGTAAAGTGAAAAGTCTGAGAGTTTCATCCCTGAAAAGTACTGATGCCCTTGGGCGAGTTCTTCGAAGTCATAGGCGGGTATAAAATTATAAAACTCTGCCATATCGGCAATAAACTGATTCATGGCTTCCACATGCTGAGCTTCAGCGACACATGTACGGATCTCTTGAAGATGACTCTGCTGAGAACTCTGCTTTAAAAAAGCCGTGACTTTTCTTTTTGCACCTGTACTCGTCAGGCTGAGTGTTTCGATAAGCCCTTCATCATAATAATCGGGCATTCCCGTTTTACCTGTTTGAATGGCAGCGCGCGCGGCATGGTTATCATCAAAAATAATCATTTGACTATAGTTCGGTTCATGCATGGTCTGTTTTACATGCTTTGCCAGAACCTTAACCAGTGATTTGCCACGATAGTTGTGATCTACCCGTAAATCACCCGCATAGCGTAAATTTTGAATGTTCCGATCGACATAACACGGACGGTAACCATTGCTATAACAAGCAACTTTCTTTTGACTCTCTAGGTCTTCAATCACGACATGTAGTTTATGCCGATAGACAATGTCAGACACTTTAAAATAACTCGGTTCACGCTGAAAGCTAATTTGTATGCCTTTGGTGGTCATGGGTACGGCGATTAAGTCTCGTAAAGCATCGTCATCTGCCAGAGTTGCTTCTCGGGTAATGAGAGTGCTGTCAGCAAGTGGTGTATTTGTTTTATTCATTATTCACCTGTTGTGCGGTCTGCATAGGAACCAAGTTATTTAAACGCCCCATTTGGTCGAGTAGCTGATAGACAAACACCACTTCGTCTTGATCATTTACGGTTTTTTGGGTTTGTACATCGAGTAGCTTTTGCTCTGTATTGAGCAAATCAAATGTCGTTTTGGTGCCCACATCAAACTCTTTACGCGTGTAGACAAAGGCAATAGACGCAGCCTCAATGGCATTTGCCAGTGCTTCTTTATTTTGTCGAATGGTTTGAAGCTGTGCATAAGTCGTGCGTGTACGCTTATTCAAATCCAGTTCAAGACTTCGCGTTTTTTGGTTAGCCAAATCGATATCGGCCTGTGCTTTTTTGACATTAGCCCGATTTAAACCATCGTCATAGAGCGGTACATTAAGCTGTACCCCAACCATGTAGTTATTACTTTCCGAACCAATATAACTCGCTTCATCTTGTTTTCCGGCACGGCTAGTGAGCATGACCGTTGGCCAGAGTTCGCGTTTAGTTAAAGCGTATTGTTTCTCGGCGGCCTGCTTTTCGTATTTGCTACGCATTAGAGCTGGATGGTTTTTGGTTTGCGCCAAAATTTCATCTAAGCTCGCGGGAATAGCAGGTAGCTGTTTAATGGCAACAAGGTTATCAGGCGTTACACCCGTTACTTGATAAAACTGTGCTTCGCTTACGGTCAAGTTAGATTGGGCTTGTGTGATATCGGCTTGGCCTTGAGCAACTTGCGCCAAAACCTGGGCTAAGTCTGCACGGGTAATCATTCCCACATCAAAACGGCGCTTAGATTCATATAAAGACCGTTGCAAATTTGCCATGGTCTTTTGTCTAAGCTCTAAAATGGCTTTCTTTTTTAATACATCGGTATAGACCATCACGGTATTTAAAATGGTTTCCGATCTTTGATCTGACAAACCTTGGTTTTGGGCAGAAAGCTGACTTTCGGCAACATCTATTCCCAAACGGTGTCGACCAGAGGTATAAATCGGATAATCTGCCTGCAATTGCAAACTTCGGCCTTTACGGTTTCCTTCGGTTGGAAACAGGACGTGTGAAGGCGTATTTATTCTTTCATAGTCCACTTGACCCACTAAGTTGACTTTAAGTCCATCACGCTGTTTAGCCTGTTCAAGCACTGCGGTGGACTGGTTCACGCTTAAACGGCTCACTTCAAGCTGGCTTTCATGCCTTAAACTTGCAGACAAAGCCTCATCTAAAGTCATGGCATGCGTATTCGACACAACCAACACGCCTAAATACAAGGCGTGTCGAAGTGTTAAAAACTGAGTATTAAATGGCTTCATCCCTTTCATAGTTGTTCCAAACTATTGAGGGTGACTTTTTTGAGTGGCTCAGGTTTGATATTGCCTTCGATAATCCCATCAAACATGACCAGTTTTTTGTAGGCATTCCAACCATTATTGGCCTGACGAATTTGAGGTTGGTCGAGCTGCCCCAAGTTTCGAGCAAGTTCGTAATGGAAGTTTTGACGCAAAATACTATCGATATATTCATTGCTAATGCTGTGATGAATATCACCTTCAAAAAGCACGCAATAAAATGGTTTAACCTGTTGTTGGGTATCAATCGCCAGTAAAGAAATCGCTTTTGACTCGGTTTCATTTAACTGAGACAACAACTGTTGAGCTGTTTCAGGCGCGAGTTTTTCACCGACCAGATCGACCCCAAAACGGCGGCCTTGGAATTCAAAACACGGAATTTGCTCTATAAAGCCTGTTACCCCTAAGCAATCATCCAGACAGTAACGCAGCAAGCCATTACCAGAAGTAATGAGCGGGCTGACCACATCACCTTGTTTAAGTTGCCACGACGGAATGATTTGCCCTTGTTTATCGCCTTCTAAATATTCAAATTCATAGAAGTGACTTTGATACGCCAGTGGATATTGGTCGTTATAGGGAATGGTGACTACACCTTCCGTCGCCCATAGGCCTTTTCCTTCAAACTGAACACTGGGTAATTTCTCTTTTAATTTCTCCGCCCAAGCTTTTGAACCTGCGGTGTCCCAACTCGACACCAGACTTAACTTTGGCCAAAGTTTTTTAAAGTCGATCTGTGCGCCGTTTGAAGCATCACTTAAGGCTTGAGCACTTTCAGGGCTATGCGGTGCAGTGACTTCCTTTAATGAAGCCTGACGGTTACCCCATGAACCACTTTGTAAAACCTCAATCACGTCTTGTTGTAGCAACTCCAAACGTTCAAGTAATTGCAGCGCAAAAGTCGGACTCCACACTGAAATCATGGCTAAGTTACGGTTTGCGACCAAATAGCAAATGGTGGCAAACAGTGCATCGTCAGCATTGGCGGCAAAAGCAACGTTACTTGGAACAGCTTGAGTAAACTTAGATAAAATTCGCTTACCGACACCGAGTAACGCACTATCATCATTTAAGTTTTTATCTTTTAAAACTTCACGCTGGCTTTCAGGCAACCATGACACCGACCAGTAATGTGTGCCCGAACTGAGCTGTGGGCATTTACGGTATAAACTCGCCATCCACGGCGCAATTGCATGGTCAAGTTCATCTAAAAACAGCTTGGTGTATGGAATAAACTTGATTTGCTCACTCGAACCACTGGTCGGCTGGAAACGAACCAGTTTACTGCTCGAGAGTGAAAGTTTTTGTTCACGGTAACGCTGAATGTCTTCTCGCCATGCACCGTAACGTGTTGCAGGAAATACTTTTACAAACTGCTCATAGTTTTGAACTTTCTTATCTTGGGCAAAGGTAGAGGTCTGTAATATCGAATGCAAAATTTGACGTTGCGTGGTCTCTAAGGCATTAAATTGTTTTTGAAAATTACGGTCAGATGCATCACACCATTTTTTTAAAATCAGATGTGAACCACGAGTTAGCCATTCATTAGATTTCATTGGATGGCCTCTCTACGTTTTGTTTTATGAGTTACGCATGCTTCAAACTTTCCTTTACTGGTCGGTTTAGTCATCAGCTTCACAGGGAAACGGGCTATGTCTTTCCAACCAAGACGACCAATACACGGCAGTTCTGTACCGGCTTTCCATGTCGGATTTTTCTGCTCAAAGAAATGAATATTTGGGTTTTTCTCTCTCATTTCGGGAGTAATTGGTGCGACTTCACCTTTTAATGGCTGATAGTCATCGCCAAAATTTAAAAGGCCAGCTTCACGGTCGTAGTACTCCCCAAAGAATTTTTCACAATAGTGCTCAACCACTTCCGAAAGATGCTGGTTTTCGTCTTTAATATTTGGGTAGTACACATAGTAGTTATTGGCAAGTAAGAGGTAGGTCTTATAGCCTTTAGAAATGAGTAACCAATAGAGTTCGTTAAATGGATATTTGATTCGAAGCTTAATCATGAGCTTGAGCATGGTACTTTGCAGACTACGCGTGCCCCAAAACTTCTTCAAAATGACCGTATCACCGCTAAATAACACGGTGTAGTCCTTACCGTTTAAATAAAAGTGCTGCACCACCACAGTCGAGAAACCGACAATCTCATCTGTTTCCGAATCAAAAATTAAGATCGCACCGCTTTTATTTTGGAAATCATCTACGAAAATAGAAAATCTCGTATTTTCATAATACTGTTCGTAAATGGAATACATCACTTTTAATCGCTCAGTATCGATTTGCTCTTTTTCAAAATATTGACCATAAGTCGTGTTTTTCAGGTTCAATTTTGAAATTAGTTTATACGTTGTATTAATCATAATCCTTTAACCTTCCACCTCTAATTTGTGAGTTCCCCGATCTCATCAACCGATTTTTAGAAAACTCAGATCAATGTTCTTTTTCTATGAAGGGATACGTTTTGATATGCCCTATTGTTTTTCATTCTTTGAAAGCTGCCTTTATTTTTTAGTATCTACATATTCATTTTCTTCCCCCGATCCATAAAGATGGTTAAAAATGCGGTCACAAACATGATGATTGCGAGCATGCGTAATAGATCATTAAAGCTAGAGGTCAGTGCCTGAAAATGTATGTCACGATAAATCACACTGAGCGCGATTTGCTGTGCATTTGAGCCGACTTCTTGATACTGCGCCGTGAGTTGGTCGAGTCGTTCTGTAAAAATCCAGTTTTGCGGTGTCATCCCCTGATTAATCTGCGTAACGTGAAGCGCAGTGAGCCAATCTAAAGATGAGTTAATGAGTGCCAGCCCAACCGCACCGCCAATATTACGCATCAGGTTATAAATACCGCTGGCATCGGCTACTTTACTCAGTGGCAAAGTACTCATGGCTAAATGCGAGACCACAATCAGGCAAATCATGAGGCCAATACCACGATAAATCTGTGGCCAAAACATAAAGTCGTAATCGCTATGAATGCTGAGGTGCGAGTTGAGCCAAACACCAAAGCCCGCCAGAATCATTCCGACAAATACGGTTTTTCGGGTATCAAAATTGGGAATAAGCCACGCAAGGAACGGCGCAAAGCAGAACATGACAATACCTGTCACCATCATGACGTGACCAATCTGGCTACTGTTCATTTCACGGACTTGCCCAAGAAACACGGGAATCATGTAGCCCAAGCCATAGAGCGCCATGCCAATCACAAAAGTTGTGATGGCACTTAAGGTAAAGTTTTTGTTTTTAAATACGGATAAATCGAGCAAAGGTTTAGGCTGGGTAAAACTTCTAGAGAAGAAAATCATGCCGCCCACAACGCAGATCATAAAAGCAATCCGAACGCCTGTGTCTGCAAGCCAGTCATGCCTTGCACCTTCATCAAGGAAATATTCAAGCCCACCCAAAAACATTGCCATACCAATCAGACTAAACCAGTCCATGCTTTTAATAAGTGAATAGTTGGCACGGTCGATATTGGGGCCTGAGTAAATGACCGTAGCAATGATAATGCCCGGAATAATATTAATCAGGAACATCCAGTGCCACGAAAAGTTATTGGTGAGCCAGCCGCCAATGGTTGGGCCAATCGCAGGCCCCAAAGTACTGATCATCCCAAACATGACTAAAGGCAATGAGCGTTTTGGTTCTGGAAAAAGTAAGTACAACGCCGTCATGGAAGTCGGAATCATGCCGCCGCCCATAAAACCTTGAATGCCACGAAAAACCAATAAACTTTCTAAGTTCCATGCCAAGGCACAAAGTAACGAACTGACCGTAAAACCAATTGCACAGATGGTGTAATAGACCCGTGTTGAAAGCACCCGCGAGACAATACTCGACATTGGAATTGCAATAATCTCGGCAATTAAATAAACCGTTTGCACCCAAGTGACTTCATAACGACTAGCACTCATGCCAGCTTGAACTTCGTTTAGAGAACTCGCCACAATCTGAATATCAAGAATCGCCATGAAGTTGCCAAAAATCATGGCCGCAAAAATTGCCCATGCAGTTTTTGCTGGGAATCTCCACTCGGCCTCAAGGTGATTATTCATTTGTTATTACCTAAAATTTTATTATTAAGTTCTTAGGTCAACGGTGGCACTCACCGACATTCCAGGTTTTATCAAATCAATATGTGGGCTTGAATCTATGGCAATACGCACAGGAATACGCTGAACAACCTTGTTAAAGTTGCCTGTGGCATTGTCTGGTGGCATGAGTGAAAAAGTTGCGCCTGAAGCTGGTGAAAAGCTTTCAATTTTTCCGGTATAGGTCAGGCTTGGGTAAGCATCAAGTTTTAATTTAACTTTCTGACCAATATGCATTTTTTCAATTTGGGTTTCTTTGAAGTTCGCTTGTACATACAAACTATTTTCAGGAATGATCGCCATTAAGCGGGTTTGCGGAGAAACACGTGAACCTTTCTGGATTGAAAGGCTACCGATCTTACCGTTTACAGGGCTGACCACCTTTGATGAAGCCAAATCGACCTGATACAGATTTAAGTTTGCATTGGCACTTTGAATATCTGCTAGAAGCTGCGCTCGACTCGCTTGTAAACTCCCCAACTGCGCTTCTGCTGCATTGACGGCGGCTTGCGCTTTGCTGAGTTGTGCCTGAGCCGTTAAATATTGAGACTGAACCCCTTCAAAGTTTTGTCGGGTAATCACCCCATCTTTTAATAAATCTTGATAACGCTCAAACTCTTTTCTTAAACGAGTTAAATCAGCTTGTGCTGCCACTACGCCACTATGAGCTTCAGTAATTGAAGAGCGTGCAGACTTTTCATTTTGTTGTTGTACACCCAGCGCTGCCTCTTTTAAGCTGACTACTGAGCGGGCTTGGTCATAACGAGCTTGATAATCGCGGTGATCTAATACCGCTAAAGTTTCCCCTTTTTTTACCACCTGATTATCGTTAATTAATAATTCCATTACTTCGCCCGAAATCTTTGGCATCACCCAAGTCACATCGGCTTGCACATAAGCATTATCAGTAGATTGATAGAAACGATATACAAAAAAATAATATAATATGCCAGCAAATAAAAATAACAGCAGGACACTAAAAACACCCCAAGTTATTTTCTTTCGACTTTGGAAATTAGTATCAGTTTCTAGCTGAGCTACGTTATCCATATTCATTCCGCTTATTTGTAATATTCGATTTTTTATTTAAGTCAATAAAACTATTGATTTCTTTTTTACGTAACTTTTCACTTGGTTTTATTCAATGAATCGTGACATCGTAAAATTTGGTGCAAATTATGGTTCTTAAGTGAATTAAATATCATTGACCTCTTTGCCAGATATTTTTTCTATTTATGTCAATAAAACATATTATATAAACTATATTAAAAAATTATGTAATTCTAATTTGTGGAGATTTTTGGTTAAAAAAATCTCAAAAAACAAAGATAAGTATTTGTTAATAAATAATTTATAAGAATGGTAACAAATAGAGATATATGTTTGAATAGAGTGATTTATTTCACTAACATTAAGAATAAGTTTTATTGTGTAATCATTAAGTATTATTAATTAAAACAATATTTAATTTAAAAATGAGTTAACAATCAAAGTTGTTATACTTATAAATATAAAATATATATATGTTATAAATATTATATTTTTCAAAAATAACAATATCCATAAAACAAATAAACGATATTTTTGATAAATAAGCCATCCTGATGACTAAAATAACTTATATTTTCCAGATAAAAATAATTTCAAATTCTTTATTTAAAAGCCGAACAAACCTTTAAAAATAGTGGTTTAAGTGATCTTTTACTTATATAAACCCTTAAAAATTTCTTATAAAGTTATTCCAAATGAAAACCCACTCATTGAGTGGGCTTTTTATTACTAACCGTTTTGCCTGAGGTGATCTTGGAACTCTTGGTCGTGTATTTTGTTGTAATTAACAGGGTCGTAAACGCATCCAGTTAAAACAACAATTACAGTAAGTACAGCAACCAATTTTTTCATTGAGACAGCCTTTCCTTTAACGCAAAAGATTTGCTTTAAGTATACTCCTCAATAGCCATTTTGATTGGACATAATTAAGGCAAACAATTGTTATTTTTAAATTATTGTCGTGCTTTAGCATATCATTTGATTTTTTTAGCAAGATCAAATCAACGGTTAATACAAAACTTAAGCCTCAGTCGCTAAATACCAGTTTTTCCAAGAACTGGTCCCTCTAGTTTCAAGAGGCACAGTTGGAATCAATTTCTCTTTTAATATTTCAGTTTGTGCAACAGCTTTTGCAAGTCTTGCTTTGACTGAGTGAATACATTCACGGCCACCAAATTCGCAGCGGTCTAAAGTTGTACCGCCACAAGGGCCGTTGGCTAAACCTTTTGGACACGTTTCAGGGCAAATATATAAAGTATCGCTTAGGCGGCACTGACCACAGCTTTCACAGCCCACTAGGCTATGTTTACTCAGCACTTCTGTTTTAAGTAAGAGTTTGGCGATCAAAACATTTTCCCAAAAAGATGCTTTGAAAATAAAACGTCCGACGCCTTTAGCGATTTTTGATCCAAACATTGCTTCATGCATAACATGTAGCTGACGATATTTAATTAATTGTTTAGAGGTTGGTTGACGTGAAAAACGCGAAATTTCAGGCAAAAACTCTTTGCCTGACGTGACTTGCCAAAGTGAATTCCAAAGCTCTTCTAAAGCTTTAAGCTCCAAATGTCTGTATTGCTCAATGTAGCTCTCAAGCAACATTTGCTCTTCTGGCTTATGACAAGCAGATAAATGAATACCCGCAAACCCTAAGTGTTTACATATCAAAATCTGTAAAGCACAGCGTAAATAAACATGGTCTGTATGTCCTGCGTGTTTTTCATCTGCTAAAACTTTTAGCATATGCGGGGTAATCACAATACCCGCCACTTTATGCTTCACCATAAAATTGGCACGGCCCAAAGTCAGTGGCATCACACAAGCCAATATTTGCTGCGAATAATTGTTCTTAGTTAAAAATGATTTGACTTGTTTTAAGGCTTCAATGTCATAGCCTAATTGGGTAATGATAAAGTCAGCGCCTGCTTTAATCTTCTTATGCAGTTTTAAATACTGTGCATCATGCTCAGCTTCGACATATTTAAATGGGTTAAAAGCAACCCCAATGCGAAATCCGCCGTGTTGATTGGCAGCCATTACGGCGTTTACCGACTCTAGGTATCGGCTACGCGGCTGTCCATCTCGACCATTATGGTGTTCTTTGAGTTTATCGCCTGTAAGCAATAACAAGTTTTGAATATTGGCTACTTGAGCTTGTTGTAAAAAGCGCTCAAAGTCTTGTATATCTCGGGCCTTACCTGAAAAGTGTAAGACTTTATCGATTGAGTCTGGGTAACTTTTGCTGGCTTCAAGCGGTGCAATATCATGATCTGAATGTACGCGATCTGCCAATGTCATTGCAGCTGGATACCCTGCAAACTCATGTTTCACAGGATAAATTTCATGCAGTGAAGTGAGATATTCCACCAATACAAAAAACTGATTTTGTTGGAAACAGGGAGAAACGTGTGACATAGGCAAAGTGCTGATCAAAACATGACATCAATCATAAGCGCGGCATTATAAATCAAAGTGCATTAATATGCGCTAGTCAGAAAGCTCATTGTTTTGCTTATCTTCACCCTCTTTATTTCTAGGTAATTCGAGTGAGCGAGGAAATATAAAATCGAAAGAATCGAGCGCATAGCGATAAAGCTGAGCTGGCCGTTTACCCACAATTTTACTTTGACTAGTTTCTTCAACTGCACCCGCTTCTATCATACGGCGTCTAAACGCTTTTTTATCTAAAGATTGCCCAAGAATAATTTCATAAATGGTTTGTAGCTCAGTCAAAGTAAACAACTCAGGCATGAGACTGGCTGGCAATGCGGTATAGCGAGTTTTACTAGTTAAACGCTCTAAAGCTAAGCTGAGCAATTCATTATGATCAAACGCCAATGCTAATTCTTGTGCTTTTGCTACAGGCACCCATTCACTGTATTCAGCCAATGCTTGATGTTGATAGGCATTAAAATCAATTAATGCAAAATACAAAATCGTCACAGCCCAGCCACG
>Ga0308168_1001655_pt1 | contig 19764 bp, 13 predicted proteins | sample PhyCR2_FD_202133 | JGI IMG/M metagenome (GOLD analysis project Ga0308168, IMG submission 202133) | Phyllosphere microbial communities from UC Gill Tract Community Farm, Albany, California, United States - DLSLRC.R2 | ecosystem: Host-associated > Plants > Phyllosphere > Unclassified | place: USA...
GATATACCGCATGGAAAGCCATAAACGCGGTGTGCTTCTCACACTGGCAGCGACCTGCGTGCTGGTGGCCTTTTATATCTGGGGCGTGCTGCCGTGGGTAAGCAATGTCATTGCGCAGCGAATACCGGCGACGATTGAACAAAATCTCGGGCATCACACGCTGACACTTTTGAGAGCCAGTGATTTCCAGGATTCGACGTTGCCTGAAGAAAAGCAGAAAGCCCTTCAGCAGCTCTTTCAACAGGTGACGCCACCTTCATTACGCCATGACCGTACCCCGGTCAGACTGAAACTGATGAATATTCCGGACGTCGCCAACGCGTTTATGCTGGCGGACGGCACGCTGATCCTCAGCGATGAACTGGTGACATTGAGCCCCGGAGATGACGCACTGGCGGGTGTGATGTTGCACGAAATGGGACATCACGCTTACCGGCATCCGATGCGCATGATAGTGCGTTCTTCGCTGGTCTCGCTGACGTTGTTGTGGATGACCGGTGATGTCAGCGGTATCGGGGATACGTTATTGCAGACCGCATCGCTGGCGAATGAACTGCAGTTTTCGCGCGGTATGGAGCGTGAGGCGGATGACTGGGCGATTGTGGAAATGAAGCGGGAAGGGCGCTCGCTGGAAAGAATGGCTGAGATTTACCGTCGTTTATCTGCAGAGGGGCAGGATGAGAAAATAAAGGGATATTTGCCTGACTGGCTGAGTACGCATCCTGCGATGCTTTCCCGGATACAACACATCAGGGACGCGGCAAAGACGTCATATTCACAATAAAAAAACTGACGGGTTCCTGAAAAGAGCCCGTCAGCGTTAACGTATTTACTCGTAGGTCAGCGTGAAGTTCGCAACCACATTGGCTGTCCCGCCAGTGATGATCTCTTCGGTTTGTATATACGCAGCCGTCAGAGGAACCACGCACGATCAGATCAATGCTATCGTGGCCAATCGTTTTCTAGCAACTCTGGATCGAAGATTACAGCCTAAAAAATTCTTTCAAAATAAAAGTATGAATAAATAAAAGGTTGTTAATAAAAAACGAGGGCAGTGTTACTTTTGATGTTGCTGTTATTTTTATTATTATCTATTAAAGTAATTGTTTCCTTATTGACGATTTTTAGTTGTGTTATTTTTAATAAGAAGGTGCTTGTTATTATAATCCCTTTGCCTTCATGAGGTTGCATTCTGATTTTCGCGTCATTTTGATGAGAGTATGATAATTTTTATGACCTAAGTTGTTGTCACTCATGTGAATGTTAGCCTGACATTAATATTTATACTTCCGGTGGTGATAATTAGTGTACTCTTCATCTGAATAGGTTTTTTATGGGTTATACGAGATTTAAAAGATTATTCATAATGTAGTTATAGTTCTTTATAAGTAATTACTTGCAACATCTTCCCCGTGAAAAAAATAGAGTTGTGTAGCATTGCTAAAACATTAATTAAGCAAACTAGCTGTATTATTAACCCTGTGGTGCACTAATATCTGCGGCAGAAGCAAGGACATTAAATTAAATTTATTTTAGTTTTCTGGGCTTGTTTTATTATTTAACTGGACTGAAATAATTGTCTGTGGAATGAAAACTCAAAGCAAAGGGAAATGTAGATGAAAATGAATACTTATTTAAAAGTCAGCTTGTTAGCTGCAGGTCTGGCAGCTGCAAGTGCTTATGCATTTGATGATAGCGGTACACTGAAATTCAATGGCGAAATCATCGCTGGTGCATGTACTGTCGATGGTACCCTTGCACCGATCGCATTTGGTGATGTTTCTGGTAGTGCAATTATCGATGGCTCCGTTGCAAAGCAAGACATTACGATTAATCTGACCAATTGCCCGGCTGTAAATAACGTGATGCTGACTACCAATGGTGATAAAGATGTTACCAATAATAAATTGCTGAAATTGTCTGATTCTTCTTTAGCAACAGGCTTTGGTATCGGTCTGTACAACGAAGATGGCAGCGAATTGGCAGTTCAGACAGCGTCAAATCCAGTGGCTGTGAATCCAGAACTGGGTACCGCAGTAATTAACCTGAAAGCAGCTCCGGTTAAAGCGGGCGAAGTTGTAACCGGTGGTGCATTTGATGCAACGACCAGTTTCACACTGTCTTATAACTAATAAAGTAAGTGAATTTTTAGTTCGCTGATATTTAAAAATATAAAGGATTATCTCATGAAAATGAAAATGGTTTCAGCAGCCGTATTTGTATTTGCTGCACTCGGTTCTCAAGCTGCATCCGCTGTTGATGGTACACTTAATTTCACCGGTACCGTTAAATCAAGTGCTTGTACTCTGGAATCAAAAGATTTAACGGTCAGCATTGAGAAAGTAGCCGCTGCTACCCTTAATGCGCTGGCACCAGGTGAAACTTCCCCTGGCGCATCTAAGCCATTTAGCCTTGTTTTCACTAATTGCCCGGCTTCAATTACTAGCGCAAACGTGAAGTTTAAAGGTAGTTCTAATACGATTAACCAGTTTACCTCATCTACTCCGTCTGCTGTTGGTACGATGATCAAAGCAGAAGATGGCACGATTCAGGTACCTAATACTGATATGCCTACTGCCTTGGTTGAAGGGGATAACACCCTTAATTATGTTGTTGCGATGACCCGTACAAAAACGAGCAATGTAGGCAATGGCTCTTGGAGTCTAAATATTCCGTTCGAAATTACTTATCAGTAATTTCTACTATTAGTAATGATGCGGAATAAGGTTATCTTATTCCGCTTTTTTATGAGGTATTTTATGAAACGTGCAACCATTATTATGTGTGGTCTGTTAGGGTTGTTCTGTCTTTCTCAGGCAAATGCAGGCGTGACAGTGGGGGCAACACGCGTTATTTTTGCCAGTGATATGAAGGAGACCTCTCTGTCTGTGAATAATACTGGGAGTGACTCCGTTTTCCTTGTGCGTTCCTGGATTAGCAACTTTGATGAAGTAAATAAAAGTGCGGTACCGTTTATTTCAACACCGCCATTATTCAGAATAGAGAAAAATCAAAATAGTATTATTCGTATCGCGCTAAAGTCTGGCGCAGGTTTACCGAAGGATCGAGAGTCCATTTACTGGATGAATGTTCTGGTTATACCGCCGACACAAAGTAAAAATGAAGATGCGGGCCGTCTACAGTTCTCGGTGAATAATCGTCTGAAATTGATTTATCGTCCTGAAGCGCTGAACAACAAAGATCTCAAAGACATTTACACCAAAATTAAATTCACACGCACTGGTGAAGGTTTAACTGTATCCAATCCGACCCCTTATTATGTTTCATTCGGAAAAATAACCATTAACAACAGCCAGGTGAAAGATAACGTGATGGTTCCTCCATTGGGCAGCATTGTAATTAAGCAAGCACCTTCTGGAAGTGATATATCGTGGACAGTGATTGATGATTACGGTGGTGTTTCAAAAGCGGGTCATGCAAAAATTTAATAAGTAAAATAATTAAGATCGTCAGGCGTCATTATTGATAAGGAAAAATAATGAAAAAAGAAAACAAGGACTTTCTGTGATGAAAAAGGAAACATCTTTTTTTGCGGAAGTTGTTAATCAATACGCAGCACAACAAACTTTCAAACTAAAAAGTCTGTCGTTATTCATATTATTAGCATTTAACTATAATGCTTTTGCCGCCGAAGAATTCAGTGCAGAAATGCTCAAAGCTGTGGGTAATGGCGGTAGCATGGATGGCGTCGATCTTAATTATTTTGCTAATGAAGGTGGCCAGGCACCTGGCACTTATTCTGTGGATGTCTTCCTAAATAATGAGTTAATTGAAAGACGCTTTGTTACCTTCGTCGATGTTCCTGATTCACCAGGGAAAATTTTCGGTAAAGTGACGCCTGCGCAACTCTATAAGTATGGTGTAAAAGACGATGTTTTCCCGGCATTAAAAACGCAATCTCCAGGTCAGGCGATGGAAAAACCGCTGGTAACCTATATACCAGACGCCACAGAAAAACTCGATCTGGCAGGGGGGAAGTATTACATTACTGTTCCTCAAATCGGGGTTCGTCCCCACGTTCGCAACGCTGTTGATCCTTCTCTCTGGGAGAAAGGCATCCCTGCATTTTTGCTGAACTATAACTATTCCGGTTCTGACACTGACGATGATATTAGTGGTAATACTAAGTCCAATTATCTGAACCTGCGTAGCGGTATGAACCTGGGGGCATGGCGATTACGCAATTATTCAACCTATGCCGATAACACCAATGATGATGGCGATAAAACGCACTCATGGGATTCGATTCAAACCTACCTGCAACGCGATGTGCGCTTCCTGCAAGGTGGGCAACTAACGATAGGTGAATATTCTACACCGGGTGAGGTTTTCGACAGCTTCCAGTTCACGGGTGCACAACTCTCATCCGATGACAACATGCTGCCGGACAGGTTACGTCAGTATGCGCCGATCATTCGTGGCATCGCGCGAAGTAATGCGCAGGTCACCATTGAACAGGACGGCTATACCATTTATCAAATGAACGTCGCACCGGGTCCTTTCTCCATTACTGACCTCTATCCTTCCAGTAACGGCGGGGATATGAAAGTGACGATTAAAGAAGCCGATGGTTCGACTACGGAATATACGCAGGCAACCAGTTCCGTTCCAATCCTGCAACGCGAAGGCCGTTTAAAATATAACGCCACGGCAGGTCGCTACCGTTCTGGTGTGGAAGGTGCAGAAGAACCTAATTTCGGCCAGTTGACTGCCATTTATGGGCTTTCATCTAATACCACTGTCTATGGTGGCGCGCAATATGCGGATAATTATAAAGCTGCATCAGCGGGCGTCGGTATGGATATGGGGGAAATCGGTGCGTTGTCTGTGGACATCACGCATGCGATAAGTACCCTGGACGGCATTGGTGATAAAACCGGGCAGTCTTATCGCATTATGTATGCGAAGAATATTGATCAAACTGATACTAACCTTCAGCTCGCTGGCTACCGTTATTCCACCAAAGGTTTTTACACTTTCGATGATGTGCAGAAATTTAAAGCCGAAAGTGATAATGGGCTGGACGAATTTAATCGTACGCATAATGTTCGCAGTAAAATTCAGGCCAGCATTAATCAGAATATAGGCGACCTCGCTACGGTATATTTAAGCGCCAGTGAACAAGATTACTGGGGTGGAGATGGCAAAGAACGGTCAGTTCAAACTGGATTAACCAGTTCATTTAAAGGGATGACTTACGGCCTGAATTATAGCTATACCAAAAACCCAGGTACTGATGAAGCCGATCAAGTATTTGCATTTAATTTTTCTGTGCCGTTTAGTGCGTTTATGAACTCATCTAGAGCCTGGGCCAGTTATAATATGACGTCCCGTAAAAATGGTTCTACCAGTCAGCAAGCTGGTGTCAATGGCACGTTACTGGAAAATAATAACCTCAGTTATAGTGTTCAACAAGGTTATGAAAATAAAGATGGCGGTGCTTCCGGTTCTGCTTCATTGGATTATAAAGGCTCATCCGGCGAAGCGCTGGTAGGCTATAACTATACCGATCAAAATAAACAAATGACCTACGGCCTCTCAGGCGGCTTATTGGTGCATGAAAATGGCCTGACCCTTTCTCAATATATGGGTGATAGCGTCGCGCTCGTAAAAGCGCCTGGAGCGTCTGATGTTTACATTGAAAACAGTACTGGCGTGAGAACTGACTGGCGTGGTTATGCCGTCGTACCTTACGTTCAGCCGTACAAGAAAAATGAAGTGAGGTTAAGAACCGAAAGTATGGGTTCGAAACTGGATATTGCAGAACCTTCATTAACCGTTATACCGACCAAGGGCGCAGTCGTATTGGCGAAATATAATGCCAAAGTAGGCGTTCGTGCGTTAATTACGATGACTTACGCCGGTGCGCCATTGCCGTTCGGTACTGTAGTTTCTGTCATGGACAGCGAAACAGACAATACAGGCATTGTTGGTGAGAACGGCGAGGTCTATCTGACCGGGCTGGCAGCAAAAGGGCGCTTGTTGGCGAAATGGGGTAATGGCACAGAGAAGCAATGCTATGCCAGTTATCAACTCGCGAGCACCCCGGAAACTGCTGAAGATTTGATCAAGCAAGCCTCAGCACAATGCAAATAATTATGAGAAAGATAATGAACAGACAGAATATTCTTTCATTGAAATCGATATGTCATCTGGGGTTATTCATTGCCACTGCTTTGACCTGTTTTGCCGCAAGCGCGGGGTGTCAGAATGTGCAACCTGCAAATTTTTTCAATACGTCAGTGGACAGTTTGTCAGTGACTCGTGAAACATCCATAGGCACTGTCGTCTATACCGATGCCAATCCGGCAGGTGGGAATAAATTTGCCGATTCTTGCACTGGTACCTATTTCTATACTATTGAGACTCAAGGCACACGTACGCCTGTGGGAAATAATATTTTCTCAACCGGCAGCAGTGAGGGTGGTGCTGGAGGTATCGGTTTCAGAGTTAAAATAGACGGCTCGGTGGTTAACAATGATTCAACCGTCGTCAGAACGAGTGCAGTTTCACCTCTCATGTCACCTCAGGTCACTATTGAAATTTTGAAAATCGGTACGGTCACGCCGGGTAGGATAAATGGCAATTTATTTGACCTGTATTTACATGACGATAATGGTAATAAATACAGAGTAGGAGGATATAACTTCTTCACTACGGTTAAAGAAATTGGCTGTGATTTTATCGATTCCTCATCCATCTCGGTTCCTATGCCGCCTGTGAGTAATCAGGACTTTGATGGTATCGGCAGTGAATCGAGTAAAACGGCTAATGCAAATATCCGTCTTACCTGCAGTGCCAATACACCGGTCTTTTTCCGCGTATTCAATAATCAAGGCCGCAATAATATCATTCCTGTTTCTTCAGATAGTGAAGCAAAAGGACTTGGGATTCGTCTGGCAATGAATGGTCAGGATCTGGATTTTAATACTTCTTATAATATTGTTAACACAACCCGGGAAATGGATGTCACTATTCCGTTGCAGGCACGTTATGTACAAACTGACGAGCAGATAACGGGGGGCGAACTGAAAGCCACAGCAGCATTTGTTATCCAGTATAATTAGTTAATTGCGTTAAACAACGAAGCCCCCGGCATAAACCGGGGGCTTCGTTGTTTATGTTGCAAGGTGAACGTCATCGCGCACCATCATCTGCCTATAAATCTGCAAGAGAACATAACAGCTGTTTCAGTATAACGAATTCCTTATTTATTTCAAAATGGCTCATTGAAGGGTTGTGTCAGGTGTGAGTTTTCATCCGAATCAGAGCGTCCCTAACCACAACGTAATCTTCCTAATCTTCCTAATCTTCTTATTTTCGCAAGGAGTGACGTTTTTTCCCCATGTTTTACGCTGAGTTAAACGCTATATCATATGCTGAATAGAGTATTAAGTTAAATTAATTACGGGTATATCTATATGAATCATCGCCGATTTATATGAATTTTTTATTTTTATGCGCCAGGTGTGGATTTTAATTTAAGTTAGTTAAAGGTATAGTTCAGTAAAGTGCATTTACCATCTACTAATATATCCCTTTATTTGTTTTTAGTAGTTTTCGCGATAATGAATTATTTATTATAAACCCCCCAAATATTACTCATTCAATTATAAGAAATTAAAGTACCGGTAAGGAGACCAAAATTGAGTATCTTGACTATGATAGATGGTGAGAATGCGAACTCTCGCATTTCACCGGAGATCAGAGGACTGGACAGCATGAAAGAAAACACGCTCACCGATCGTTTTAAGATGGTGAAGAATTTTGATCTCAATCTTTTAACCACCTTTGAGGCGGTTTTTATTCATCGCAGCGGGACTAAAGCTGCAGATGCACTGGGCATCACCCCTTCAGCTGTCAGCCAGGCGCTCGGGCGTTTACGTGTTCATTATAATGATGCGTTGTTTATCCGGGACGGAAAGGCGCTGGCACCGACTACCGTCGCGATTGGAATACATGAAGGGCTGGCGGAAGCTTATGACAACATGATCGCCAAGCTGCAGAATATCTCATTTGATTCTCTGCCGACCCGGCTTGTGGTTCACTGCTCGCCGTATATCTCTATGTTTACGATTAACGTCATGCGCAGGGTGCTGGATGAAATCGCACCCGACTGTGAGATAGTGCACAGCACCAGCGGTAATTCTATTGCTGAAACGGAAGATGCGCTTATTTTCCGTAAGGCTGACATCATTTTCGATGCTCATCCCCATATCAGCCACTCGCGTGTAAGCCAGCATATTGCCAGTGAAGTACCGGTGATGATTTGCCGGAAATCTCATCCGCGTCTTAACGGTAGCCTGACGCCTGAGCAGGCCGCAGAAGAGAGCCATATTTTCGTGGATTCCGAGAGCGCCAGTCTTTTGTCTAACAGGTTGAGCGTGAATGCTCTGATGCAAGTCGACAGAAAGTGCCGATTTATCAGCCCTTCAATGCTCTCTATTATTTCGATGGTTGAATCATCCGACATGGTGGGTTTTATCACGGAGCGTTTCTATCAGAAAATGAAAGACTCTTTTGATATTCAGAGACTGTCGATTGATGTCACATTGCCTTCACAACCTGTCTACATGATTTATAATAAAGCCGCACTGAATAACCAGTTTTTCTCGACACTGGTGAGAAAAATGTCGGATATCTTTATGCAGGAATTTAAGAATAACGCCCTGCGTTAATCAGTCTGTTGCAGGTATAAAAAATGCCAGTCAGGTTTCCCTGACTGGCATTTGTGTATATAAGGTTTAACGCTTATATCAGGCTGAGATTACAGCGCAGCGATCGTAGCTTTCTGTTCTGCCAGTTTCACTTTTGCATCACCGCAAGCGGCCAGACGTTCGCGTTCTTTAGCGACAACGGCTTCAGGCGCACGCGCCACAAAACCTTCGTTAGACAGCTTGCCTTCGATGGACGCAATCTCACCATCCAGTTTCGCCATCTCTTTGTCCAGACGCGCCAGCTCGGCATCTTTATCAATCAGACCGGCCATTGGGATCAGCAGCTCTGCGCCTTCCACCAGCTTGGTGACAGATACCGGGCCTTTGTCGCCAGCAGACAGAATGGTGATGGATTCGAGACGTGCCAGAGACTTAATGAAGCTCAGGTTCTGTTCAACACGACGCTGTGCATCGGCACTTGCGCCACGTAACAGCAGTTCCAGCGGCTTGGCCGGAGACAGGTTCATCTCGGCACGCACGTTACGGATAGCGATGATCGCCTGCTTGATCCACTCGAGATCGGCCAGCGCCAGTTCGTCCACTTTCGCTGCATCAAACTCAGGGAAAGGTTGCAGCATAATCGTTTCTGCCGTGATGCCTTTCAGTGATTTGACACGCTGCCAGATGGTTTCGGTGATGAACGGGATGATCGGATGTGCAAGACGCAGCAGACCTTCAAGCACTTCTACCAGCGTATGGCGGGTGCCGCGCAGTTGCGCTTCGTTGCCACCGTTCATGACCGGCTTGGTCAGCTCCAGATACCAGTCGCAGAACTGGTTCCAGGTGAATTCATACAGAATGCTGGCAGCCAGATCGAAGCGGTAGTTATCCATCGCTTCACGGTACGATTTCACCGTGCGGTTGTATTCCGCAAGGATCCAGCGATCAGCCAGTGACAGCTCAAGTTCGCCGCCGTTCAGGCCACAATCCTGATCTTCGGTGTTCATCAGCACGAAGCGGCTGGCGTTCCACAGTTTGTTACAGAAGTTGCGGTAGCCTTCAAGACGCTTCATGTCCCAGTTGATGTCACGACCGGTAGACGCCAGCGCGGCCAGCGTGAAGCGCAGGGCGTCGGTGCCGTGTGGTTCGATGCCGTTCGGGAATTGCTTCTCGGTGCGCTTGCGGATTTTCTCTGCCAGCTGCGGCTGCATCATATTACCGGTACGTTTTTCCAGCAGGTCTTCCAGCGAGATACCGTCGATCATATCCAGCGGATCGATAACGTTGCCCTTGGACTTGGACATTTTCTGCCCTTCGTCGTCGCGGATAAGACCGGTCATGTAGACGGTGTTAAACGGAACCTGTGGCTTGCCGTTTTCGTCTTTCACGAAGTGCATGGTCATCATGATCATGCGCGCGATCCAGAAGAAGATGATATCGAAGCCGCTGACGACCACGCTTGAAGGGTGGAATGCTTTCAGGTCAGGCGTTTGTTCCGGCCAGCCCAGCGTGGAGAATGTCCACAGACCGGAAGAGAACCAGGTGTCGAGCACGTCTTCATCCTGAGTCAGCACAACGTCTGCGCCCAGATTGTTTTCGCTGCGCACTTCCGCTTCGTCACGGCCAACAAACACGTTGCCTTCGGCGTCATACCACGCAGGAATGCGGTGTCCCCACCACAGCTGACGGGAAATACACCAGTCCTGAATGTCACGCATCCAGCTGAAATACATGTTTTCGTACTGTTTAGGCACGAACTGAATTTCACCTTGCTCAACGGCTTCTACCGCCACTTTTGCCAGCGGCGCAGTACGCACGTACCACTGGTCAGTCAGCATTGGCTCAATCACCACGCCACCACGGTCGCCGTAAGGTACGGTCAGATCGTGAGGTTTGATTTCTTCCAGCAGGCCGGCTTCGTCAAACGCAGCGACCACGGCTTTACGCGCAGCAAAGCGCTCCAGGCCACGGAACTGCTCAGGAATATCGTTGGCACATGCATCGCTTTCTTCGCCGTTAGTATCAAATACTTCAGCGGTCTGGCGGATATCGCCATCGAAAGTCAGGATGTTGATCATCGGCAGGCCGTGACGTTTACCGACTTCATAGTCGTTAAAGTCATGCGCAGGGGTGATCTTCACGCAGCCGGTGCCTTTTTCCATGTCGGCGTGTTCATCGCCAACAATCGGAATACGACGTCCCACCAGCGGCAGAATGATTTCTTTGCCGATCAGATCTTTATAACGCGGGTCTTCCGGGTTAACCGCCACGCCGGTATCACCGAGCACAGTTTCCGGACGGGTAGTGGCGACTACCAGATAATCTTTGCCTTCAGCGGTTTTCTCGCCGTCAGCCAGCGGATAACGCAGGTGCCACATGGAACCTTTGGATTCGCGGTTTTCGACTTCCAGATCAGAGATAGCGGTACGCAGTTTCGGATCCCAGTTCACCAGGCGTTTGCCGCGGTAAATCAGATCTTCTTTGTACAGACGTACAAACACTTCGCGCACGGCGTTGGAAAGGCCTTCATCCATGGTGAAGCGCTCGCGCTCCCAGTCCACGGAATCGCCCAGACGGCGCATCTGACGGGTGATCGTGCCGCCGGATTCTGCTTTCCAGTCCCAGATTTTGTCGATGAACGCTTCACGGCCATAGTCGTGACGGGTTTTGCCTTCTTCAGCCGCGATTTTACGCTCAACTACCATCTGCGTTGCGATACCCGCATGGTCGGTACCCGCCTGCCACAGCGTATTTTTACCCTGCATGCGCTGATAGCGGATCATGGCGTCCATGATGGTTTGCTGGAAAGCATGACCCATGTGCAAGCTGCCGGTAACGTTCGGCGGCGGGATCATGATGGCAAAGCTTTCTTTACTGGTATCACCATGCGGCTTGAAATAGCCCTGTTGTTCCCAGCGCTCGTAAAGCGGCTGCTCGATGTCTTGCGGGTTATATGTCTTATCCATTTCGCTTTGTATTTTCGTCGGTCGATGTGGTGACTGAGGGCGGCGTGGCCGTCGTCAAAGAGAAACCCACGCTGCGATAGGCTTTGTAGCGTTCGCGCGCAAGCTGTTTAAGGGAATCTTCGTAAGGAACGAAGTCTACCACTTCATGGAAAGCAGTAGCAAAATCTGCAAATTCGGGCATCAGGCTGATCAGCAGGTCGCGCGGCGCATTGCCGCGTTTGCCCGGCCAGCATAACTCGACCGGCGCACCAAAGCGCGGGCCTTCTCCGGCCAGATTGTGCGGGACAAAGTGGCTGGGATCGCGCTGCCAGAGCGCTTCATCCAGACGCTCGGCCTGTTTCTGATCTTCACAGGCCAGCAGAACACGTTTGCCCATCCGGTAACGTTCAGCGGCGACCAGACAGGCCAGCGCTTCGTGTGAGCTAAGCTCGCCACTGGCGTCGGGCGCATCGAGAAGAAAGAAGGTTGCCTGTTTCATGATGAGTTCACTGTGCTGCTGAGAAAAAAACAGGGGCGCAACTGGTGCGCCCGCCTGTAAGAGGCCTGGCGAACCAGACCCTGATACCGAAGATTATAACTTATTTAGCCGGGGAATCACTCATCGCCATCAAGCCCTGCGCGGTTCAGCAGGAACTGTGACAGCAGCGCAACCGGACGACCGGTCGCCCCTTTATTTTTACCTGAACGCCATGCGGTACCGGCGATATCCAGATGTGCCCAGCTGTATTTACGGGTAAAGCGCGACAGGAAGCAACCGGCGGTGATAGCACCACCCGGACGGCCACCGATGTTCGCCATATCCGCAAAATTCGAATCCAGCTGGTCCTGATATTCATCAGCCAGCGGCAGACGCCATGCGCGGTCGCCCGCCTGTTCGGACGCGCCGATCAGTTCGTGCGCCAGCGGATTGTGATTCGACAGCAAACCGGTGATGTGATGGCCAAGGGCAATCACGCAGGCGCCGGTCAGCGTGGCAACGTCAATCACCAGCTCAGGATCGAAACGTTCAACGTAAGTCAGCGCATCGCACAGTACCAGACGGCCTTCGGCGTCGGTATTGAGCACTTCCACCGTCTGGCCTGACATGGTAGTCAGGATATCGCCCGGACGGAACGCCTGACCGCCAGGCATGTTTTCACAGCCTGCCAGCACGCCAATCACGTTCAGCGGCAGATTCAGTTCAGCCACCACACGCATCGCACCGTAAACGGCCGCAGCACCACACATGTCGTACTTCATTTCATCCATATCAGCCGCTGGCTTAATGGAAATACCGCCGGAATCGAAGGTCAGACCTTTACCGACGAGCACGATAGGCTTAGCGTCCGGATTAGGATTTCCTTTATATTCCATCACCGACATCAGTGATTCGTTCTTAGAACCCTGACCTACCGCCAGATACGCATTCATCCCCAGCTCTTTCATCTGCTGCTCGCCGATTACGCGGGTAGTGATGTTGGTGCTGAACGCATCTGCCAGCTGACGGGCCTGTGACGCCAGATAAGCGGCGTTACAGATGTTCGGTGGCATATTGCCGAGATCTTTCGCGGCTTTGATACCGGCTGAAACCGCCAGACCGTGCTGAATGGCGCGCTCACCGCTGGTCAGTTCACGGCGGGTTGGCACGTTGAAGACCATTTTACGCAGCGGACGGCGCGGTTCGGTTTTATTGCTTTTCAGCTGATCGAAGGTATAAAGCGATTCTTTCGAGGTTTCGACGGCCTGACGCACTTTCCAGTAAGTATTACGTCCTTTCACGTGCAGCTCGGTGAGGAAGCAAACGGCTTCCATTGAACCGGTGTCGTTGAGGGTGTTGATAGTTTTCTGGATCACCTGTTTGTACTGGCGCTCATCCAGCTCGCGCTCTTTGCCGCAACCAATCAGCAAAATGCGTTCTGAAAGAATATTCGGTACATGATGCAGCAAGAGGGTCTGGCCCACTTTGCCTTCAAGTTCGCCACGGCGGAGCAGGGCGCTGATGTAGCCATCACTGATTTTATCGAGTTGTTCGGCAATCGGTGACAGGCGGCGCGGTTCGAAAACGCCGACTACAATACAGGCACTGCGTTGTTTTTCCGGGCTACCGCTTTTTACGCTGAACTCCATGCACTCTCCTGAATCTTAAAGACAAGGGCGGGAGGTACGGCTAGAATGAGTCGCCGGAGACACTCTCCCGTCATTGTGTTAACGACCTGTGTTAACCTAAACGGCGTTAGTTTTTATTTTGGCGGCTATAAGCAAGTTCCTATAGGACACCCCAATTCTCGGTGTTGTAATACTATTTTAGCTGCGAAGGTTGCCATATGATGAGAATAAATGACGGATTAGCGATGAAACTAGCGATTTTCCTTCAAAAAGACAAGTTTTCACAGGCGTATTAAGCGTGATCATCATTAGATATCTGGTTAGGGAAACCTTCAAGAGCCAATTTGCCATTCTGTTCATTTTGCTTCTTATCTTCTTCTGTCAGAAGCTGGTAAGAGTGCTCGGAGCAGCGGTGGATGGCGATATCCCAACAAATTTAGTCCTCTCTCTTCTGGGCCTTGGCGTTCCGGAAATGGCGCAGCTTATTCTGCCGCTCAGCCTGTTCCTTGGCCTGCTGATGACGCTCGGTAAACTTTATACCGACAGTGAAATCACGGTCATGCATGCCTGTGGTCTCGGAAAACGCTCACTGGTCATCGCTGCAATGGTTCTGGCGCTATTTACGTCAATCTTTGCTGGCGCGAACGCTATCTGGTTGAGTCCGTGGTCGTCCAAACATCAGGACGAAGTGCTGGCGGAGGCGAAAGCCAACCCAAGCATGGCCGCGATGGTCGAAGGCCAGTTCCAGCAGGCACAGAACGGCAATGCGGTTCTGTTCGTCGGCAGCGTGAAAGGCAAAGAATTCCATAACGTTTTCCTGGCTCAGCTGCGTCCGAACGGCAATCAGCGCCCTTCTGTCGTTGTGGCAGATAAAGGGCACATGCTGCAGCGTGCTGACGGCTCACAACAAGTGATGCTGGACAAAGGCACGCGTTATGAAGGCACCGCATTGTTGCGTGATTTCCGTGTCACAGACTTCACCGATTATCTGGCGGTTATCGGCCATCAGACCGTGCAGCTTGACCCGAATCAGTCTGATCAGATGTCCATGACGCAACTCTGGAACTCTAACGAACCGGAAGCCAGCGCAGAGCTGAACTGGCGTTTAACGCTGATCGTATCCGTGTTTATTATGGCGTTGCTGGTGGTTCCGCTCAGCGTGGTTAACCCGCGTCAGGGCCGCGTTCTCAGTATGCTGCCGGCTATCCTGCTGTATCTGATTTTCTTCCTGCTGCAAACCTCGCTGCGTTCTAACGGCGCGAAAGGCAAGCTGGATCCGTTCCTCTGGATGTGGGGAACGAACCTGCTCTACTTTGCACTGGCATTGGTGCTTAATGCGTGGGATACCTTGCCGGTTCGCAAGATCCGGGCGCGTCTGAGAGGAGTTGCCTGATGTTTGGCGTATTAGACCGTTACATTGGTCGCACTATTTTCAACACCATCATGATGACGTTGTTCATGCTGGTGTCACTCTCCGGCATCATCAAATTTGTCGATCAGCTGCGTAAAGTCGGGCAGGGCGGATATTCTGCCGCCGGTGCCGGGTTATACACCTTGCTTAGCGTGCCTAAAGATATCGAGATTTTCTTCCCGATGGCGGCGCTGCTGGGCGCATTGCTTGGCCTCGGTACACTGGCAACACGCAGTGAACTGGTGGTTATGCAAGCCTCCGGTTTCACCCGTATGCAGATTGCTGCTTCCGTAATGAAAACGGCGATCCCGCTGGTGCTACTGACCATGGCGATTGGTGAATGGGTTGCGCCGCAGGGCGAACAAATGGCGCGTAACTACCGTGCGCAGCAGATGTACGGCGGTTCATTACTTTCCACGCAAAACGGTTTGTGGGCGAAAGACGGGCACGACTTTATCTATATTGAACGTGTGGCTGGTGAGAAAGAGCTGACAGGCGTTAACATCTATCATTTCAACGATCAGAACAAATTGCAGTCAGTCCGTTATGCCTCTTCGGCAACGTTCGACGGCGGTGAGTGGAAACTCTCTCAGGTAGATGAATCTGACCTGACGGACAACCTGCAGATCACCGGTTCTCAGACCTTGACCGGTGTCTGGAAAACTAACCTGACGCCGGACAAGCTGGGCGTGGTGGCGCTCGACCCGGATGCGTTGTCGATCAGCGGCCTGCACAACTACGTGAAATATCTCAAGCAGAGCGGACAGGAAGCAAAACGTTATCAGCTGAATATGTGGAGCAAGATCTTCTCGCCACTGTCTGTTGCGGTAATGATGCTGATGGCGCTGTCGTTCATCTTCGGACCTCTGCGCAGCGTGCCGATGGGCGTGCGTGTGGTGACCGGGATTTGCTTCGGTTTCCTGTTCTACGTACTTGACCAGATCTTCGGCCCGTTAAGCCTGGTTTACAACATTCCGCCGATACTGGGCGCACTGTTACCAAGCGGATTGTTCTTCGTCATCAGCATGTTCTTACTGTTGAAAAAACGATAACTCCGCAGCGCAGATAAACAAAAAGCAGGCTTCATAAGCCTGCTTTTTTTACGTCTGAAGATTGTCAGCCTGAACGTCAGATCTCGTTATTACGCACCAGATCGGCGACCAGATCGTTCACGCCATCACTCATGTTCTTAAACTTGGTCAGTTCGCTGCGGGTGACCACCACGAACACGCCAACTCCGCGCTGCGGCACCATCGCGACATACGTGATAAAGCCGCCGCCGCCGCCGGTTTTCTGAATGATGCGCGGCAGCAACGGCGTTGGCGCCATTGTTACCCAGCCCATTCCCAGCGAGTCTGCCATGCCCGGCACATCCATCCCTTTAAGCGACACCAGATCTGAACGTTTGTAATACATCTTCTGCGCCATATCGGCGGTTGTGGTGCGTTGTCCGAGGAACTGACGCATCCAGCGGCCCATATCGGCAGGCGTTGAATAAAGACCGCCACTGCCCGCTGCTGCAATGGTGTTGATGCACGGACTCGGACGCAGGCCTTCCATCAGGCGCGAACACTGGCTGGCGTTTGGCGTCAGCGTGGTATCGATCATGCCCAGCGGCTTAGTGATTTGATCGCGCAGCAGTTGTGTATAAGGCTGATTAGCGGCTTTTGACAACGCATCGGAAAGCAGGTCAAACGCCAGATTGGAGTAAGACGCGCGGGCGCCCGGTGGCACGGTGAGTTTTGCGACGCTCAGCCAGGTCCAGCGATCGCTTTTCGTCGGCCAGGTGAAGACGGCACGATGCGCGACACCGCCCGGTTGCTCACGCGGCAGGCCGCTGGTGTGCGTAGCCAGATTCAGCAGCGTAATCGGATTTGTGCCGCTGTAAGCCGGTACGCGCGCACCGGCCGGAGCATATTTACGCAGCGGGTCATTAATGCTGACTTTTCCCTGCTGCGCCATTTTCACCAGCACTTCGCTGGTAATGAGCTTAGTCAGCGAGGCGATACGCACCACGGAGTCTTCACGCGGACGCAAATCGGAGCCCGGTTTTGTTTCCCCGAAGCTGCGGAAAACCTGCTGATTATTATCAACGACCACCAGCGCCATTCCCATTGCGCCACTGCCGTAAAAGATGTGTTCTGCATGGTCATCCACGACCTGCGACGCCAGACGCGCAGTAGTCTGCGCGTGGCTCCATAAAGGCGTACTGGCGAAGGCCAGCGCGAGGAGCGAAAGTGAGAGTTTTTTCAACAAGCTGGTATCCATCAACAGGGCAAGATCTATTCGTGATTTGTATACTAATGCGAAGTTTGAAAAACGGCACCGGAAAAACGCGGGCAAAACGAAGATTTTTGTCAGTAAATCCTCACTGCGTTGCGGTGTATGACTGTTTTTTCGACACTTAAACCGAACAACACGGGATAACTATTGCGTGCCCCGCTGGGCTGGGTATAATGCCCACGTTTTCCGCATACTACTTTCAGTGCCGAAGTGGCGAAATCGGTAGACGCAGTTGATTCAAAATCAACCGCCGCAAGGTGTGCCGGTTCGAGTCCGGCCTTCGGCACCATTAGTATGAAAATTAAGTCACCTGCGGGTGGCTTTTTTTATGCCTAAAATCCAGTTCCCGCAAGGCTTCCCTCGCTTTTTCAGTCAACATAAGTCAACCTGATTCAATCTACATCAACTTACTGATGCGGGTACAAATGCGGGTATATCCCGGTTCGATAATGTTTGTACCCACACAGAACCCTTGAAAGGATACTCAACATGGCTCTGAGTGATGTGAAGGTTCGTACGGCTAAGCCGGAAGCAAAAGCTTATAAGCTGACAGATGGTGACGGCATGGTGTTGCTGGTTCATCCTAACGGTTCCAAGTATTGGCGGCTGCGTTATCGCTTCGGCGGCAAAGAGAAGATGCTGGCATTGGGGAAATATCCTGAAGTGTCATTGGCGGATGCCAGAGCCCGGCGTGACGAAGCACGTAAGCTTTTAGCTAACGACGTTGATCCCAGTGAAAATAAGAAAGTCGTCAAGGTAGAACAAGAGCAGGAAGCGATAACGTTTGAAATGGTCGCAAGAGATTGGCACGCCAGCAATCAGAAGTGGTCTGAGTCGCACAGTGCTCGAGTGTTGAAAAGTCTTGAAGACAATCTCTTTGCCGCAGTAGGGAAGCGAAATATAGTAGATATTGGTACTCGCGATTTACTGGTTCCAATTAAAGCTGTGGAGAAGTCAGGACGTCTTGAAGTAGCTGCGCGTCTTCAACAGCGAACAACGGCAATAATGCGCTTTGCGGTACAGAACGGCTTAATTGATTACAATCCTGCACAAGAGATCGCTGGTGCGATCGCAACAGCTAAAAGAAAGCATCGCGCTGCGCTAGATCTCAACCGCATTCCTGAGTTACTCCATCGTATTGATAACTACACCGGCAGACCATTAACGCGTTTAGCTGTGGATTTGACGTTACTGGTTTTCATCCGTTCGAGCGAGTTACGTTTTGCTCGCTGGACAGAAGTGGATTTTGAAACGGCTATGTGGACGATTCCCGGAGAGCGTGAACCGCTGGAAGGCGTTAAACACTCTCAGCGTGGATCCAAGATGAAGACTCCACATCTTGTTCCGTTATCGCGTCAAGCTCTTGTCATTCTGGAAAAGATCAAAAGTATGAGCGGAAACCGTGAGCTGATCTTCGTTGGTGATCACGATCCACGTAAGCCGATGAGTGAAAACACGGTCAATAAGGCTTTGCGGGTTATGGGCTACGATACGAAAGTTGAAGTCTGCGGGCATGGTTTTAGGACGATGGCGTGTAGTTCGTTGATTGAGTCGGGGCTATGGTCGAAGGATGCGGTAGAGCGGCAGATGAGTCACCAGGAACGTAATTCTGTTCGTGCAGCTTATATTCATAAGGCCGAGCATTTGGGGGAGCGCAAGTTAACGCTGCAATGGTGGGCTGATTATCTGGATGCTAATAGAGATAAGGGGATTAGTCCGTTTGATTTTGGAAAGCAGGCTCTAGATTAAATTAAACGTGCATGCTGCACGGTTTGAGTAAACCGTGCAGCACACATGTACAAGGATATGGCAAATTTGCATAATTCCATAATTTATCAGTTCAGAAGGCTATTACAATCATTGGATGTAGAACCTTCGATGTTAACTTTTATTTGTTGACCTGGAGTACACATGAATATACATTAAGTTATTGGTAATAATGAATGGAATCATGTATATGGCTAGTTTTATCTTCTATAACATTCAAGTTCTTCCTAATGAAACCGCTGAAGAAATTGGAATTAAAGGCTACAAGAAAATCTTTAGCTCATTAAAAGAAAAAAATAATGAAGAGCTTAAATCCAGGAATCATTTGAGTTATCACTTCAATGTTGGGAAAAACTCTTATTTCGGTCCATATGAATTTTTTAGTGAGCAGGGTGGGGTTAATGGGAATTTTATAAAATATAACGATAGCGATGATGTAACCGATTTGCTAACAGATAAGGTTCTGTTTACAAACAATAAAAAAAGCTCAGCTGTTTCCGGTAAAAAGAAAGTTCCTTTCGTGTTTGATGCAAGAAATCATATTTTGGCTATAGATCAAACTGCTGCACCATCT
>Ga0308168_1001669_pt1 | contig 19664 bp, 9 predicted proteins | sample PhyCR2_FD_202133 | JGI IMG/M metagenome (GOLD analysis project Ga0308168, IMG submission 202133) | Phyllosphere microbial communities from UC Gill Tract Community Farm, Albany, California, United States - DLSLRC.R2 | ecosystem: Host-associated > Plants > Phyllosphere > Unclassified | place: USA...
TGTCGTATGACCGTTTGATCCTGAATGCCGACGTCGACGCCTATATCTCCTTCGACAACAAGGCCGTGGGCGAACTGCAGGCGCAGTCGCTGGTGGCCCTGAAACCGAAGGGCAACTACTACCTGCTGGGCGGCGCCCCGACCGACAACAACGCCAAGATCCTGCGCGAAGGCCAGCTGAAGGTGCTGCAACCGCTGGCCGACAAGGGCGACATCAAGATCGTCGGCAAGCAGTGGGTGAAGGACTGGAGCGCTTCCGAAGCCCTGTCCATCGTCGAGAACGCGCTGACCGCCAACGGCAACAAGATCGATGCCGTGGTCGCGTCCAACGACGCCACCGCCGGCGGCGCGATCCAGGCGCTGGCGGCCCAGAAGCTGACCGGCAAGGTGGTGGTGTCGGGCCAGGACGCCGACCTGGCTGCGGTGCGCCGCGTGATCGCTGGCACCCAGGCCATGACGGTCTACAAGCCGCTGCGCGAAATCGCCACCAACGCCGCCAACCTGGCGGTGCAGCTGGTGCGCGGCCAGAAGCCGGGCTTCAATGCGCAGCTGAACAACGGGTTCAAAAACGTGGATACCGTGCTGCTCAAGCCGGTGCTGCTGAACAAGGCGAACGTGGATGTGCTGGTGAAGGATGGGTTCTATACGCAGGCGCAGTTGGCGGGCAAGTAAGCGGGTAAATAAGCAGCGCGATATGTCGTAGCGCTGTTACTTACGCGCCATATGCACGTCGCCCCCGCGAAGGCGGGGGCCCAAGTTGTACGCGCAGTCGAGATGCGAGCAACTTGGATTCCCGCCTTCGCGGGAATGACGGCTTATAAGGTAACGGTGTAATCAACCGCCTCAATCATGCACGAGACCCTCTGAATGTCCGCCTACCTCCTAGAAATGAAGGCCATCGCGAAGCGATTCGACGGTGTCCCCGCGCTCGACGGGATCGATCTGGCGATCCGTCCCGGCGAATGCATCGGCTTGTGCGGCGAGAATGGCGCCGGCAAGTCGACCCTGATGAAAGTCCTGTCGGCGGTCTACCCGCACGGCACCTGGGACGGCGAGATCCTGCTCGACGGCGAGCCGCTGCGTGCCAAGTCGGTGCGCGAGACCGAGGCCGCCGGCATCATCATCATCCACCAGGAACTGATGCTGGTCCCCGAACTGTCGGTGGCCGAGAACATCTTCCTCGGTAACGAGCCGACCCTGCCGGGCGGCCGCCTGAACTACCCGCTGATGAACCGCCGCGCCGAGGAAATCCTGGCCGAGCTCAAGCTCCCCGACGTGAACGTGGTGCTGCCGGTGAAGAACTACGGCGGCGGCCACCAGCAGCTGATCGAGATCGGCAAGGCGCTCAACAAGAAGGCGCGCATCCTGATTCTGGATGAGCCCTCGGCCTCGCTGACGGCCTCCGAGATCGCCGTGCTGCTCGAGATCATCCGGGACCTGAAGGCCAAGGGCGTGGCCTGCGTCTACATCTCGCACAAGCTGGAAGAGGTGGCGGCGATCTGCGACACCATTGTGGTCATCCGCGACGGCAAGCACATCGCCACCACCCCGATGCAGGGGATGAACGTGAACAGCATCATCGCCCAGATGTGCGGGCGCGAGATGAGCCAGCTCTACCCGTCGCTGCCGCACCCGGTGGGCGAGGTGGTGATGGAAGCGCGCCACATCACTTGCTGGGACCCGGACCAGCCGCAGCGCAAGAAGGTCGACGACGTCTCCTTCCAGCTGCGCCGCGGCGAGATCCTCGGCATCGCCGGCCTGGTCGGCGCCGGCCGCACCGAGCTGGTGACGGCCATCTTCGGCTCCTATCCGGGCGCCTACGAGGGCGAGGTCTGGCTCGAGGGCAAGCGCGTCGACACCGGCACGCCGCTGAAAGCCATCGACGCCGGCTTCGCGCTGGTGCCGGAAGACCGCAAGCACCACGGCATCGTGCGCGATCTGTCGGTGGGCGAGAACATCACGCTGTCGGTGCTGGACCGATACTCGAAGCTGTCGCGCATCGACGACCACGCGGAAGCACACGAGGTGGGTGAGCAGATCCGGCGCCTGGCGCTGAAGACCGCCAGCCCGGCGCTGCCGATCACCGCGCTTTCCGGCGGCAACCAGCAAAAGGCGGTGCTCGCCAAGATGCTGCTGACCGGTCCGCGGGTCCTGATCCTGGACGAGCCGACCCGCGGCGTCGACGTCGGCGCCAAATTCGAGATCTACAAGCTGATGCTGGAACTGGCGGCCCAGGGTATCTCGATCATCATGGTGTCGTCGGAACTGGCGGAGGTGCTGGGCGTGTCCGACCGCGTGCTGGTGATGGGCGAGGGCAGGCTGCGCGGCGATTTCGCGAACCAAGGGCTGACCCAGGAGATGGTGCTGGCGGCCGCGATAGGTCAGGGACAAGACCAAATACAAGTACAAGAACGAGGACAATCATGATGGACAAGGCACAAGCACCGGTCGGCGCCGCCGCGGCGCGCTCTGCGGCAACTGGCGGCGGGATCAGCTTCAAGCAGATCTTCACCCAATATAAAATCCTGGCGCTGCTGGTGGCGATCGCCGTCATCTGGGCCTTCTTCAGCTTCAAGACGGATGGCGGCTTCACCTCGGCGCGCAACCTGTCGAACCTGATGCGCCAGATGTCGGTGACCGGCATCCTGGCCTGCGGCATGGTGTTCGTCATCATCGCCGGCGAGATCGACCTCTCGGTCGGCTCGCTCCTCGGCCTGCTGGGCGGGGCGGCGGCGGTGCTCGACGTGACCCACCACCTGCCGCTGCCCTTGTCGATGGCGATCGTGCTGGCCAGCGGCCTGCTGCTCGGCTTCGTCAACGGCTACCTGACGGCGTATGCGGGGATACCGTCCTTCATTGTCGGCCTGGGGGGCATGCTGGCCTACCGCGGCATCGTGCTCGGGATCACCGGCGGTTCCACCATCGCGCCGATCTCGCCCGAGTTCGAACAGCTGGGCCAGGCCTATTTGCCGCCGGCCTTCGGCATCGCGCTCGGCGTGGTGCTGTTCGCACTGGCCGTGGCACTGGCCTGGCGCCAGCGCGTCAGCCAGGCGCAGCACAACCTGCCGGTGATCGCGCTGTGGCGCTCGGTGTTCCGCGTCGCCCTCACCGGCATCGTGCTGGCCGGCTTCGTCTCCACCTTCAACAGCTACGAAGGCATTCCGCTGCCGGTGCTGATCCTGCTGGTGCTGCTGGGCGTGTTCAGCTACATCGCCAAGCAGACCGTGTTCGGCCGCCGCATCTACGCGGTCGGCAGCAACATGGAAGCGACCCGTCTCTCGGGCATCAACGTACGCGCCGTCAAGCTGTGGATCTTCGGCCTGATGGGCCTGATGTGCGCCCTGGCCGGCCTGATCAACACCGCGCGCCTGGCCGCCGGTTCGCCGTCCGCCGGCACCTCGGGCGAGCTGGACGTGATCGCCGCCTGCTTCATCGGCGGCACCTCGATGCGCGGCGGCGCCGGTACCGTGCATGGCGCGCTGGTCGGGGCGCTGGTGATGGCGAGCCTGGACAACGGCATGTCGATGCTGGACGTGGATACCTACTGGCAGATGATCGTGAAGGGTGCGATCCTGACGCTGGCGGTGTGGCTGGATGTGGCGACGCGGACGGGTCGTCGCTAACAGGATCCGGGCGGCGAGAAGGCTCTACGCCGCCAAACAACGTCGCCCCTGCGAAGGCAGGGCCCAAGGTATAAGCGCTGCGGTAATGCGTGCAACTTGGGCCCCTGCCTTCGCAGGGGCGACGGTTTTTTTCGGCCGCCACAGTAGTGCGTGCAACTTGTGCCAGCTGTCGCAGGGGCGACGGTTTGAAGCAGCGGGAAATAAAAAAGCCGACCTCTCAGCGTCGGCTTTTCGCATTCGATCAAGCCACAAGCCTCAATCCTTGTACTTCGGCCCATTATGCAAGAACACCCCACCCTGGAAAGTCAGGGTGATATCCTCCATATCCTCCCAATTCACCGCCTGTGAAATCTTATCCGCAAACTGCAGCGAACTCTGGGTCGGCCGGTAGCCCAAGTGGCTGGCATGGCGGTCGTCCCACCAGCGTCCCGGATTGTCGGAAATCCCGAAAGCGATGGTGTGGCCCACGCGCGGCGTCAGCAGTGAGCGCCACAGCAGTTGCACCAGGTCGTCCAGGCCCAGCCAGGTGACCATCTGGCGGTAATTCGTCGCCTCCGGCCAGCAGTAGCCGATGCGGATGCACACCGTCTCGATGCCGAAACGGTCCCAGTAATAGCGCGAGATCGATTCCCCGAACACCTTCGAGACGCCGTAATAGCCGTCCGGCCGCGTCGGCATGGTGGCGTCGACCAGGTCGGTGGTCTTGTACATGCCCATCGTGTGGTTGGTGCTGGCGAACACCACGCGGCGGATGCCGAGCTTGTGCACCGCTTCGTAGAGGTTGGCCACGCCGAGGATGTTGGCCTGCATGATCGGGTCGAAGGCCTCCTCGGTGGAGATGCCGCCGAAATGCAGGATCGCATCCACGCCCTCGCACATCGCCATGACCTGGTCGCGGTCGGCCAGGTCGCAGCGGACCACTTCCTCGCCCGGACCTGCGGGCCCGATATCTGCCAGGTCGGCCAGGCGCACCACGTCCGCGAACTGGTGCAGGTGTTCGCGCAGTCGGCGGCCGAGGTTGCCGGCGGCGCCGGTGAACAGGATGCGTTTGAAGGGTTTGCTCATGGTGTCGGGGGAGGAAGTGCGGGTGATGCGGAATTGTCGCAGATGGCAGGCCGCCGGGTCGCCCGGCAGCCGGCCATCGTCAGGTCAGTTCAGTTCAGCCGGCGCTGCGCAGCGCGCCGTCGACCAGGCGCGCCAGGCCCAGCGGATTGTCGTCGCGCAGGGCCTGCGGCAGCAGCTCGGCCGGCACGTCCTGGTAGCACACCGGGCGCAGGAAGCGCTCGATGGCGGTGGCGCCGACCGAGGTGGTGCGGCTGTCCGAGGTGGCCGGGAAGGGGCCGCCATGCACCATCGCATGCGACACTTCGACGCCGGTCGGGAAGCCGTTGAACAGGATGCGGCCGACCTTGCGTTCCAGCGTCGGCAGCAGCGCGGCGGCGATGCCCTGGTCGGCACCGGTGGCGTGCACGGTGGCGGTCAGCTGGCCTTCCAGGTGGCGTGCCACGGCCACGATCTCGGTCTCGTCGCGGCAGGCGATCACCACCGAGGCCGGTCCGAAGATCTCGTCTTCGAGGTCGGGGGTAGCCAGGAAGGTGGCGGCGTCGCACAGGTAGAGCGCGGCCTGGGCGGCGCAGCCCTGGCCTTCACCGCCTTCTGCATTCTGGCCGCGCGCGATCAGCTCCAGGCCCGACACGCCGCCGCGCTTGTCGATGGCATCGACGTAGGCCTTGTGGATGCCGGCCGTGAGCATGGTGCCGGCGCCCTTGCTCTGCATGGCTTCGGCGGCTGCCGTGCAGAAGGCTTCCAGTCCTTCGCCGGCGAGGGCGATCACCAGGCCCGGGTTGGTACAGAACTGGCCGACGCCCATGGTCAGCGAATCGACGAAGCCCTGGGCCAGCTTGGCGCCGCCCGCGGCGAGAGCGCCCGGCAGCAGGAATACCGGGTTGATGCTGCTCATTTCCGCATACACCGGAATCGGTTCCTTGCGCGCCGCGGCCAGGCGCACCAGCGCCAGTCCGCCGCCGCGCGAGCCGGTGAAGCCGACCGCCTTGATCGCCGGATGGCCCACCAAATCGGCGCCGATCTGGTTACCTTCGCCGATCAGCATCGAGAACACGCCTTCCGGCATGCCGCATTCTTCGGCGGCCTGCCGCACCGCCTTGGCCACCAGTTCGGAGGTGCCGAGGTGGGCATTGTGGGCCTTGACCACCACCGGGCAGCCGGCCGCCAGCGCCGAGGCGGTGTCGCCGCCGGCCACCGAGAAGGCCAGCGGAAAGTTGGAGGCGCCGAACACGGCGACCGGGCCGAGCGCGATCTTCTGCATGCGCAGGTCCGAGCGCGGCGGGGTGCGCTGGGGCAGGGCGGAATCCAGCGTCGCTTCCAGGAAGTGGCCGTCGCGGATGACTTTCGCGAACAGGCGCAGCTGGTTGACGGTGCGTCCACGTTCGCCTTCCAGGCGCGCCGCCGGCAGGCCGGATTCCTGGCCGGCGCGTTCGATCAGGAGCGGGCCGATGTCGACGATGCGCTCGGCGATGGTCTCGAGGAAGCGCGCGCGTTGTTCCAGCGGCACGGCGCGGTAGGCGTCGAAGGCGCTGTCCGCCAGTTCGCAGGCGGCGGCCAGGTCGTCCGCCGTGGCCAGGCCGAATTCGGGTTCCAGGGTGGCGTGGCGCGCCGGGTCGTAGGCGCGCACGCTGCCGGCGCTGCCGCGCACGATGCGCCGGCCGATGATCATTTCGCCTTGGATATTCATGAAGACTCCTTTTCTGCACTATAAAAAAGCCACCGCCGCCGGGGCTGCATGGGCCGCGGCGGCGGGGTGGGTCGATAAAACGTCAGTTGTGTCGCATCATGCGGATTGCCCCGGCTGCGGGCGGCTCCTCATCAGAAGGTGTACTGCGCCAGCAGCGTGTAGCGCGGACCGCTCATGAAGACCTGGCGCGTGAAGTTGCCGGCGTGCTGTTCCATGATCTGGCGCGTGTACGAGTTGGTCAGGTTGGTAGCTTCCACGCCGACGCGGAACTTGTCCGTGAAGTCGTAGAACACCGACGCGTCCAGCTGGCCGTAAGGCGCCTGGTACAGCGGCAGGCCGAAGGCCTGGTCGTTGTTGGTGGTCGGGATCAGGTACTTCGCCGGATCGGCGGCCGGATTGACGTTCAGGCCGTTGTTGCCGCGGCTGCCCCACTGGTTCACGCCCAGCAGGTAGCGCGAGCGCCAGTTGTAGGCCAGGCGCATCGACAGGCCGTGCTGCTCGTACATGACTGCCAGGTTGACCGTGTGACGCGACAGGCCCTGCAGCGGGGTCTTGCCGAACGCACGCCCGTCGGTATCGCAACCGTTGATGTTCAGGTTGAAGTTGGACGAGGCATCGTTGCCCGAGCACCAAGCCTCGAACACCGGGTTGTTCAGCTTGCGCTCGCTCGACACGTAGGTCCAGCTGGCCTGGGTGCCGAGGCCGCGCAGCCAGTCAGGCACGAAGTCGTAGTACTGCTGGTGGGCGATCTCGAAACCGCGGGCAAAGCCCTTGGCGCCATTGACCGGGCCGGTCACGATGAAGGTCTGCGGCTTGCCGGCGACGTCGGTCGCGGTGTAGCCGTAGTTCTGGGTGATGACGATGTCCTTCAGGTCCTTGTTGAAGGCCGAGAAGGTCAGCGAACCGGCCTTGGCGAAGTACCACTCGGCGGTCAGGTCGACGTTGGTCGAGGTGGTCGGCTTCAGCTGCGGATTGCCGTCGCTGGTGCCGGTCAGGCTGGTGCCGTCGAAGCGGACCGCGGTCGTGTTGCCGGCGGCGTCACGGATGGTGGTCTGCTGGTTGGAGGCGGTCAGCGTGGTCTGCACCTGGAGCTGGTTGAAGTCCGGACGCGCCATCGCCTTGGCCACGGCAAAGCGGAACTGCAGCTTGTCGCTGTACTTCAGGCGCAGGTTCAGGCTCGGCAGCCAGTTGTTGTACGAATTGGTGGCCGATTGCGCATTCGCGAAGGCGCCGATGTTGATCAGCTTTTCCTGGCCGGAGACCGGCACCCCATCCGCGACCGAGATGGCGGCCGGCGGCGTGTAGGCGACGTAACCGCTGCCGGCGCTCTTGGTCTTCACGTAGCGGATACCGATGTTGCCGTCGATCGGGTACTTCAGGTCATCCCAGCCGAAGCGCAGCTGGGTGTAGGCGGCGCGGGTCTTCTCGGTCTGGGTGTTGGTGGCGGCCGGGTCGTTGAAGGTGGCCGCTTTCCAAGGTTCGCAGGTCGATCCCTGCTCCTTGCACAGTACATCGTGGTATGAATGGATCTTGGTCCATTCGTCGGGGAAGCCGCGCACCGTCGACGCGTCGGCAAACAGCATCGGCGGCAGGTTGTATTTGCCGTCGAAGAAGTTGTCGATCTGCTGCAGCGAGGCGCCGCCGGCAAAGCGCGGATCGCCGAGGCGGGCCACGTGCGGGATCTGCCAGCCTTCCATCCACGGGAAGGTGATCGCCTGCCAGTTGTAGAACTTCTGGGCCTTGTGGTTTTCGCCTTCGCGGTCGGTCATGCGGAAGCCGAAGCGGACGTCGCGCAGCACCGGGTCGTCGAAGGAGAACTTGAAGTCCGACTTCCAGGCCTTCTGGGTCGCCTTGGCGCGGTCCAACGCTTCCTGGGTGTAGGCCCAGTAGTAATTGTTCGGGTTGGCCATGTAGGCCGCCGAACCCAGGCCGATCTGCGGTACGTCGCCGCGCATGTCGAGCGTCTGGTTCGGCAGGATAAAGCCGGTCGAGACGTCGGCGTCGAAACCTTCGGTGGTCGAGCGCACGTGCTGGAAGTCGTTGGTCCAGGTGAGGTTGGGCATCACGCGCCATTGCACGTTGAGCGCCAGGTCGCGGGTACCGGATTCACGCGAATTGAGGCGCTGCGCGCTGTTGAACGGCGAACCGCCGTAGGTCGGGTTCGAGATCGTGCCGCTCTGGAACACGCCATTGCTGTTGAAGACGGAGTCCGGGCTGGCGACCTGCTGGTACCACTTGTCCTCGGACGAAGCGATGCCGCGCTCGGTCAGGTCTTCCTTGTACCTGGTCTTGAAGTAGGTCAGGCCGGCCGTGATGTCGCGGTTTGGACGCCACTGGAAGGCGGCGTAGTCGCCGCGGCGAACGCGGTCGAAGTCCTGCGAGCGATAGCCGACGCCGAGCGGGATCCATTGCGTCTTCTTGGGATCGTACTGGGCCGGATCGGTCGAGTTCACGTGCGGGAAATAAGGATCGACGCCCACGCCGTCCGAGCGGCTCGGGCTCTTCGCATGGGCAAAGTCGACCAAGGCGCCGAATTCGCCGAAGGCGGTGTTCCAGCGGTTCGACAGCAGCAGGGTGCCGGTCGGCTCAGGCTTGCCCTTGCGCAGGGTCGAATACGATTCCGACACGCCCAGCGTGCCCTTGAAGCCCTTGTAGTCGAAGGGCATGGCGGTGCGCAGGTTGACCAGGCCGGCGACGGCGCCTTCGACCTGTTCCGCGGACGGGTTCTTGTAGACGTCGACACCGGCCATCAGCTCGGGCGCGACGTCGGCGAAGCCGAGCGAGCGGCCGCCGCCGGCCGAGAAGGCGTCGCGGCCGTTGATTTCCGAGCGCACGTAGGTCAGGCCGCGCACCGAGACGCCCGAGCCTTCGACCGACTGGCGGTTCGGGTCGCCCGCCATGTTGCGGTCGATGGTGACGCCGGCGATGCGCTGCAGCACCTCGGTGACCGAGCGGTCCGGCAGCTTGCCGATGTCTTCGGCGACGATGGAGTCGACGACCTCGTCGGAATCTTGTTTGAGCTTCTGGGCGGATTGCAGGGCGGCGCGCTGGCCGCTGACCACCACCACGTTGCCGGCCGCGGGCTGGACCGCCGCGGTGTTGGTGTCTTGGGCCCAGGCTGCGTGGGCGTACAGGAATGCTACCTGCGCAACCGCCGTAGCGATCGCAGTTCTTTGAAATCTCACGTTGTCTCCCCCGATATAGGTGGTGTTTTTGTATAACATCTGTAACAGCGAAAGCCTTCCGTAGGGCTTTGTTAACACTGCTTGTTGCACGCTATCATAAATCTTTGCGGCTTACCTCAGCTGCATGCAGCTTTTGTGTTTTCACAACACTTCATGTTCTGGTATGTACATCAATCGGGAAATTTGGTATGTCAGATCATGACGGCGCGGCGCGCTGAGAATGCCCCGTTGCCAGTCCTTCCAGCGTCCGCGCTCTAGAGTGAAAGCATGGTTTCGGCCCCCAGATTCCTGTGCGCTGTGTGCCAGCCGAACGCATCGGGACAGCCGCATGAGCAAACACAGTGTCACACTTCTGTAATCGATTTCATAATTTTCTGATATATTACATATTGGCATCTTGGGAGCGGGTCTTCGGGGCAATGTTTAGCGTTGCCGACGAAACTCATGTTAGCGCGAACATTTTCTTGCATTCGCATTGCATGGTAGCTAACATGCAGCCGCACTGGTTGACACATATAACAATTATCAGGAGACACATGCGCTTTCCGGCTCTTCGCAGCGGCAAGGACACGGCCGCACACGGCTTGCGTAAAACCGCGGCGGCGTCCGCTGCACTCGTCCTGCTGTGCGCGCTCGCGGCTTGCACGACGGCGCGCGAAGGCACATCGGTCCCGGCGCAGGCCTACGCCTGGGACAGCGTGGCCATCGGCGGCGGCGGCTTCGTCACCGCGGTGATCCCCAGCCGCAGCGAGCCGGGCCGCAGTGAGCCAGGTGCCATCTATGCGCGCACCGACGTCGGCGGCGCCTACCGCTGGGACGCCGCGGCGCGGCGCTGGATGCCGCTTCTGGATTGGGTCTCGGAAGAGCAGACCGGTTATCTCGGCATCGACGCGCTTGCGGTCGATCCGCACAAGGCATCCAATATCTACCTGCTGGCCGGCATCGCCTACCTGAACGGCGGCCGCACAGCGGTCCTGCGCTCCACCGACTACGGCAAGAGCTTCGACGTGGTCGACGTCAGCGCCCAGTTCAAGACCCACGGCAACGGCATGGGGCGCCAGGACGGGGAGCGCCTCGCGGTCGACCCGGACGATGGCAATGTCCTTTACCTGGGTTCGCGCCGCGACGGCCTGTTCAAGAGCGTCGACGCCGGCCGCAGCTGGGACCGCCTGCGCGGCCTGGACGTGACGGCCACGCCCAACGATGTCGGCATCGATTTCGTGTTGCCCGATCCAGCCGGCAGCGCCGCGTCGCGCCGCCTGTTCGTCGGCGTCTCGCGCTTCGGCAGCGTCGGCCCCAATTTCTACCGCAGCGACGACGGCGGCGCCAGTTTCAAGCCGGTGGCGGATGCACCGGCGGCGCTGATGCCGCAACGCGCGGCCTTCGACGGCGCCGGCAATCTCTACATCACCTACGCCAACGGCGCCGGCCCGCATCCGGACCGCGCAGGCAAGGAACCGATGGACCGCGGCCAGGTCTGGAAATACAACATCGCCAGCGGCGCCTGGACCAATGTCACGCCGTCCGGCTGGACCCGGCCCTTCGCCGGCATCAGCGTCGACCCGCGCGATCCGCGCCGCCTGGTGGTCTCCACCATCAACACCTTTCTCCCCCAGGGAGACGCCAAGGGCGACCGCATCTTCACCAGCCGCGACAGCGGCGCCAGCTGGACCGACGTGATCGCGCGCGGTTTCGTGCGCGATGCCGCCGGCGTGCCATGGCTGAAAGGCCATGCGATCCATTGGGCCGGTTCGGTCGAATTCGATCCGCAGGATTCGCGCGCGGTGTGGGTCACTTCCGGGAACGGTGTGTTCCGCACGGCCGACATCGATGCGGTGCCGGCTACCTGGACCTTCACCGTGGACGGGCTGGAAGAAACCGTGCCCCTCGGGCTGGTGAGCCGTCCCGGCCGCCCGCTGGTGTCGGCGATCGGCGACTACGACGGTTTCGTGCACGAGGACGTGCGCCGCCATGGCCGCATCCACGATCCGCAGATCGGCACCACCACCGGCCTTGCCTTCGCCGGCGCCCGTCCGGATGTGATGGCGCGCCTGGGCGACAGCCTGCAATTGACGCGCGATGGCGGCGCCAGCTGGCAGCCGGCGCCGACCTTGCGCGGCAAGCGCGGCCAGGTGGCGCTGTCGGCCGACGGCGCCATCATCCTGCACACGCCGCAAGGTTCGAACAGCAGCTGGCGATCGCTTGATGGCGGCGCCAGCTGGACGGAAGTGCGCGGGCTCGCCAAAGCGGGCCTGCGCCCGCTGGGCGATCCGGTCGATGCCCGCGTCTTCTATGCCTACGACGATGGCGCACTGCTGGCCAGTGTCGATGGCGGCGCCAGCTTCGCAGCGCGCGCCAGCCTGCCGGCCGGCGGTTCGCGTTTGCTGCGCGCGGCGCCGGGACGGGCAGGGGACCTGTGGGTGGCCCTCAAGGACGGCGGCCTGGCGCACTCGGTCGATGGCGGCGCCCGTTTCGCCATGCTGGCCGGCGTGCGCTATTGCGGCGCGATCGGCTTCGGCAAGGCGGCGCCGGGCGCCGATTATCCGGCACTGTATATATGGGGCAGTGTGGACATGCATGGGCAGGCCGGCAAGCGTGGCATCTACCGCTCGCTCGACGGCGGCAAGGCCTGGCGCCGCATCAACGACGACGCCCACCAGTACGGCGGCCCCGGCGACGGCCAGTTCATTGTCGGCGACATGAACCAGTTCGGCGTCGTCTACATGAGCACCGCCGGCCGCGGTATCGTCACCGGCCGTCCGGTGGGGGCACCATGAGCCGCGCGCTCCAGCTCACCGTGCTGCTGGTGCTGGCCGCCGCCGGCGCCGTCGCCACGGGCGCTCCCGACCTGACCCTGCGCTACGACCGTCCGGCCCAGGACAACGACGCCGGCTGGGAGCGCGAAGCCCTCCCGATCGGCAATGGCCGCATCGGCGCCATGGTGTTCGGCCAGCCGGCGCGCGAGCACTTGCAATTCAACGAGATCTCGCTGTGGACCGGCGACGACCGCGTGATGGGCGCCTACCAGCCCTTCGGCGACCTGACCGTCGACCTGCCCGGCCATGACAGCGGCGTCACCGACTACCGGCGCAGCCTCGACCTGGCGCGGGGACTCCACACCGTCAGCTACGTGCGCGGCGGCGTCAGCTTCCGCCGCGAAGCCTGGGCCAGCTATCCGGCCCAGACGATCGTGCTGCGCCTGAGCGCCGACCGTCCGGGCCAGCTCACCGGGTCGGTGGCCCTGAGCGACCGCCACGGCGCCCACCTGGCCGCCGCCGGCAACCGCCTGTACGCCAGCGGCAGCCTGGCCGGCTATGCCCAGCCGGGTTCCAGCCTGTCGACCAACACCATGAGTTACGCCAGCCAGGCGCAGGTGGTGAACGAGGGCGGCAAGATCGCCGTCGACGGCAGCCGCATCAGCTTCAGCGGCTGCGACGCGGTGACCATCGTGCTGGGCGCCGGCACCAGTTACGTCATCGACGCCGCGCGCCGTTTCAATGGCGAGCATCCGCTGGCACGCGTGACTGCCCAGGTGACCCAGGCGGCGGCGCGTCCTTGGAAAGCGCTGCGCGCCGAGCACGAACGCGACCTGGCGGGCCTGCTGGGCCGGGTCGACATCGACCTCGGCACTGCCCCGGCGGCGCGGCGCGCGCTGACCACCGACGCGCGCCTGCAAGCCTACACGGTCGACGGCGGCGATCCGGAGCTGGAAGCCCAGCTGTTCCAGTACGGACGCTACCTGCTGGCATCCAGCTCGCGCGGTTCGCTGCCGGCCAACCTGCAAGGCCTGTGGAACAACAGCCTGACGCCGCCGTGGAATTCGGACTACCACACCAACATCAATATCCAGATGAATTACTGGCCGGCCGAGGTGAGCAACCTGGGCGAGCTGGCAAAGCCCTTCTTCGACTTCGTGAACGGCATGGCGCCGGTGTATCGGCGCGATAGCGCCGGCGAGTTCAAGCGCGCCGACGGCAAGCCGGTGCGCGGCTGGACCGTGCGCACCGAGTCGAATCCATTCGGCGCCTCCGGCTACCTGTGGAACAAGACCACCAACGCCTGGTACGCCCAGCACTTCTGGGAGCACTATGCCTTCAGCCGCGACAAGGACTTCCTGCGCGAGGTCGCCTACCCGATGATGAAGGAGGCCAGCGCCTTCTGGCAGGACTACCTGAAGGTGCTGCCCGACGGCCGCCTGGTGGCGCCCCAGGGCTGGTCGCCCGAGCACGGCCCGGTCGAAGATGGCGTCAGCTACGACCAGCAGATCGTGTGGGACCTGTTCAACAACACGGTGGAAGCGGCGGACGTGCTGGGCGTCGACCGCCCACTGCGCGACAAGCTGGCGGGCATGCGCGACCGCCTGGCGGCGCCACGCGTCGGAAGCTGGGGCCAGCTGCTGGAGTGGATGGAAGAGAAGAAGGACCCGGTGCTGGACACGCCGGGCGACACCCACCGCCACGTGTCGCACCTGTTCGGCCTGTTCCCGGGCCGCCAGATCTCGGCCACCGGCACGCCGGCGCTGGCCGCCGCCGCCCGGCGCACGCTGGAGGCCCGTGGCGACGCCGGCACCGGCTGGTCGATGGCCTGGAAGATGGCCTTCTGGGCGCGCCTGAACGACGGCGACCACGCCTACCGCATGCTGCGCGGCCTGCTGGCCACGCCAGGGGCGCGCGCGTCCGAGCAGACAGGTTCGGGGTCAGAGCACAACAACGCCGGCGGCATCTACCCGAACATGCTGGATGCCCACCCGCCGTTCCAGATCGACGGCAATTTCGGCGCCACCGCCGCCATGGCCGAAATGCTGCTGCAATCGCATGCCGGCGCAGGTGTCAACGCAATCCAGCTGTTGCCGGCGCTGCCGTCGGCCTGGCCGGACGGATCGGTCAAGGGCTTGCGCGCGCGCGGCGCCTACGAAATCGACATGAGCTGGAAGGCCGGGCACCTGACCAGCGCGACGGTACGCGCGCTCCCCGGTAGCACGGGCACGGCCACGCTGCGCTACGGCAGCCGCACGCTGGCGATCCGCCTGCAGCCCGGCCAGAGCCGCACGGTTACCCCGGACCAGTTTTAGGAGATATCCCGGACCGGTTTGCGTCCGGGTGCAAGCAGTAGCAGTAGAGAGAGCCTATAAAACAGAGCTGAAAAGCCAAAGCAGCACAAATCAATAATTTCACGACATCCCCGACAGGAGACAGTATGCAACAGCAATTCAGGAAGACCGCGATCGCGGTCGCAGCGGCGCAGATCGCGCTGATGGCCAGCGGCGTGGCGTTCGCCCAGGCTGGCGGCGCCCAGCCGGCCGGCAGCAACGTGGTGGTGGTGACCGGCCAGCGCGCGGCGCTGAACTCGGCCCAGAAGGTCAAGCAGAACTCGGACGAGATCGTCGACTCGATCGTCGCCGAAGACATCGGCAAGCTGCCGGACCGCTCGGTCACCGAGGTGCTGCAGCGCGTGGTCGGCGTCACCATCGACCGCACCATGTCCAAGGGCGACCCGGAGCACTACTCGGTCGAAGGCTCGGGCGTCAACATCCGCGGCCTGACCTACGTGCGCTCGGAACTGAACGGCCGCGATTCCTTCTCGGCCAACGGCGGCCGCTCGCTCAACTTCGAAGACGTGCCGCCGGAACTGATGGCCGGCGTCGACATCTACAAGAACCCGTCGGCGGAGCAGATCGAAGGCGGCATCGGCGGCCTGGTCAACCTGCGCACCGCGATGCCTTTCGACTTCAAGGGCCGCAAGGTCGCGGTGTCGCTGCAGAATACCTACTCGGAACTGAAGAAGGGCAAGTGGTCGCCATCCGGTTCGGTGATGTTCTCGGACCGATGGAAGACCGGCTTCGGCGAGATCGGCGCCCTGGTCGACTTTGCCTACTCGGAAAGCGCCACCCGCACCGACGCCTTCCAGGTCGAGCCCTATTACCCGCGTACCGACATCGAAGGCCATGAAGGCAGCACCGTCTGGATTCCGAAGGGTTCGCAATGGCGCACCCTGAACTTCGACCGCAAGCGCCAGGGTGCCTACGGCGCACTGCAGTGGAAGAAGGATGCCACCCTGAGTTCCTCGCTGACCTACTTCAAGTCGAAATACAAGATGGAATGGGACGAGCAGGCGATCTTCTCCTCGGCCAGTACCTACAACATCAAGGTGCGCCCGGGTGCCACCTATGACGCCGCCGGTGCGCTGCTGACCGGCACCCTCTACGACACCGCGGACAACGGTATCGACTTTGGCGCGGACACCCGTGCCGCGAACCGCAAATCGGATACCACCGATGTGTCGTGGCACGTGAGCTGGCGTCCGAACAGCGCCTGGAGCTTCGATACCGACTTGCAGCGCATTAAGGCCAACTCGAACAGTTTCGACTCCACCGTCGCCACGGCAGTCAAGATGCAGCAGGAAAATATCGATTTGCGCGGCAACGTGCCGTCGCTTAACTTCAGCGATGCCGACCGCGCCTACCTGGCCAATCCGAACAATTATTACTGGGCCTTCACCCAGGAACACATGGACCGCAGCGAAGCTGACGAGTGGGCGCTGAAGCTGGATGCGAAGTACACCTTCGACAACCCGGTGCTGCGCGACGTGCGCTTCGGTGTGCGCTTCACCGACCGCGACGCAGTCACCCAGAACACCAATCCGAGCTACAACTGGGCTGCGATCACCCAGCAGTGGCAGGGTGAGATCACGGACGCGAACGGCGTCAAGCACCTCGCCTACCTGGGTGATCCGCGCTTCAGCAACCAGACCCAGACCCATTCCTTCAGCAACTTCTTCAACAACAATACCAACGTGCCTTCGCTGGTGTTCCCGAACACGGCGCTGGCTACAGGTTACCCGTCCAGCTATGCGACGCTGCACAGCTATTTCGATATCCTGTGCCGCGAGGTCGGCACCGGTACCTGCGCTGCATGGAAGCCGGCGACCTACGGCACCGACCCGGCCGGAACCAACTCGCAGAGCGAGAAGACCGGCGCGTTCTACACCCAGTTGCGTTTTGGTTTCGACGACCTGAAGTACCCGATAGACGGCAACATCGGCCTGCGCTACGTGCAGACCAAGATGAAGGCAAGCGGGTACGCCGTGTTTACCCCTCCGGACAGCCTGCCGACGCCTGGACCGAACGGCACCGTGACCGGTCCGGCGATCCCGAACATCGCCGCCTATGCGCAGAGCCGCGACTATGAGAACACCTACCACAACGTGCTGCCGAGCCTGAACTTGCGCATGAAGGCCGCCGACAAGCTGCAGTTCCGCTTCGGCGCCGCGATGGGCATCTCGCGCCCTGACTTCACTCAGCTGCAGGGCTATACCACGCTGTCGCAGACCAACGACACCACGTCGAACGGCAACAACCTGGTCGTCAACAACGTCAGCCTGACTGGCGAAGGCGCCGGCAACCCGGCCCTCCGTCCGATCCAGTCGCGCCAGGTCGACGTGACCGCGGAGTGGTACTTTGCGCCGGCCGGCTCGCTGACGGTGGCCGTCTTCAACAAGCGCCTGAAGGACATCATCGTCAACCAGACCTACAGTTATCCGCTGCAGGCTGCCAACGGCGAAACCTACAACTTCAACGTCACTGCGCCAGTGAACGGTGCGCGCGGCACCGCCCGCGGCATCGAGATCGCCTACCAGCAGTACTTCGACTTCGTGCCGGACTGGCTGCGCGGCATCGGCCTGCAGGCCAACTACACCTACGTGGACGGCAAGCAGAAGCTGTACAACCCGGTGTACTCGGCTTACTGCTCGGGCAATAATGGCGGCGCCAGCAACCTGAACCTGAGCTTGAACGGTTGCGACACCAATGGCCAGGCCTTCGGCGACCTGCCGCTGCAGGGCCTGTCGAAGAACACCTACAACATCGCCCTGATGTTCGACAAGGGACCGCTGTCGGCACGCCTGGCCTGGAACTGGCGTTCGAAGAACCTGCAGGGCGTGAACGTGTCCGGCACCAAGGGCACCGATGCCACCGACACCAACCCGAACAGCCCGACCCGCGGCAGCACCGGCCTGGCCTGGGGCTTGCCGGTCTGGGCCGACGACTACGGCCAGCTGGATGCGTCGCTGTTCTATAACTTCACCGAGAACCTGTCGATCGGCGTGGAAGCGCAGAACCTGACCGATTCCAAGTACCAGCAGTTGATGCAGCAGTCGATCGGCATGAAGGGCCGCGCCTGGTTCGTCTCGGGTCCGCGCTACACGGCCTCGATGCGTTACTCGTTCTAAGCAAGCCTGGACGGGCGGCCCGCGCGGCCGCCCGTTTTTCCTTCCACGCCAACGAATAGAGGATTTGTTCGCGCATGAACACGCCTATCCCACGCCTGCTTGCTTTGTGCATCGCGCTTGCCGCGACTGGTACACAAGCCGCCACCACACCCGCACTGCCACGCATCGTCGAACAGAACGGCCATCACGCCTTGCTGGTCGACGGCGCACCCTTCCTGGTGCTGGGCGGCCAGGCCCACAACTCCAGCAACTATCCCGCCGCGCTGCCCAAGGTCTGGGCCGCGCTGAAGGATGCCCACGCCAACACGCTCGAGATCCCGGTCGCCTGGGAGCAGATCGAACCCAATGAAGGACAGTTCGATTTCAGCTACGTCGACACCCTGGTGGCCCAGGCGCGCGAGAACAAGATGCGCCTGGTGCTGCTGTGGTTCGGCACTTGGAAGAACACCGGCCCGGCCTATACGCCGGAATGGGTCAAGTTCGACAACCGCCGCTTCCCGCGCATGCTCGACAAGGACGGCAAGACCAGCTACTGCCTGTCGCCCCACGGCGAAGCCACGCTGGCGGCCGACAAGAAGGCCTTCGTGGCCCTGATGGAACACATCAAGAAGATCGATGCCGGCAAGCAGACCATCATCATGGTGCAGGTCGAGAACGAGGTCGGCACCTATGGCGTGGCGCGCGACTATGCCGCGAAGGGTCAGGCCGCGTTCAACGCGGCGGTGCCGGCAGCCGTGCTGGCGCGCCAGGCGCCGCCCGCCGGCCGTCCGCGCCAGGGCACCTGGCCGGAAGTGTACGGCGACTATGCCGAACAGTATTTCCACACCTGGGCGATCGCCAGCTACATCGAGGAAATCGCCAAGGCTGGCCGCGCGGTCTACGACCTGCCGATGTTCGTCAACAACGCGCTGCGCGAGCCCGGTCCGCTGCCGGCGGCGCCCTGGAAAGCCGATTTCGCCAGCGGCGGGCCGACCTTCGACGTGCTCGGCATCTACAAGGCGGCCGCGCCCCACATCGACTTTGCCGGCCCGGACATCTACATGCCGGAGTCAAGCAAGGTCAGCGCCACCCTGGAACGCTTCCAGACCCGCGACAACGCGCTGATGGTGCCGGAGATGGGCAACGCTGCCGGCTATGCGCGCTACGTCTACCAAATCCTCGGCAAGGGCGCGCTCGGCGTGGCGCCTTTTGGCATCGACTACGCCAGCTACAGCAATTACCCGCTGGGCGCCAAATGGACCGACCGCCGCATGGTCGAACCCTTCGGCACCGTGTACGCGGCCTTCGGCCCGATGGCGCGCACCTGGGCGCGCTGGGCCTTCGAAGGCCGCACCCGCGGCGTGGCCGAGGGCGACGACCGCGCCGCCCAGACCGTGGCGCTGGACGGCTGGAACGCCACCGTCTCCTTCCGCGAATTCCAGTTCGGCGAACGCCAGTACCTGAAGGACAAGAACGAGTACGCATCCGGCACCGAGCAGCCGGGCGGCGGCGTCGCTTTCGCCCAGATCGGCCCGGACGAATTCGTGCTGATCGGCCAGCAGGCCCGCATCAAGTTCGGCGGCAGCGGCGCCAAGGCCGGGAAGCCTTCGATGTTCGCGCGGGTGGAAGAGGGGCGTTTCGATGCCGACGGCAAGTGGGTGATGGAGCGTAACTGGAATGGGGACCAGACCGACTATGGGCTGAATCTGCCGGCCACGCCGACGGTGTTGAAGGTGCGGATGGGGACGTACGAGGAGAAGTGAAAGTAATAGCGGCCGAATTGGATCAGAATTCGTAGCCGCCATCCTCGTAGTGCCCACTAAATAAACCAACGTCGCCCCTGCGCAGGCAGGGGCCCAAGTTTCGCGCTCACCCAGCAACTTGGGCCCCTGCCGGCGCA
>Ga0308168_1001671_pt1 | contig 19624 bp, 19 predicted proteins | sample PhyCR2_FD_202133 | JGI IMG/M metagenome (GOLD analysis project Ga0308168, IMG submission 202133) | Phyllosphere microbial communities from UC Gill Tract Community Farm, Albany, California, United States - DLSLRC.R2 | ecosystem: Host-associated > Plants > Phyllosphere > Unclassified | place: USA...
GCGACGTGATCGCCTTCCCGAAAACCCAGCGCGCGCAGGATCTGCTGACCAATGCGCCGTCGGAAGTGGACGAGAAGCAGCTGAAAGAGCTGCATATCCGTCTGCGTGGCGAGCAGCCGAAAGTCGCGTAAGTACCTGACTTAGTTAGCCTTAAGACCGTCGTCCCCGCGCAGGCGGGGACCCAAGTTGCACGCATTATCGAGGTGCATGCAGAACTTGGGTCCCCGCCTCCGCGGGGACGACGCTTTTCGGCGCTACAATAACGCCATGCCACACAAGATCCCCGAATCCGTCCTGGTCGTCATCCACACCGCCGACCTGGAAGTCCTGCTGATCGAACGCGCCGACCGCTCCGGCTTCTGGCAATCGGTCACCGGCTCGCTCGACGCGCTCGACGAACCGCTGCACCAGACCGCAACCCGCGAGCTGTTCGAGGAAACCGGCATCGTCGCCGACGGCGAACGGATCAAGCTGCACGACTGGCAGCTGTCCAACATCTACGAAATCTACGAAACCTGGCGCCACCGCTATGCGCCCGGCATCACCCACAACACCGAGCACGTCTTTTCGGTCTGCGTCCCGCGCGACATCCCGATCGTGCTGGCGCCGCGCGAGCACGTCCAGTACGCCTGGCTGCCGTTGCTGGAGGCGGCGGACCGGTGCTTTTCCAGTTCGAATGCCGAAGCTATTCTCCAGTTGCCGCGGCGCTTCTCCTCAGCCGTCTGACACCTCGCAGCGGGGCAAGCCCGGCCAACATGGCGCCATTAAAGCCGCGGCTCGCCCGTGTCCCTATATATTCTGCTGGTAGCGTCCTTGAGCTCGGCATGCGGCAGGAACTGATCCGCGATCGTCAGGATCGCGTGCAGGCTGTTCCTGAGTTTATCCAGCTCGATCTCGCCGGGCTCCAGTGCCGTCTGCAGTAAATGGATCGCCATATCGGCCAGCAGCAGGCGCTGCTTGTCCAGCCAGTCCGGGCCGCTGCCTTTGACGGCAGGGTGGCGCAGCGGTGCGTCTTCGACCACACCGTGCACTTCCCAGCCCGTTTTAATCAGTCCTGCGCGCGTCGAGTCATCCATTTGTTCTCCTTGTAGGCCGGATTGTCCCGGCTGGCATGCTTGGATTTTCCAGCATTTCCCGCACATCGATATGCGTCCAATGTTTTAACAAAAAGATCATATCCAACGACGAAACCATTCCTTCCAGCCGGGTCGCATGGACGGTAGCCTGTGATCGTTTCCTTGACCTATATCGATCATGAATGTTCTTCTGCTGGGCGGAAGCCCAACCGCGCCGTCGACGACGTGGCGCCTGCAACAGCTCGTCGGTGCGCGCCTGGCTGCGCTCGGTCATCACACGAATGCGCTGCAAGTGCGCGACCTGCCGGCGCAAGCCTTGCTGCGCGCCGATACGAGCGATCCTGCCATTGCGGAAGCCGTCGCGCTGGTCCGCGAGGCCGATGCCATCGTCGTCGGCACGCCTGTGTATAAAGCCTCGTTCAGCGGCGTCCTGAAAGTCTTCCTCGACCTGCTGCCGCAGGATGGGCTGGCGGGCAAGCTGGTGCTGCCGCTGGCCACCGGCGGCAGCCAGTCGCACATGCTGGCCCTGGATTACGCGCTGCGCCCGGTGCTGGCCTCGCTCGCGCCGCGCCACATCCTGCCCAGCATCTATGCCACCGCGGCACAGCTGCCCTGGGATCCCGACAAGGGCGTGCTGCCGGTCTCGGTCATCAGTGCGCGCATCGACGCCGGTGTCGAACAGCTGGCCCACGAACTGGAAAGTGCACTGCTGCGCAAGGCGGCGGGTTCGCTGTCTGCGCTGGCACCCGCCGCCGCAACCCTCCACGCCTGACAGGAGCAGTATGACCGACCACATCGACTACGCGCGCCAGCGCCGGCACACGCTTGGCCTGCTGTTCGCCGCCGCTTCCGCCGCTGTTTCCGGCTCGGTACTGGCCGGCACCAGCGGGAACGCGGCTGCCGCGCCATTGACCGAAATCCGCATCGGCTACCAGAAATACGGCACGCTGACCCTGCTCAAGGGCCGCGCCACGCTCGAGCCGCGCCTGGCGGCGAAAGGCATCAAGGTCAAGTGGACCGAGTTCCCGGCCGGGCCGCAGCTGCTCGAAGGCCTGAACGTCGGCAGCATCGACTTCGGCACCGTCGGCGAAGCGCCGCCGATCTTTGCCCAGGCGGCCGGTGCCGGCCTGGCGTATGTCGGCAACGAGCCGCCGTCGCCCAACTCGGAAGCGATCGTGGTGCCGAAAAACTCCACGCTGCGTTCGCTGGCCGACCTGAAGGGCAAGAAGATCGTCCTGAACAAGGGCTCCAACGTCCATTACCTGCTGGTGAAGGCGCTGGAAAAGGCGGGCGTGGCCTGGCGCGACATCCAGCCGGTGTACCTGCCGCCGGCCGACGCACGCGCTGCCTTCGAGCGCGGCGCCGTAGATGCCTGGGCGATCTGGGATCCGTTCCTGGCCGCGGCCGAAAAGCAGCTCGGCGCACGCGTGCTGGCCACCGGCCAGGGGCTGGTCGCCAACCACCAGTTTTACCTGTCGTCGCGCGACTTCGCGCGCCAGCACCCGGACGTGGTGCGCCTGGTGCTCGACGAGATCGGCAAGGTCGACGCCTGGGGCAAGGAGCATCCGCAGGAAGTGGGCGCGATCCTGGCGGCGCAGACCGGCCTGCCGCTTGATGTGGTGGCGCTGGCGGGCGGGCGCTATGCGTATGGCGTGAAACCCGTCACGCCGGAAGTGCTGCGCGCGCAGCAAGACATCGCCGATGCCTTTTACCAGCTCAAGCTGATACCGAAACCGATCGCGGTGCGCGAAGCGCAGCCGCCTACCGAACTCCTGGCCAAGGACTGAATGATGTCGTCGACTCCGAATATTTTCTGGTTCCTCCCCACCCACGGCGACAGCCGCTACCTCGGCACCAGCCGCGGTGCGCGCACGGTCGACGGCGACTACCTGCGCCAGGTCGCGGTGGCCGCCGACACCCTCGGCTACGAGGGCGTGCTGCTGCCGACCGGGCGCTCGTGCGAGGATGCCTGGATCGTGGCCTCGTCGCTGATCCACGAAACCCGCAAACTCAAGTTCCTGGTGGCGATCCGTCCCGGCCTGTCGACGCCCGGCCTGTCGGTGCGCATGGCCTCGACCTTCGACCGCCTGTCCGGCGGGCGCTTGCTGATCAACGTGGTCACCGGCGGCGACCAGGGCGAACTGGAAGCCGACGGCCTGTTCGCCGACCACGCCGAGCGCTACGAGATCTCCGACGAATTCTTCCGCGTCTGGCGCGCCTCGATGGCCGGGGAGGGCGGTGCCAAGGGCTACGATTTCGAAGGCAAGCACATCACCGTGAAGGGCGCGCGCACGCTGTATCCGGCGGTGCAGAAACCCTATCCGCCGCTGTACTTCGGCGGCTCGTCGGAAGCCGCGCACGAGCTGGCCGCCGAGCAGATGGACGTGTATCTGACCTGGGGCGAGCCGCCGGCCGCCGTGGCCGAGAAGCTGAACGACATCCGCGCCCGCGCCGCGAAGCACGGCCGCACGCTGAAGTTCGGCATCCGCCTGCACGTGATCGTGCGCGAGACCAATGAAGAAGCGTGGAAGGCGGCCGACGAATTGATCAGCCACCTGGACGACGAGGTCATCGCCAAGGCCCAGGCCGCGTTCGCAAAGATGGATTCGGTCGGCCAGCGCCGCATGGCGGCCCTGCACGGCGGGCGCCGCGACAAGCTGGAAGTCTCGCCCAACCTGTGGGCCGGGGTCGGGCTGGTGCGCGGCGGCGCCGGTACCGCGCTGGTGGGCGATCCGGAAACGGTGGCGGCGCGCATGCGCGAGTATGCCGACCTCGGCATCGATACCTTCATCCTGTCCGGCTATCCGCACCTGGAAGAGTCCTACCGCTTTGCCGAGCTGGTGTTCCCGCTGCTCGGCAAAGGCAAGCAGGGTGGGGAACTCTCGCTGACCGGGCCGTTCGGCGAGGTGATGGCGAGCGACATCGTGCCAAAAGACGGCGTCTCCAAAGACAAGAAGGTGGCGTGATGGCCGCATCGTCTCCGGTATCGGCTCCAGTAGCGCTGCGAGCGCGGCCGCTGGCGCGCCTGTCGGCTGCGCTGGCACCCTGGGCACTGCCGATCCTGCTGGTGGTCGTATGGCAGGCGGCGGCGCACACCGGCCTGCTGTCCAGCCGCATCCTGCCCGAACCCTGGGCCGTGACGACGGCGTTCTGGAACCTGGCACTGTCGGGTGAGCTGTGGACCCACCTGAAGGTGAGCCTGTGGCGCGCGATCGCGGGTTTTGCGGTCGGCGCCGGCCTCGGCTTGCTGCTGGGCCTGCTCAACGGCAGCAGCCGGCGCGCTGCCACCCTGCTCGATACCACCCTGCAGATGATCCGCAACATCCCGGCCCTGGCCCTGATCCCGCTGGTGATCCTGTGGTTCGGCATCGACGAGGCGGCCAAGCTGTTCCTGCTGTCGATCGGGGTGTTTTTTCCGATGTACCTGAACACCTTCCACGGCATCCGCTCGGTCGATGCCGGCCTGATCGAAATGGCGCGCAGCTACGGCCTGTCCGGCTGGGCCCTGTACCGCGACGTGATCCTGCCCGGCGCGCTGCCCTCGATCCTGGTCGGCGTGCGCTTTTCGCTGGGGCTGGTGTGGGTGCTCCTGATCGTCGCCGAAACCATCTCGGCCCAGGCCGGCATCGGCTACATGACCATGAATGCGCGCGAGTTCCTGCAGACCGACGTGGTACTGGTCGGTGTGCTGCTATACGCGCTGCTGGGCAAGGCGGCCGACTGGTCGGCGCGCGGGCTGGAGCGGCATTTCCTGCGCTGGAATCCAGCCTATCAATAAGTAGCCTAGTCATGGGCAGCCAATTCACCAGTACTGAGCAATGCGCACCGAGGCAGTCATGCAAATCAATTCCATCGAAGAAAAACAGGTCAGCCGCACGGTCGACCAGGCGCTGCACGGCGTCCCCCTGAGCCTGCGCGGTCTCAGCAAACACTACGGCGGGCGCACCGTGCTCGACGCGATCGACCTCGAGATCGCGCCGGGTGAATTCGTCGCCGTGGTCGGACGCAGCGGCTGCGGCAAGAGCACGCTGCTGCGCGCCATCGCCGGGCTCGAGCGGCCGGATAGCGGCCAGCTGCAGATCGGCAGCGGCAACAGTCGACCTGAAGTGCGCATGATGTTCCAGGATGCGCGCCTGCTGCCCTGGAAAACCGTGCTGCAGAACGTGGCGCTGGGCCTGGCCGATGGAGAGGAGAGGGCGCGCGCGGCACTGGCCAGCGTCGGCCTGGCCGAACGCGCCGGCGACTGGCCGGCGGTGCTGTCGGGCGGCCAGCGCCAGCGCGTGGCCCTGGCACGCGCGCTGGTGCACGAACCGCAGCTCCTGTTGCTGGACGAGCCGCTCGGTGCACTCGATGCGCTGACCCGCATCGAAATGCAGCAACTGATCGAAACGCTCTGGACCCGGCGCGGCTTTACGGCGGTACTGGTGACGCACGACGTACAAGAGGCCGTGGTGCTGGCCGACCGCATCCTGCTGATCCAGGAAGGACGGCTGGCGCTGGACCAGGAAGTGGCCCTCGTAAGGCCCCGTGCACGCGGTAGTGCCGATTTCGGTTCTTTGGAGCAAAAGGTGCTCGACAGGGTGTTGGATATTTAATACAGCAAAGGAAAAATGTAAAAAAAGCGCCACATGTAAATATATTTGTGTTTATATGTATCTGATTTTCACACTTTGTAACAGAATTTAATTTGCATATATTGATCCAGAGCAATATATTTAATGGGTTGACAGCGATTAAATATTTGTTTAATGTCAAGAGTGACGTCAGAGTCGACTTAACGTTTTGTAAAGTTCAAACGGGGATACTGGAGAAACTATGAGCGAACGCAAATCCGAGCAAAAAGTAAAAGATGTCGGTGTCGATAACGATTGCCTTTGCATCGAATTGTTAAATGGCCTGCGATTGATGGGCCCGCTGCGTACCAAACCGATCTACCGCGACCCTGTCGTATCGCCTGAAGCCCGCGCCTTGCCGGCAGGCGAATTCCACCCCGCTGTTGCTTCCTGAGGCTCTCCGGCTATTACCGCTCCGGCGCCCCTGGAGCGGTCCGCAGTACTCCGCTACATTTCATCCGCTACATTTCATCCTCACCCTGCGCATCCAGGCGCACGGACAACCGCACCCAATCTGCTTGTTGCCGGCCGACATACGCGCCGCTTCACCCCGCCGCACGATTGCCATGTCACGGACGAGAAACTCCGAGTGATGGGGTTAAAATGTTCTTATGAAAATACGTGTTGCGACTTATAACATTCATAAGGGCGTGTCGTCGTTCCGCAGCACGCCGCGTGTACTGGCACTGAAAAAAGCCATCGGCCTGTTCGATGCGAACGTCGTGTTCCTGCAGGAAGTGCAGGGGCGCCACGATCGCCATCAGGCGCGCTATGGCGAAAAGCTGCGCAGTCCCCATCACCACTGGCCGGAAAAGGCGCAGCACGAATTCCTCGCGGGGGAATCGCTGCACGCGGCCTACGGCATGAACGCGGTGTACGACCACGGCCACCATGGCAATGCACTGCTGTCCGCGTATCCGATCGCGAACATGCACAACCACGACATTTCCGATCACGCCTACGAGCAGCGCGGCATCCTGCACTGCATCCTGGAAACCGAGGCCGGTAACATCCATTGCTACGTCGTCCACCTGGGCTTGTTCGAAGGCAGCCGGCGACGCCAGACAGATGCTCTGGTCAATTGCGTAAAGGAATCCGCGGGTGAAAACGAGCCGGTCATCATTGCCGGCGACTTCAACGACTGGCGCAACACCCTGAGCGATTGCCTGCGCCTGAAGCTGGGCGTGGTCGAAGTCTTCGACGAGCTGGAGCGGCGTTCGTCGCGCATCGGCGACCTGGTGCGCAACGTGGCGGGACGCCAGCAGCGCCTGGTGCCGGCACGCACCTTCCCGGCGGCCATGCCCTGGTTCCGCCTGGACCGGATGTATGTGCGCGGCTTCAAGGTCGAGCATGCCGAAGTGCTGCACGGCCCGCAGTGGGCGCGCCTGTCGGATCACGCGCCGATCGTCGCCAACCTGCAGCTGGCGTAGGGTCATGCGCTCGGTTGCCTACGTAGCGAACAACGACGTTACCCTTCTCGAAAGCGGCACTACCTACCTGCCGGCCCTGCTCGAGGCCCTGCAGGCGGCCACGCAGGAAATCCTGTACGAAACCTATATCTACGCCGAGGACGAGACGGCGCGCGCGATCACGGACGCGCTGATCGCGGCGGCAAAGCGCGGGGTCAAGGTGCGCGTGGTGACCGACTGGTTCGGCACCGGCAACCGGGCCGCATGCCGTTTGGGCGAAACCTTCGCCGCGGCCGGCGTCCATTACCGCATGTTCAATCCCTGGTTCAAGCGCGGCGCCGCGCGTAGCCACCGCAAGGTTACCGTGGTCGACAATGAAGTCGCCTTCGTGGGCGGCATCAACACCAACGACGACATGCTGTGCGACTACGAGCCGCATGCGCCGCTGCCGGCGCCGCGCTGGGACTTCGCGGTGCGCGTGCGCGGGCCGCTGGTCGACGAGATCCACCGCGAAGCGCAGGCGCAATGGGCGCGTACCGGCCACCTGGCGCTGGGCCGCCGCGTCAAACTGTTCAACGAAATGCGCAAGAAGCCGCCGGCCCAGGGCGAGCGGCCGATGCGCGCCGGCTTCGTGGTGCGCGACAACCTGCGCAACCGGCGCACCATCCAGCGCGCCTACCTGCAGGCGATCGGCCAGGCGCGCAAGCAGGTGCTGATGGCCACGCCGTACTTCGCGCCGGGGCGCAAGTTCCGCGACGCCATGTGCAAGGCGGCGCGGCGCGGGGTCGACGTCTGCCTGCTGATCGGCGTCGGCGAATTCCGGGTGCAGGATGCGGTAGCCGCCTCGTTTTATCGCGAACTGCTGGAGGCGGGGGTGCGCATCGTCGAGTACCGCAAGACCCAGTTGCATGCGAAAGTCGCGGTAGTCGACGACATCTGGGCCACGGTGGGGTCTAGTAATTGCGATGCCTTGTCACTATTTATCAATCAGGAAGCCAATGTCGTGGTGCGCGACGCCCGGTTTGCCGCCAGTATGGCGCAGCAGATCCAGAACGGCATCGCCGATGGCGTGCCGGTCGGGCTGGAAGACTTGCGCAAGCTGTCGTGGGTACGGCGTTGCGGGCACGAGACGGCTTATTTCTTATATAAACTGACCATGCGTATCTTTACCATCGGCTACGCATGAGTCGGGATTACCTGATTGATTCCAATGACTGAAAACGACAACGTACGCATCGACAAATGGCTGTGGGCAGCGCGCTTCTTCAAGACGCGCACGCTGGCGGCCGAGGCGGTCGACCGTGGCCGCATCAAGATCAACGCCGAGAACGTCAAGCCGGCGCGCTCGGTCAAGATGGGTGACAAGATCCTCATCGATAACGGCTCGAGCCGCTGGGAAGTGGTCGTGCAGGGCTTGTCGGGCACGCGCGGTTCGGCACCGGTGGCGCAGGCGCTCTACCGCGAAACCGAGGTCAGCATCCAGAAACGCGCCAACGACCAGGAAGCACGCCGCATGTTCCCCGAGCCGGGCAGCGCGATCAAGGGCCGTCCGACCAAGCGCGACCGTCGGGCCATCACCCGCGCAGGCGGGTGATGGAGTAGAACCCCACCTCTAAACTTCCCGTTTGACATTTCACGGCTGGTAGATAATAGTACGAGCGTTCGGATTTTTTCGATTCACGCGGGGATATTATCAGCACTTCAGCCAAATCCATGAGCATGCGCAAGGGCGAGATGACGCGGGCAGCGATTCTCGACGTTGCGCTCGAGCTCGCCAGCCGCGACGGTCTCGAGGGCCTGACCATCGGCCTGCTCGCAGACCGCATGAGCATGAGCAAGTCGGGCGTCTTTGCCCACTTCGGTTCGCGCGAAGACCTGCAGATCGAAGTGCTCAAGCTGTATCACCGCCGCTTCGAGCAGGAAGTCTTTTTCCCGAGTATCAAGGAAGCACGCGGCCTGCCGCGCCTGGAAGCGATGTTCAATCGCTGGCTCAAGCGCGTGTCGGTCGAGATCGCTTCCGGCTGCATCTACATCAGCGGCGCCGTCGAATACGACGACCGTCCCGGCCCGATCCGCGAGGAACTGGTCGGCATGGTGCGCATCTGGCAGGGTGCGCTGGTGCGCTGTGCCCAGCAAGCCATCGATTGCGGCGACCTCAAGGCCGACACCGATGCCGACCAGCTGGTCTACGAGATGTACGGCCTGGTGCTGGCGGTGCATCACGATGCGCGTTTCCTGCGCCTCCCCGGTGCCGTCGAGCGCGCCCACCGCGGCTTCGCGCGCCTGATCGAGAACTACCGGAACCCGGCACAGTCCACACAGCCCGCGCAGCCGCATTAAGCAGTCACACTAATTAATTAGTCACACTAATAATCTTTACCTTCGTCAGGAGATCAACATGGGTCAGTACGTCGCGCCACTTCGGGATATGCAGTTCGTTCTGCACGAATTCCTGAACGTCTCGGAAGAATACAAGGGCATGCCCCGCTACGAAGACGTCGATGCCGACATCATCAACCAGGTGCTGGAAGAGGGTGCGAAGTTCACCCAGGAAGTGCTGTTCCCGCTGAACCACACCGGTGACCGCGAGGGCTGCCACTACGACGCCGCCACCAAGACCGTGACCACCCCGAAGGGCTTCAAGGAAGCGTACAAGCAGTACGTCGAAGGCGGCTGGGCGGCACTGGCCTGTGATCCGGAATACGGCGGCCAGGGCTTGCCGGTGGCGCTGAACAACTCGTTCTACGAGATGCTGAACTCCTCGAACCAGGCCTGGTCGATGTACCCGGGCCTGTCGCACGGCGCCTACGAGTGCCTGAAGGAACACGGCACCGACGAGCAGAAATCGGTTTACCTGTCGAAGCTGGCCTCGGGCGAGTGGACCGGCACCATGTGCCTGACCGAAGCGCACTGCGGCACCGACCTGGGCCTGCTGCGCTCGAAGGCCGAGCCGCAAGCCGACGGTACCTATAAGATCACCGGCTCCAAGATCTTCATCTCGGCCGGCGAGCACGACGTGGCCGACAATATCATCCACCTGGTGCTGGCGCGCCTGCCGGACGCGCCGGAAGGCTCGAAAGGCATCTCGCTGTTCCTGGTGCCGAAGTTCCTGCCGACCGCCGACGGCCAGCCGGGCGAGCGCAACCCGATCTTCTGCGGCGCCATCGAAGAAAAGATGGGCATCCACGGCAACGCTACCTGCCAGATGAACCTGGACGGCGCCGTCGGCACCCTGATCGGCCAGCCGCACAAGGGCCTGAACGCGATGTTCGTGTTCATGAACGCCGCCCGCCTCGGCGTCGGCATGCAGTCGCTGGGCCTGACCGAAGTCGCCTACCAGAACGCGCTGGCCTACGCCAAGGACCGCATCCAGATGCGCAGCCTGTCGGGCCCGAAGGCACCGGACAAGCCGGCTGACCCGATCATCGTGCACCCGGACGTGCGCCGTATGCTGCTGACCGGTAAAGCCTATGCCGAAGCCGCGCGCGCCTTCTCGTCCTATGTCGCTCTCCAAATTGACCGCGAGCTGCACCACCCGGACGAGGACGTGCGCAAGGACGCCGCCGACGAAGTGGCGCTGCTGACCCCGATCATCAAGGCCTTCATCACCGACAACGCCTGGATCGCCACCTCGGAAGCGCTGCAGGTGTACGGCGGCCACGGCTATATCAGCGAGTGGGGCATGGAGCAGTACGTGCGCGACGCCCGCATCAACATGATCTACGAAGGCACCAACACGATCCAGTCGCTGGACCTGCTGGGCCGCAAGATCTTGATGGACAACGGCGCCAAGCTGCGCAAGTTCGGCGAGAAGATCAAGTCCTTCGTCGAAGAGAACGGCCTGGACGAGAACCTGTCCGAGTTCATCACCCCGCTGGGCGAGCTCGGCGAGAAGGTCACCAAGCTGACCATGGAAATCGGCATGAAAGCCTTCCAGAGCCCGGACGAAGTCGGCGCCGCCGCCGTGCCTTACCTGCGCGTGGTCGGCCACCTGGTGTACAGCTACTTCTTCGCCCAGATGGCCAAGATCGCGCTGGCCAAGCTGGACTCGGGCGACAAGTTCTACGAGTCGAAGCTGGCGACCGCACGCTTCTACTTCGCGCGCCTGTACCCGGAAACCGCGATGCTGATCCGCCAGGCGCGTTCGGGTGCGAACAACCTGCTGGCGCTGGACGCGGATCTGTTCTAACCGACCCATCACGCAAATAACCTCCGTCGCCCTGCGCAGGCAGGGGTCCAAGTTTTAAGCTGTTCACGCAACTTGGGCCCCTGCCTTCGCAGGGGCGACGATAACTAAGGATTACGAGAGATGACTAATTTCATCGTCAAAAAAGTCGCCGTGCTGGGCGCCGGCGTGATGGGCGCGCAGATTGCCGCGCACTGCGTCAACGCCAAGGTCCCGGTCGTGCTGTTCGATTTGCCCGCCAAAGAGGGCAACAAGAACGGCATCGTCCTGAAAGCCATCGAGAACCTGAAAAAACTGTCGCCGGCCCCGCTCGGCAACAAGGAAGACGCGTCCCTGATCGAAGCCGCCAACTACGAGGACAACCTCGACCTGCTGGCCGGCTGCGACCTGATCATCGAAGCGATCGCCGAACGCATGGACTGGAAGCACGACCTGTACAAAAAGGTCGCGCCGCACATCGGCGCCAACACCATTTTTGCATCGAACACGTCGGGCCTGTCGATCGGGACGTTGGCCGAAGGCTTCGATGAAGAACTGAAGGCGCGCTTCTGCGGCGTCCACTTCTTCAACCCGCCGCGCTACATGCACCTGGTCGAGCTGATTCCGACCGCGTCGACCCGTCCGGAAATCCTGGACCAGCTGGAAACCTTCCTGACCTCGACCCTGGGCAAGGGCGTGGTGCGCGCCAAGGACACCCCGAACTTCATCGCCAACCGCGTCGGCATCTTCGGCATGCTGGCCACCATCCACGAAGCCGAGAAGTTCGGACTGTCGGTGGACGTGGTCGACGACCTGACGGGCGCCAAGCTGGGCCGCGCCAAGTCGGGCACCTTCCGCACCGCGGACGTGGTCGGCCTGGACACCATGGGCCACGTGATCAAGACCATGCAGGACACCCTGCAGGACGATCCGTTCTTCGGCGTCTACAAGACCCCTGACGTATTGACCCGCCTGATCGAGAAGGGCGCGCTGGGCCAGAAAACCGGCGCCGGCTTCTATAAAAAGGTCGGCAAGGACATCCAGCGCCTCGACTTCGCCACCGGCGACTACGTGGCGGGCGGCGCCAAGGCCGCCGACATCGTCGGCCGCATCCTGAAAGAAAAGGACCCGGTCAAGAAATTCAAGGCGATGCGCGAATCGTCGAACCCGCAGGCGCAATTCCTGTGGGCGATCTTCCGCGATGCCTTCCACTACATCGCGTTCCACCTCGACACCATCGCCGACAATGCGCGCGACGTCGACTTCGCGATGCGCTGGGGCTTCGGCTGGAGCGTCGGTCCGTTCGAGACCTGGCAAGCCGCCGGCTGGACCCAGATCGCACAGTGGGTCAAGGAAGACATCGACGCCGGCAAGGCGCTGACCGATGCACCGCTCCCGGCCTGGGTATTCGAAGGCCCGGTCGCCGAGAAGGGCGTGCACACCGCCGAGGGTTCGTACTCGGTCACCAAGAACGCCTACGTGCCGGCATCAAGCCTGCTGGTCTACCAGCGCCAGCAGTTCCGCGCACCGGTGGTCGGTAGCACCAACGCCGATCCGAAGACCGCCGGCACCACCGTGTTCGAAGACGAATCGGTGCGCCTGTGGCACTCGGACGACGAGGTGCTGGTGATCTCGCTGAAGACCAAGATGCACGTGATCGGCGACGGCGTCATCAAGGGCCTCAAGCGTGGCATGGAAGAAGCGTCGAAAGGCTACAAGGGCCTGGTGATCTGGAATACCGATGCGGCCGAAGGCGGCGCATTCTCGGCCGGCGCCGACCTGCAATCGGCCCTGCCGGCCTTCATGACCGGCGGCGCGAAAGCGATGGAACCGATCGTGCGCGAGCTGCAGGACACCTTCATGCAGATGAAGTACTCGAACATTCCTGTGGTGGCGGCCGTGGCCGGCCTGGCCCTGGGCGGCGGCTGCGAAATGGCGCTGCACGCATCGAAGCGCGTGGCCTCGATCGAGTCCTACATCGGCCTGGTCGAAGTCGGCGTCGGCCTGGTGCCGGCCGGCGGCGGTTTGAAGGAAGCGGCGCTGCGCGCGGCGAACGAAGCCAAGGGCAACGACATCCTGCAATTCCTCAAAACTGGCTTCACCAATGCCGCCACCGCACAGGTATCGAAATCGGCGCTGGAAGCCAAGGCGATGGGCTACCTGAAGGAAGACGACGTCATCGTGTTCAACCCGTACGAGCTGCTGCACGTGGCGAAGGTCACCGCGCGTGCGATGTTCGACGCCGGCTACCGCGCACCGTTGCGCCGTCCAGTCCCGGTGACCGGCCGCTACGGCTGGGCGACTATCCGCGGCCAGCTGGTCAACATGCGCGACGGCGGCTTCATCTCGGCCTACGATTACCAGCTGGGCGACACCATCGCCGAGATCGTGACCGGTGGCGACATCGACCAGGGCAGCTATGTTTCCGAACAGTGGCTGCTGGACATGGAGCGCAAGGCCTTCATCTCGCTGCTGAACAATCCGAAGACCCAGGAACGCATCATGGGCATGATGCAGACCGGGAAACCGGTTCGCAACTGAGCGGTGCGTAACTAAGCGGACAACAAGGATTACTGACATGAGCAAACAACTTCAAGACGCATACATCGTCGCAGCGACCCGCACCCCGATCGGCAAGGCGCCGCGCGGCATGTTCAACAAGACCCGCCCGGACGACCTCCTGATCGCCGCGATCAAGGGTGCGATGGCCGCCGTGCCGAACCTGGACCCGGCGCTGATCGTCGACGCCATCATCGGCTGCTCGTTCCCGGAAGCCGAGCAGGGTTTCAATATCGCACGCCAGGCCGTCGTCATGGCCGGCCTGCCGAACACCGTCGGCGGTGTCACCGTCAACCGTTACTGCGCCTCGGGCATCACCGCCCTGGCGATGGCGGCCGACCGTATCCGCGTCGGTGAAGCCGACGTCATGATCGCCGGCGGCGTCGAATCGATGTCGATGGTGCCGATGATGGGCCACCACCCGTCGATCAACATGCGCGTGTTCGAGGACGAGAACGTCGGCCTGGCCTACGGCATGGGCCTGACCGCCGAGAAGGTCGCCGCCCAATGGAAGGTGTCGCGCGAAGACCAGGACGCCTTCGGCCTGGAATCGCACCGCCGCGCCATCGCTGCCCAGCAGGCCGGCCACTTCAAGGACGAGATCACCCCGGTCGAAGTCACCACCCGCACGCCGAACCTGGCCACCGGTGAAGTCGACGTCAAGCGCCGCACGGTCGACACCGACGAAGGCCCGCGCGCCGACGCCAGCATGGAATCGATGGCCAAGCTGAAGCCGGTGTTCGCGGCCAAGGGCTCGGTTACTGCAGCGACCTCGTCGCAGATGTCGGACGGCGCCGGTGCGCTGATCGTCGTCAGCGAAAAGTTCCTGAGGGAGCACAACCTAACCCCGCTGGCCAAGTTCTCCTCGTTCGCCGTGCGCGGCGTGCCGCCGGAGATCATGGGCATCGGCCCGAAGGTCGCGATCCCGGCAGCGCTGGCCGCCGCCGGCATCACCCAGGACCAGCTGGACTGGATCGAGCTGAACGAAGCGTTTGCCGCGCAGGCGCTGGCCGTGATCCGCGACCTGGGCCTGGACCAGTCGAAGGTGAACCCGCTGGGCGGCGCCATCGCCCTCGGCCACCCGCTGGGCGCCACCGGCGCCATCCGCGCCGCCACCGTCGTGCACGGCCTGCGCCGCACCAACCAGAAGTACGGCATGGTGACCATGTGCGTCGGCGCCGGCATGGGTGCTGCGGGCATCATCGAGCGCGTGTAAGTTTCAGGTAGCACGTGAATAGAGAAGGGCGCTGCGGGAATACCTCAGCGCCTTTTTTGTTACGGACTTCAAAACGTCGTCCCCGCGGAGGCGGGGACCCAAGGTGAATGTGCAGAAACCGCTACGCACGCATCACGAAACACGAACAAAAGGGAGACTTGAATGGACATCCTCACCACCACCGCCAACGGCGTACTGACCCTCGAATTCAACCGCCCCGAGCGCAAGAACGCCATCACCGGCGCCATGTACACGACCCTGGCCACCGCCCTGCGCAACGCCGAACAGGACCCATCGGTGCGCGCCATCCTTATCACCGGCAAGCCCGAGATCTTCACCGCCGGTAACGACCTCGACGACTTCCTCAACAACGTCGGCGTCGGCGCCATGACCGAAGACCGTCCGGTGTTCCAGTTCATGGGGGCCTTGGAAGGCTGCAGCAAGCCAGTCATCGCCGCGGTCAGCGGCCTGGCGGTCGGCATCGGCACCACGCTGCTGATGCACTGCGACCTGGTCTACGCCGCCGACAGCGCCAAGTTCTCGATGCCATTCACCCAGCTCGGCCTGTGCCCGGAATTCGCCTCGTCCCTGCTGGTCGCGCAAGCCGCTGGCCATGCGCGCGCCGCCGAAAAGCTGCTGCTGGGCGAAGCCTTCCCGGCCCAGGAAGCCTTCGAGATGGGCATCGTCACCAAGGTGCTGCCGGCCGCCGAGCTGCTGGCCTTTGCGCAGGGCCAGGCAGCCAAACTCGTGAAACTGCCGCCGGTATCGGTCCGCACTACCAAGGCGCTGATGAAGCGCTCGCGCGTGGCGCTGGTCAAGGAAACGATCGCGGTCGAGAATGAGCGTTTCAGCGCGATGCTGACCGGCGCCGAAGCCAAGGAAGCGTTTACCGCCTTCTTCGAGAAGCGCAAGCCGGACTTCAGCAAGTTCGACTGAGCGCTCAGGAACCGCATCATGGGGCCGGATGCCGCGCAAGGCGTTGCTGCGGCCCCATAGGGTTTTTCTCAGCGAAACAATCCCGTGTAAAATGGAATGTCCAGAATGTGCCACGCATTCGCCATTTTTTGAGGCCAAGGGTATTTCATGCAAGTCAACGAGCCAAGCCATATCCTCTCCGCCGATGCCGCCGACGACGCTTCTGAGCCGTCGCGCAATCCCGAGGACCGCTATTTCATCACGGCGCTGGCGCGCGGGCTCGAGGTGCTGTCGTGCTTCCGCTCTGCGGATAAAGGCCTGACCAACCAGCAGATCGCCGAGCGCTGCGGCTTGCCGAAATCGACCGTCACGCGCTTCACTTATACACTGACCCGCCTCGGCTACCTGGTGCAGGACGACGAGACCGGGCGCTACGGCCTCGGCACCGCGACCCTGGGCCTGGGCAGCGCCATGCTGGCGCGCCTCGACATCCGCCAGCTGGCGCGGCCGATGATGCAGGAGCTGGCCGATTTTTCCGGCACCACGGTGTCGATCGCGGTGCGCGACCGCCTGTCGATGATCTACGTGGAAGTCTGCCGCAGCACGGCGGCACTGTCGCTGTCGGTGCAGGTGGGCTCGCGCATGCCGCTGGCGGCGTCGGCGATCGGGCGCGCTTATCTGGTAAAAGCGCCGGAGCCGGAACGCAAGGATATCTTCGAGCGCTGCCACGAACTCGACGAGATGGCGTACCAGAGCCTGCGCCAGGGCTTCGACAAGGGCCTGCGCGACCAGGCGCAGTACGGCTGCACCACCGCCTTCGGCGAGTGGCAGAAGGAAGTCAACGGCATCGCGGTCGGTTTCCTGCCGATCGGCGGCAACCAGATCATGGCGATCAACTGCGGCGGGCCGTCCACCAGCGTATCGACCGAATTCCTGCTGGACGAGGTGCGCCCGCGCCTGATCGAGATTGCCAAGCGCCTGGAGTCTTGATTCGGCTAGTACGGCGAGACGAATGCAACGCCGCCATGGGGCTTGTGTTAGCAGCTCTTAATAGCCTGCGGCCAGCTGCTCCGGGGTCAGCGGGTCCATCGTCGCGAACACGCCGCTGCTGCGCAGGATGCGCTTTTCGCCGACCTGCAGCCAGCCGTTGGCGAAGGCCATGCGCCGTCCGATACGCTGCACCTCGACGTGGCCTTCGAGCCAGTCGCCGGGCCGCGCGGCATCGAGGAAATCGTTGCTCAGGTTGACCGTGACGAAGGAATGGCGGCCGTCGCAGGCGATCGCCAGGCCGATGCCGAGCGCGCAATCGGCCAGGCTGGCCAGCATGCCGCCATGGGCGATGCCGCGCATGTTGGTGTGGCGCTGTTCGACCCGCAGCGCGATCACGATCCGCTGGCCGCTGCCGCTGCCGCTGCCGCTGCCGTTGTCGTCACGGCGCAGGTACAGCGGGCCGAGGGCGGCGGCGTAGGGGCCGCCGCGCTGCAGCGGTTCGAATCCCGACGGGACTGGCTCGGCATTGGCTTGATGCGTCATCTGGTGCGGCTTCCTTGTTTTACGTTTTATACATTCGTTCTGCACAGTAAAACAAGGGTCCGGCACTGTCAATGGTGTGCCCGTCCTGCGTAATGACGCGCTTTGCTCGCGTTTACAATCTTTTTGGGCACTGCTAGGATCGTCTCCAGCGAAACCACGTTTCTCGATGCGGTGTTAAAAATCGCACGCCACTAGAACAACGAGGAGACACCCGCATGTCGCAGCGCCATTTCGCGGCCTGGCCCAAGGGCTTGCCGCGCCACTTGTCCGTACCGCGGACCAATCTGTTCTACAACCTCGAGGTCTCGAGCGCGCGCTATCCGGACAAGCCTTTTTTGCTGTTCTACGATACGCCGCTCACCTACGCCGAATTCAAGGGCGAGACCGAATGCATCGCCGGCTACCTGCAGCAGCATTGCGGCGTGCGCCATGGCGACCGGGTGCTGCTGTACATGCAGAACAGCCCCCAGTTCATGCTCGCTTACTATGCGATCCTGCGCGCGAATGCCGTGGTGGTGCCGGTCAATCCGATGAACCTGACCGAGGAGTTGCGCCACTACGTGGGCGACACCGGCGCCGCCGTCATCTTCGCGGCGCAGGACCTGATGCCGCAGGTCGCGCCGCTGCTGGGGCAGGGCCTGCGCCACGCCGTGGTGGCCACCTATGTCGATTACCTGAAGCGCCCGACCGACCTCAAGGTGCCCGAGTTCGTGACGGCGCCGCGCCGCGACCTGGGCGACGCCGGCGGCGTGGTGGCGTGGCATGCTGTGCTGGCGCAGGACTGCGTACCGGGTCCGCTGTCGGCCGGACCGGACGACCTGTGCGTGATGCCCTACACCTCGGGCACCACCGGCAATCCGAAAGGCTGCATGCACACGCATGCGAGCGTGATGTTCACCGCAGTGGGCGGCATGCAGTGGTTCGGTTCGCAGCAGGACACGGTGACGCTGGCGGTGCTGCCGCTGTTCCACGTGACCGGCATGCAGGGCGGGATGAACGGACCGGTCTTCACCGGCGCCACCGTGGTGCTGATGGCGCGCTGGGACCGCGACACGGCCGCCGAATGCATCCGCCGCTACCGGGTCACCGCGGTGCAGCTGATCTCGACGATGGTGGTCGACCTGCTTTCGAGCCCGCGCGTGGGCGACTACGATTTGTCGAGCCTGACCCGCATGAGCGGCGGCGGCGCCGCCATGCCGGATGCGATCGCGCGCAAGCTGCAGGACCTGCTGGGCATCCCTTATGTCGAGGGCTACGGCATGTCGGAAACCATGGCGCCGACCCACATCAATCCGGGTGCGCAGCCGAAGAAGCAGTGTCTCGGCATCCCGATCTTCGACGTCGACGCGCGCGTGGTCGACCCCGACACGATGCGCGAACTCGCGCCCGGCGAAGTCGGCGAGGTGGTGGTGCACGGGCCGCAGGTGATGCGGGGCTACTGGAACAATCCGCAGGCCGACCGCGAGACCTTCGTCGCGATCGACGGCAAGCGTTTCCTGCGTACCGGCGACCTGGCGCGGGTCGACGAGGACGGCTATTTCTTCATGGTCGATCGCCTCAAGCGCATGATCAACGCGTCCGGCTACAAGGTCTGGCCGGCCGAGGTGGAGGCGCTGATGTACCGCCATCCGGCGATCCGCGAGGTGTGCGTGGTGGCCTGCGTCGACCCGCGCCGCGGCGAGACCGTCAAGGCGGTGGTGGCGTTAAAAGATGGCTTCGGCGACAGCGTGCGCGAACAGGACATCGTCGACTGGGCGCACCAGAACATGGCCGCCTATAAAAGCCCGCGCATCGTGGAATTCTGCGAGACGCTGCCGAAGTCGGCGACCGGCAAGGTGCAGTGGCGTGCGTTGCAGGGGCGCCCGGCGGCCGGGTAAACCGAGGTTGCCGACACTGCCGAAAACGTCGTCCCCGCGGAGGCGGGGATCCATACTGCGCAGCAGGACTCGTGATCTCTGAAGCCGCGCGGGTGCTTTAGATATACCGACCTTGGCGTCTCGGCATGGGTCCCCGCCTGCGCGGGGACGACGGTGCTGGCTGAGCGTTGTCGGTGGAGCTGCGCCGCTCAGAAGAAGTGCATCACCCCGGTAGTAATCCGGTTCGCCGAATCGCTGCCCACCGACACGAAACCCTGCGCC
>Ga0308168_1001672_pt1 | contig 19614 bp, 10 predicted proteins | sample PhyCR2_FD_202133 | JGI IMG/M metagenome (GOLD analysis project Ga0308168, IMG submission 202133) | Phyllosphere microbial communities from UC Gill Tract Community Farm, Albany, California, United States - DLSLRC.R2 | ecosystem: Host-associated > Plants > Phyllosphere > Unclassified | place: USA...
GGCGTGCAGGCCAACTTCACCTACGTCGACAGCCGCGCGCCCGGTCCGCTGGAGGGCCAGCAGACTGCCCTGGAAGGCCTGTCGCGCCAGAGCTACAACCTGGTGGCGATGTACGATTGGGAGAATGTCTCGGCGCGCCTGGCCTACAACCACCGCGGCAAGTACCTGGCCGGCACCACCAACTACTATCCGAACAACGGCAACACCATCGCGCAGACGCCGTACTACATGGACGGCTACGGCCTGGTCGACGCCTACCTGAGCTATGGCCTGAGCAAGACGCTGAAGCTCGCGCTCGAGGCCAGCAACCTGACCCGCACCTCGCGCCACAGCTACTACGGCGTGAGCGGGCTGCCGTTCGGGCGCTACGTGGACGACCGTCGCTTCGCGGTAAGCCTGCATGCGGACTTCTGAACCGCGCCGCACGCTGCTGCGGGCGCTGGCGGCGGCCTTCGGCGGCCTGGTCGCCGGGTTGCCCGCCGGCGCTGCCGGCAGCCGGTTCTACGCCGGCGGCGACGTTTCGGTCCTGGGCTGGCTCGAAAGAAGCGGTGCCCGCTACCACGACCGGCGCGGGCGCCGCGGCGATGCGCTGACGATCCTGCGCGACGCCGGCTTCGATATCGTGCGCCTGCGCCTGTACGAACAGCCCGGCCCCGGCTGTGGCCACGACGGCTGGCACTGGCCGGCGGACTGCATGAACCTGCCCGACCTGCTGGCACTGGCGCGCCGCAGCGCCGCGCTGGGCATGCAGATCCAGCTGACTTTCCACTACAGCGACTTCTGGACCAACGGCAAGGTGCAGACTGTGCCCGCGGCCTGGCAGGCGCAGATGGATGCCTTGCCGAGCGAGGATGCGCGCTTCGAGCGTTTGCGCGAGCTGGTGGTCGGGCGCACGCGCGAGGTCATGCTGGCGCTGCAGGCGCAGGGCACGACGCCGCAGTTCGTCTCGATCGGTAACGAGATCGAGGGCGGCCTGCTGTTCCCCTACGGTGCCTTGAACGTGCCGAACGGCGAGGAAAACTGGCCGCGCCTCGGCAAGCTGCTGCAGGCCGGCCACGATGCGGTGAAGTCGGTGGCGCCGTCCAGCCGCACCATCCTGCACCTCGACGACGGCGGCAACATCGACAAGTACACCTGGTACTTCGACCGCCTGCGCAGCCTCGGCGTGGAATGGGACCTGATCGGCGCCTCCTACTATCCGTTCTGGACGAAGAAGAGCGTGCCCCAGCTGGCGGACTTCATCCGCGCGGTGACAGCGCGCTACGACAAGGATCTGTTCGTGATGGAGGCCGGCTTCAACTGGCACCCGACGCTGCCGGACGGCCGGCGTGGCCAGCTGGCCGACAACGGCCCGTATCCGGCGGCCATGAGTTCGCCCGCAGGCCAGCAGCGCTTCATGACCGAGCTGCTGTCGACCCTGCGCCGCACCCCGCGCACGCTCGGCCTGCTGTACTGGGACCCGATCATGATCGAGACCCCGGGCGTCGGCTGGGCGCTGCGCGACGCCGACGGCAAGCCGGGGCCGAACGTGGTCTCGAACACCACGCTGTTCGATTTCAAGGGCAGGGCGCTGCCGGTGCTGGACAGCTGGCGCGGCAACAAATAATCCAAGCAGAGAGACGATGAAGAATACAAACCACCACCGCCATGCGGCGCTACTGGCGTGCGCGCTGCTGTTCCCTACCGCGGCTGCACTGGCCGATACCCTGCTGACGGTCGACGCCAGCGCACCCGTCGGCGCCCCGCTCGAGGGCCACCTGAAGCAGGGCAGCAACCGCTCGCCGCAGGGCGCCACCATCGGCATCAACAGCCGCTACCTGACCCGCGCCGGCAAGCCCTGGCTGCCGGTGATGGGCGAATTCCACTACACCCGCACGCCGGCCTCGCAGTGGGAGCTGGAGCTGCGCAAGATGAAGGCGGCCGGCGTCGACGTCGTCGCCAGCTACATCATCTGGAACCACCACGAAGAGCAGGAAGGCAAGTTCGACTGGAGTGGCCGGCGCGACCTGCGCCGCTTCGTCGAACTGTGCCGCAAGGTCGGCCTCGACTTCGTGGTGCGGGTCGGTCCATGGGCCCATGCCGAGGTACGCTACGGCGGCGTCCCCGACTGGGTGGTGGATGCGATGCCGACCCGGGGCGACGATCCGCAATACCTGTCGTATGTGGAGCGCTTTTATGGCCAGATCGGCCGCCAGCTGCGCGGCCTGCTGTGGAAGGATGGCGGGCCGGTGATCGGCGTGCAGATCGAAAACGAATACAACCTGCGCGGGCCGGGGCAGGGCGCGGCCCACATCGCCCGGCTGAAAGGCCTGGTGCTGAAGGCCGGGCTCGACGTGCCGCTGTACACCGTCACCGGCTGGGACGGCACCGTGTATCCGCCGGGCGAGGTCACCCCGGTGTTCGGCGGCTATATCGACGAACCCTGGTCCACGGGCACCAAGGAATTGCCGCCGAAGGAGACCCACGCGTTCCGCTTCGACACCCGCGTCAGCGGCGACCTCGGGGCCCAGACGGCCTCGCACGGCGTCGGCACCGCCGACCAGGAAATCGACAAGACCCCCTTCCTGGGCGCCGAATACGGCCCCGGACTGCCCTTCATGTACCGCCGCCGTCCGGTGCTGTCGCCCGACGACGTGGCCTCGATGCTGCCGGTGCAGCTGGGGTCGGGCCTGAACCTGCTCGGCTACTACATGTTCCACGGTGGACGCAATCCGGAAGGGCGCACCTGGCTGCAGGAGAGCAGCGCCAGCGGCGGCTACAACGACCTCCCGCTGATCAACTACGACTTCCAGGCGCCGCTCGGCCCCGACGGGCAGGGGCGCCCGGTGCTGGCGCGCCTGCGCCCCTTCCACTGGTTCCTGCACGATTTCGGCACGCAGCTGGCCACCATGACGGTGCGCAAACCGGACCGGGTGCCGGCCAATCCGGCCGACCTCGCCACGCCGCGCTTCGCCGTGCGCAGCCAGGGCAGGTCGGGCTTCGTCTTCATGAACAACCACGTGCGCCAGTACGCGATGGCGCCGCAGAAGGACGTGCGCTTCTCGGTCAAGCTGCCCGGAGAAACCCTGGTCTTCCCGAGCAAGCCGGTCGACGTGCAGGACGGCGATTACTTCATCTGGCCGTTCCACCTCGACCTCGACGGCACCGACCTGCGCTACGCCACCGCGCAGCCGATGGCGCGCATCGATGCCGGCAAGGAGGGCATCGTCTACGTGTTCGCGGCGCATAAAACGATTCCGGTGGAGTTCTGCTTCGATGCCGCTGCGGCGGGCAGCATCGCGCTCGCGGGCGCACAGGGGAGCACGCGCGCGGGCGCCGAGGGTACGTATGTGGTCGATGCCGTCACGCCCGGCACCTCGGCGGCGGTGACGATCCGCCGTGCCGGAGCACGCCCAGTGCGCATCGTGGTGCTGAGCGCGGCGCAGGCCGGGCAGGTCAGCATCGAGCAGGTGGCCGGCGCGCGCCGGCTGTTGATGAGCGCCCAGCAGGTGGTAGTGGCGGACAAGTCGCTGCAGCTGCGCTCGGCCGGGCAGCCGCATTTCCGCCTTGGCGTGTTCCCGGCGCTGGCCAAACCGCTGGCTGGCACGCGCGCGGGCCAGGATGGCATCTTCCAGACCTTCGAGGCCGACGTGCCGGAACGCCGCATCGCGGCCACCATCACGCCGGTGCGCGAAGCGCGCGAAGCGCCGCCGGTCAGGATCGGCGGCCCGGCGCGCGCGGCGGTGGAACCCGCGCCGGAAAGCTTCAAGGCCGCCGCCAGCTGGCAGATCGCCGTGCCGCGCGCGCAGCTGAAGGGCCTCGACGATGCGCTGCTGAACGTCGACTTCGTCGGCGACGTCGGCCGCCTGTACAGCGGCGTGCACATGCTCGACGACTGGTACTACAGCGGCTACGGCTGGCAGTTCGGCCTGCGCGACGCGGAGGCGGCGCTGGACCGGCCGCTGACGCTGTCGGTGATGCCGCTGCGCGCCGATGCGCCGGTGTACATCCCGAAAGAGGGCCGGCCCGACTTCGGCGGCAAGCCCCAGCTGGCCGCGCTGCGGAGTGTGAGCGTCACCCCGGTGTACCTGCTCACTCTGACGCCCTGATCGCCGCTTAGCGCTGCTTAGTCCCACTTAGCGCCACACGCGCCGGACCTGGCTGGTCCGGCGCGTGTCTACGTACAACACATCGTTTTCGTTGTTTTTCACCCAGCCTGCATGCCGATGCAGCGCTTCTGTCCTGCTGCCCCCCGTTCGATACCTGTTTCGATATCACGACAACAAAAAAAGTTGTTGGCCTTCCTGTATTTACTTGGATAAATTGCTTATATATTAGTGTAGAAGCAAAAGTGACACCAAAGCAGTGCCACGAGAAGACGACAACAGAGGAGACAAACCATGAACAAGAACTGGAAGGGTGCCGCGCGGCGCCGGCTGGATGCCGGGCGCGAGGTTTTCGTGATGACCGTCCTGGCGGGCATGATATCGAGCGCCTACGCCCAAACGGGCGCCGCACCAGGCGCCACCGACCCGGCCGGCACGCCGGCGACCGTGCCGCAGACGGCGCCGCAGTCCACCGACACCACCCCTGACAAGGTGGCCGGCAACGGCAACGGCAACGGTAACGCCAAGACAGCCGCCATCTCGACCGTCAACGTGAGCGGCTACCGCAGCTCGCTGGCGCTGTCGGCCAACGAAAAGCGCGACAACAACGGCTTGACCGACACCGTGTTCTCTGAAGACATCGGCAAGTTCCCCGATCCGAACATCGCCGACGCGCTCTCGCGCATGCCGGGCGTGCGGGTGCAACGCGCCGCCATCGACGGCGAGGGCATGAGCATCTCGATCCGCGGCATGGGCGCGGCTTTCACGCGCGTGCTGCTGAACGGCGCGCCGATGGCGGCGGCGTCGGCCGGCAGCTGGGGCGGCACCATCAGCGCCAACCGCGAAGTGGACATGGACTTCCTGCCGTCCGAACTGTTCCGCAGCGCGACCGTGTACAAGAGCCAGCAGGCCGACATCATGGAAGGCGGCGTGGCCGGCACCGTCAACATGCGCAGCGTGCGGCCATTCGACAAGGCCGGCTTCCGTTCGGCCTTCACCGCCAGCGGCAATTACCGCGACCAGGACGGCAAGTGGGGCAACACCGGCTCGGCCCTGGTCAGCAATACCTGGAACACGCGCTTCGGCAAGGTCGGCGCGCTGGCCGGTTTCGCCTGGGGCAATACCAAGTACCACACCGACGTGTTCCAGACGGTCGACATGCGCACCTTCCGTCTCAACGCCAACCAGAGGAATGGGTCGGACCCGGCCTCGCTCGGCGGCGACTACTTCAACAGTCCGGCCACCGTGCCCTCGGGACTGCCGATGAATCTGCTGCCGGATTACGCCCAGGCGGTACTCAAGCCCGGTGCGGCGATCGATCGCAACATGCTGCTGGCGCTGAACCCCGGCGCCACCATCCAGCAGATCGACAACGGCCTGATGGGTCGCCTGCCGCGCTACCTGGTGTACGACGGCGCGCGCAAGCGCCGCGGCGAAGTGCTGAGCTTCCAGTGGCAGCCCAACGAACGCTGGGACTTCTACCTCGACGCCCTGTTCGCCCAGAAGGCCAACAAGATGACGCAGGAGTCGATGAACGTCGGCATGCGCGCCAACACGCCGATCCCGATCGGCCTGCAATTCGACCGCAGCGATTGCTCGGCCTACTGCACGATCACCCAGGCCACGCTGGCGAATACCTTCTGGTCGCTCGAGTTCCGTCCGCTGCAGGAAAACACCCATTTCCGCAGCCTCAACCCGGGCTTCGAATGGCGCGCGACCGACAAGCTGACGATCGACGGCCACGTCAACTACACCGACAGCGGCTTCTGGCGCGACACGCCGTCGGTGCTGGTGGCGACCCGCTCGGCGCCGTCGCTGATCAACTACAGCAACACCAGCCCCGGCCAGATTCCCAAGATCACCAGCAACATCGACATCAACGACCCCAGCGCCTTCGGCTGGTACCAGGCGGGCCAGAACCTGTCCGGCCTGCGCACCGACCTGTACCAGCGCACCAACACGACCAAGGGCACGCGCCTGAACCTCAACTGGGGCGAGGAAAAGTTCGCGATCAAGGTCGGCGGCTCGTTCGACGACATCACGCGCCGCTTCACCGGTAGCGACTTCACCAATCCCGAGGCATGGATGAACTACACCTGCGGGAACAACGTGAGCTACCAGTTCTTCGCGCCGAACACCGCGCTGCAGGGGCAGTGCGACGGGCGCTCGACCCCGGGCGTGGCGCTGGCGCCGACCCTGTATCCAGGCTACGGCACCGGCGTCAGCGCAGGCCAGACCGCGCCGCTGGTCTACCAGGGCTCGAAAGTGACCAACGCCGATTTGGCCAAGTACGTGCACAAGAGCGACCACGGTTTCATCACCGTCGACTGGGACCAGTTTGCCAAGGACACCAATTACCAGTACTTCAAGGAGCACATGTATGGCGTCGCCACCGCCGGCGGCGGCTACCTGCGCGAAAAGGTCGGCGCCTTCTATGTCGAGACCAACGGCCGGGTGCCGGTGTTCGGCCACACGCTGCGCTACAACGCCGGCGTGCGCTATGCCACGACCGAGCAGACCATCGGCGCGCCGCAGAACCCGGCCGATCCGCGCAACGCCGCGCAGAACCTGCAGAACGGCGGCCGCTATCCGAACGTGCAGACCTGGGTCTACGAGACCACCAAGTACCATAACGTGCTGCCGTCGTTTAACCTGTCCTACAACCTGACGCGCGACCTGATCGCGCGCGTCTCCGGCTCCAAGTCGATGACCCGCGCCAACCCGGCCGACCTGCACCAGACCCAGCTGACCATCGGCGACCAGGGCGTGAACCAGGGCAGCGTGTCGAACCCGAACCTGAAGCCGTTCAAGGCCAACGCCCTCGACCTGGCGCTGGAATGGTATTTCAGCCGCGAGGGCTACGTGGCGCTGTCCGGCTTCGCCAAGGACATCGTCAGCCGTCCCGGCCAGCGCCTGGTCGACTACACGCTGTCCCAGCTGGACCAGATCTACGGCACGGTGGGCCTGACCGATGCGCAGCAGGCGGCGGTCGATGCGGCCGGCGGGCGCGACCAGAAGCACGTGATCATCACCGAGCCTTACGACATCAACACCAAGCTCAAGGTGCGCGGTTTCGAATTCACCTGGCAGCAGCCGCTGGACATGTTGCCGGTCAAGGGCTTCGGCTTCACCGGCAACTTCACCTACACCAAGCAGACCGACGAAGTGGCCGGTTCGCCGCCGGTGGCAGGCGTACCGCCGCGCACCAACAACCTGACCGTCTACTACGAACGCAATGGCCTGAACATGCGGGTGTCGCGCCAGTACACCTCGAGCCTGATCAGCAACACCAGCACCGGCCTGTCGCCCGGCGTGTATGCCTACTCGACCGGACGCTCGCAGGTGGACCTGTCGGCCGGCCTGAACCTGCAGCGCATGTTCGGCTTCCGCTACAACACCGACCTGACGCTGAGCGTGTGGAACCTGAACCGGGCCAAGAGCCAGAACTACACCCAGTTCACCAATGCGGTGTACGACCAGAACGATCCGGGCCGCAGCTATACGATGTCGCTGCGGACCGCGTTCTAAGTCGGCAGTACTGGCAGTGGACAACCCCGGCGTCGAGGCGCCGGGGTTTTTTTATTGGCTTGGCGCCGCTGCCGGCGACCACGAGTAGCGCACGCCGTCGCGCGCATCCGGGCCCGGTCCGGGACTGTCGGCGCCGATGGTGCCGGTGGCCGGATCGATGCGCAGGTAGCGCTGGGTGGCCAGCGACATCAGCAGCAGTTCGCCGTGCAAGGTCTCGCTCCACTGGAAGGCTTGCGCTTCTTTTGCCGGCCGCGGCGCCAGCGCCGCGCGGCCATCCGGGCCGACCGTCAGGTAGCGGGTGCCGGTGCGCAGGGCGACGCGGCCCAGGCCCAGGTCCTCGACCGTGAACGGGGTCGGCGCCGCCGCGGACAGCGTGGCGCCGGCGGCATGCAGTCCGGCGCCGGTCCCGCTGCCGGCCAGCCGGATCGACTGGCCGTAGGGGATGGCGCGCATCAGGCCATGCGGATTGGGCTGGTAGACGTCGATGCTGTCGAAGTCGGCGTGGCCGCCTTCCTTGCCCTGCGTGCTGTAGTTGAACAGGGCATAGCGCACGCCCTGGAAGGTGGTCAGCTGGAACACCATCGTGAACGGCGCGCCGACCGGCTGGAAGGCCTTGCCGTCCAGCGAGTACGAGAAGCGGGCCTGCTCGGTCAGGAAATCGCAGTCCGCGCGCAGCCACACGCGCGCGGTGTTGGATGCACCGGCGAGCGCGATCCGGCGGGTGCCGGCGCGCGCCTGGTCGAACAGCACGATGGCCAGGCCGGCGCCGGTCTTCTCGACGCCGAGGGTGGCGTACGGCAGGTTGAGCAAGCCCAGCCCGGCGACGTCGCCCGGCTGCATGCCGGCCGCGTCGAGCGCCACCGTGGGCGAGGAGCGCGGGCCGACGGCGCGCTGGGTCAGGCTGTTGCGCGCATCCCAGAACGATGCCGCCGGCAGTGCGTGCAGGCGCAGGAAGCCGGGGCGTTCCGTCAACGACCACTTGCCGTCGACCGGCACATGGTTCCATTGCCACAGCGGCTGCAGCGCCGTGCTTGAAAAATCGTCGCTGCGCTTGAATGGCACGCGGATCGGCTGTGCCGTGTCCGTCTTCGGCTTGGTCCAGGTGCGCGGCGTGCGCCCCAGGTTGCCGGGCAGGCCGAAGCAGGGCCAGCCATCCTTCCAGGTGACGGGCGACAGGGCGGTCAGGCGGCCCACCGCGTTCGCATCCATCATCGAGAACCCCCACCATTCGCCGGCCGGGGTCAGCACGATGCCGCCCTGGTGCAGCGGTCCGGCGGACTTGCCTGGCTGCGGCGGCGCGATCGTGAACGATTCACCCGTTTGCTTCAGGCCATGCCCGCCCGCCAGGCCGAAGGCTTCGTCGCGGCTGATCGCCCCGTTGACTTCGTAGGGACCGAAGACGTGGTCGGCGCGTGCGGCCGGCATGCGGAAGCCGCCGGCGTAGTTGGCGCTGATGATGTAGTAGCGGCCGTCGATCTTGTAGAAGTGCGCGCCTTCGCCCATCCCGGCGGTCTTGGAGAAGACGACCTTTTCCGTCTCAGGGACGATGTCGGTCAGGTCCGCCGTCAGCTCGGCCACGTGCATGTCCTGGTGGCCCCAGACCGCATAGGCCTTGCCGTCGTCGTCGAACAGCACGGACAGGTCGTGCAGGCCGCGCTGCATCTCGCGGTGGGTCCAGGGGCCGCGCGGATCTGGCGCGCTGTAGACCTGGGTGGCGCGCCGGTTGACGTTGCTGAAGATATAGAAGGTGCCGTCGCGGTAGCGCAGGCTCGGCGCCCAGATGCCCTGGCCGTAGATGCCCTTGCCGTCTTCCAGCCGGTAGCCGGGCCCGTAGTCGAGGCGGTCGGCGGCGTAGGTGAGGAATTCCCAGTTCACCAGGTCGCGCGAGCGCAGGATCGGCAGGCCCGGCATGGTGTGCATGGTGGTCCCGGTCAGGTAGAACCAGTCGCCGACGCGGATCAGGTCGGGGTCGGAGAATTCGTCGTAGAACAGCGGGTTGGTGAAAGTGCCGTTGCCGTTGTCGGCGGTCCAGGTGGCGCTCGACAGGCCGGCGGCCGGACGCGGCACCTGCTGGGCGGCGGCCGGCAGGGCCGTCAGGATCGCGCACAGGACCAGGGGCCAGGGGCGGGCGCTGAATGGCAGGCGTCGGCGCAGCGGGTGGGTGGGGTGCGGTTGACTCAAGTCTCCTCCATGATGTTGGTCTCAGTGCCTGCTTTCCGCTTCGAGCCGTGCAATCGCCAGCTTCGCATCCGCCATGTCGGGCCAGAAGCCGAGCACGCGCCGGTAGGCCGCGATGGCTGCGGCGTTGTCGCGCTGCCTGTCGTAGGTCATGGCGAGATAGAACATGGCGCGCCCGCTGTCCGGATAGAGGCTGGTGGCGAGACGGTAAATGTCGATTGCCTCGGCATACCGCTTCAGGTCCAGGAAGCGCTCGCCCCATGAGATCAATGCGCGTTCTTCCGGCTTGAAACCGGGGTCGCGCCGCCCCATGTCGCGGTAGATCGTCTCGAGGTCCTTGTGGCCCTGGCGGGCATAGCGCACTGCCATCGTGGCCAGCGTCGCCGGCTCGCCTTCGGCGCGGTGGACGTCGACCGCCAGCAGGTGGGGCGGCACCGCGTTCGCCGCCGGCTTGTTGGCCATGAAGGCCAGGCCGGACGCATCGCCGCGCAGGTAGGCGTCGAGGAAGGCGCGCACGTAGCGCCCCATCCAGCCGTGGGCGAGCAGGGCTTCCTCGCGCGAATAATCGCCGAAACGGTCTTCCGGCCCGAGCCGCAGCGCTTCCGCCTGGAAGGCGGCATGCGTCATCGTGTCCATGGTCACGTTGTACAGCGTCGCGTACTTCATCCGGTTCATCAGGCTGTAGCTTGCCGCCACCTGTGCCGAGCGGTTCATCGCCTCGGCGGTCGCCGGCTTGCCGCCCAGGTACAGCATCGGCAGCGCCAGGCGTTCCGGTGTCGCATACGCGGCTTGCTGGACGACCGCCGGGTGGTAGCGCACCGACCCGTCGAGCGAGACCAGCGCCGTGATCCGGTCGTCGCGCGCGGCGGCCAGCACGTTGGCCAGGCCGCCCCAGCTGTAGCCCATGGCGGCCACGCGGCCGGCGTCGGCCTGGGGGAGGGTCGCGGCATACCCCACCAGGAACGAGATGTCGCGCGCCTCGGATTCCGCGCTGACCAGGTCGAGGTCGATGCTGCGCGTATGCACGCCGATACTGGCGCTGGCGACGACCAGGTAACCATGGCTGGCGAGGTATTCGCACAGGTCGGCGTTCTCATGCGCGGACATGCTCGAACCCGGTGCGTAGATCACGATCGGGAACCGTCCCGCAGCCGGCCGGCCGTCGCGCCGCGCCAGCATCGGCTGGTCGAGCGCGGTCCTGGTTTGGCGCGGGTCGAGGACCGGGTAGTTGTCCTGCATGTAATCGGCGACGAAACGCTCGACCGCCGCGGCGTCGCGCCCGACATGGTCTTCGGTGGCCGCGGTGCGCAGGTAGTCGGCGTAGCGGACCGGTGTGCCCGCCCCTTTTTCGGCCGGATACCATACCAGTGCCTGGATCGGGCGCGCGCGTTCGCCATCGGTCGGCATGCCGGTCACGAGATCCATCTTTTCCTGGTAGGCGCGCGACCTGTCGTGCAACTGCACGACGCGCATTCCAACGCCGTATGGTCCCGGTCCGCCGGGAAAGGAGGGGGTGGCGGCTGCGGCACTGTGGGAGACCAGTCCGCATAGGAGCAACAGCAGCGGTTTGCGCATGACTTCCTTACAGGTGGTCAGGCCAGGATGCGGCCATCGATCTCGCGCACCGACTTCACCCCGGTCAGCACCATGCTGGTCCGCATGTCCTTTTCCAGGATCGCCAGCAGGTTGCGCACGCCGGCCGCGCCGCCCACCGCCAGCGCATAGATGAAGGCACGGCCGATCAGCACGCCGTCCGCGCCCAGCGCCAGCAGGCGCACCACGTCCAGGCCGGTGCGGATGCCGGAGTCGGCGAATATGGTCAGGTCGCCTTTCACGGCGGCGGCGATCGAGGGCAGGGCCCTGGCCGTGGACAGCGCGCCGTCCAGCTGGCGCCCGCCGTGGTTGGAGACCACGATGCCGTCGGCGCCGAAGGCCTTGGCGTCGCGCGCGTCGTCGGCGTCGAGGATGCCCTTGATGACCATCGGGCCGTTCCACTCGTCGCGGATCCACTGCAGGTCGGCCCAGTCGATGCCCGGGTCGAAGTTGGCGGCCAGCCAGCCCATGTAGTCGGCCAGGCCGGTCGGGTTGCCGCGGTAGGCCGAGATGTTGCCGAGGTCGTGCGGGCGCCCGAACACGCCGACGTCGAAGGCCCAGCGCGGATGGGTCATGGCCTGGAACACGCGCCGCAGCGGGCCGCTGCGCCCGCTCATGCCGGAATGGGCATCGCGGTAGCGCGCGCCGGGCACCGGCATGTCGACCGTGAAGACCAGCGTCTTGATGCCCAGCTCGCGCGCGCGGCGCAGGTAGTCGCGCATGAAGCCGCGGTCCTTCAGCACGTACAGCTGGCACCAGATCGGGCGCGCCGACTGCGCCGCGACTTCCTGCAACGGGCACACCGACACGGTCGACTGGATGAACGGGATGTTGCGTTCGGCCGCGACGCGCGCCGCCTGCACTTCGCCGCGGCGCGCATACATGCCGGCCAGGCCGATCGGCGCCAGCGCGATCGGCAGGTCCTGCCTGACGCCGAACCATTCGGTGCCGAGGTCGAGGCTTTCCGAGCCCTTGAGCACGCGCTGGCGCAGCGCGACCTCCTGCAGGTCGTCGACGTTGGCGCGCAGCGTGGACTCGGTGCCGGAGCCGCCGTCGAGGTAGTGGAACAGGAAGGGCGGCAGCTTGCGGCGTGCCGCTTCGCGGTAGTCGGTTGCGGAAGAAATGATCATGTTCGGTTCGGGAGATGGTAAGCCCGACAAGAATGACGGCGCGGGGGCTTGCCTGTCAACCCGGCGCTGTGCCGGACAAGGATCTGCGCAGCGAACTGATCATTTTGCGCATATTGATATGCTTTAAATGATCGATTGACCGGCTTCCGTACCGATTTATCCAAGCCGCGTACTATCGGTTGTGGCGAGGTAGCAAAGAGGTTATGCAACGGCTTGCAAAGCCGTCCAGACAGGTTCAATTCCTGTCCTCGCCTCCAGTTTCCATTCTCCCCGGCCCCTAGGGGCTGTCCCAGAAGTTCCCCGTTCCTTCCCAATCCCGAACGTACACCGCGCCCGCAGCATTACAGGCGGATGGTAATCTCGATCTTCTCGGCGGCTATGCCAAGGGATTCGGCAAGCTTGCGCTTGGCATCCGCGACAGCGTCGGTAAAGCTTGCGCCTTTGCTGTCCGCCTTCTCTACCGGCGACGCATGGGCAGTCGTTGCCTCCGCCAGGTGCAGTTGCAAGGGCGTCGCAGGGCCGGCAAGCTGCTTCCAGGCCAGCGCCTCGGGATCGACGCCAAGCCTGCGGAACACTTCCGACGTTTCCAGGTAAGCCACGGGGAAGCGCTGGCTCCTGGTGAGGAGTTCCCAGGCGCCCGGCACATCGACCATCGCATAGGTGCTGAATTCGATCGTGATCCTGGCAGCGTGCGGCGACGGCTTGGTGCCCTTGATTTGCGCGATCAGGAAGGCGACGCCGTGCTCGAAATCCATCGCGGCCCACTGCTCGCGGCGGTTCCTCACGCAGACGAGGTATTGCGCCGCTTCCACGCGAATCGGGCTGGCCGTCCAGTGGCCGCAGCCGCCTTCCTCGCGCATGCGACGCAAATCCTTACCCGTGTAGACGATGACGCTTTCCATATGAATTCCGGTAGGTATTGGCTAGCCTTCCTTAGCTAGCTGGAATTGTATGGAAATCAATTGAAGCCTTCCTGTGCGGGCGCAGGGTGGGTGCAGGCAGCCACTTCGCGTATATCCCCAGGTTTTATCGGCAAGGATGTGGCGCCTATGCGATCGTGACTTTTGATACTGCTCAGCTGGCATGAGAAAACCGGCAACCTGAAGTCTTCTTGTCAGTCGAATTCAGGCTTGGGCAAAAAACCTCGCAACATGTTTTCAAACCAAGTGACTAACGATGAACATATCTTAACTATCAGGAATCTCCCATGGAAACCCTGCAAACCGTCACCCAATGCCTGGCCCTGCTGGAACGCCACCATTTCGCCGCCGTCACGCTGATCGCGATCGTAGCCGTCTTCAAGTGACCGCCCAAGGGCTGACGGCAGGCGCCGCCTACGCGCCGGCGGGCCGCGTCATGCCGCCTGGCGCCATACCACCCGGTTGCGCCCGGCCTGCTTGGCCCGATACAGGTGCTTGTCGGAGGCTTCGAACAGCGCGGCCGCGCTTTCCGCACCGTGCGTCCCGAGCGTCGCGCCACCGACGCTGACGGTCAGCACCGGCGCCACGGTCGACGCCGCGTGCGCCAGTTGCAGCTCCGCCAGCGCCACGCACAGGCCGTCGACCACGCCGCGCGCCTCGTCGGCGCCGGTCGCGGGCAGCACCAGGACCAGTTCCTCGCCGCCGTAGCGCGCCGCCAGGTCGGCCGGACGGCGCATCGCCGCGCGCGCCGCCCGCGCCACCGCGCGCAGCGCGCGGTCGCCGGCCGGGTGGCCGTAATGGTCGTTGTACTGCTTGAAGGCGTCGATGTCGAGCAGGGCGATCGACAGCGGCGCGCCGCTGCGCTGGGCGCGCCCCCATTCCTGTGCATACACCTCGTCGAAGCGGCGCCGGTTGGCCAGTTCGGTCAGGCCGTCGACGTTGGCCAGGCGCTCGAGCATGCGGCGCTGGCGCACCATTTGCAGGTGCAGCGCCACGCGCGCCATCACCACCGTGGCGTTGAAGGGCTTGGCGATGTAGTCGGCGGCGCCCAGCTTGAGGCCGTTGGCTTCGTCTTCGGGCCGGTCCAGGCCGGAAATGAAGATCACCGCCAGCTGGGCCGTGGCCGGATCGGCGCGCAGGCGGCGCAGCACGTCGAAGCCGTTCATGTCCGGCATCACCACGTCCAGCAGCAGCAGGTCGGGCATGAGGCGGGCGGCGCGTTCCAGCGCCTGTTCGCCGTTCTTCGCCAGCAGCACCGTGTAATCGGGCTTCAGCAGTTCCGCCAGCAGCTGGCGGTTGATCGGATCGTCGTCGCAGATCAGGACTTTCTGGGGTTCGACCGGGTTCATGCCTGGGTTTCCGTTTCGAGGTCGAGCGAGCGCACCAGTGCCGCCAGGTGCGCCTGGGCGGCGTCGTATTCGAGGTCGCCGATGGCCGCGGCCAGCGCCGCCAGCGCGGCCGCGTGGGCCGCCTGCGGCAAGGCTTGCTGCAGCGCCGCCAGCGCATCGTCGGCGCGGGCGTCGCCGTCGCGCAGCCAGCCTGCCAGTTCGGTGGTCAGCGCAGCAAGATCGGCCGCCGTGGGGGCATCAGCGCCCGATGCCGGCACCGCCGGGGCGGCCGCCACGGCGGCGCGCGCCAGCCCGGCCAGCACGCCTTCCAGGGCCATGATCAGGTCCGGCACCAGCAGCGGCAGGCGCGCGTGGCTGCCGGCGCGCAATTCGTCTTCCAGGCTGGCGGCCAGTGCCGCCAGCGGCGTGGCGCCGATGTAAGCCGCTCCCGACTTCAGGTTGTGCGCCAGCGACGCCAGCGGCGCGTAGTCGCCGTGCGCCAGCGCATCGCGCATCGCCTGCGGCGCGGCGCGGTATTCCTGGAGGAAGCCGGCGATGCGCTTGTGCAGGCGCGCCGGCTGGCCGGCGGCGCTGGCCAGCGCGCGCTGCCAGTCGATGCCGTGCACCGGCGCCAACCCATGACCGGCGCGCCGCTGTTGGTCCGTGTCGGTGGCGGGTACGGCGGCCTGCGGCACGCTGCGTCCGGCCAGGCGCGCCGGGTCGATCCACTTGACCAGGGTGCGCAGCAGCAGGTCGGGGTCGATCGGCTTGACCACGTGGTCGTTCATGCCGGCCGCCAGGCTCTTGTCGCGGTCGCCGGCCATGGCATGCGCGGTCATCGCGATCACCGGCAGCTTGGCGCACTGCGGCAGCGCGCGGATGCGGCGGGTGGCGCTCAGGCCATCCACTTCGTGCATCTGGACGTCCATCAGCACCAGGTCGTAGTCGCCCTCGGCCGCCATCCCGACCGCCTCGAGGCCACCGGTGGCGACGTCCACCCGCATGCGCGCGGCGGCCAGGAAGTCGAGCGCCACCTCGCGGTTGTTGGCGTTGTCGTCGACCAGCAGGATACGGGCGCCGTCCAGGCGGGCCAGGGCATCGCCGTGATCGTGGGTGGTTGCAGATGCAGCGCCTGGCGGCGATGCATTTGCGGCCAGCTCCGGACGCAGCACCTGCACCAGGCTGTGGTAGAGCAGGGCGGGGCCGACCGGCTTGGTGAGGAAGGCATCCAGCGGCAGCTCGCCTTCCTGGGCCAGCACGCTCTCGCGGGTGCAGGCGCTGACCATCAGGATCGCCGGCGGTGGCGCGACACCCACGACACCCGCGTCGGCGCGGATGCGGCGGATCGCCTGGACGCCGTCCATCTCCGGCATCAGGTAATCCATCAGCACCGCCTGGTAGGGCTTGCCGTCACCGGCTGCCGCGGCCATGCTCGCCAGCGCCGCGTCGCCGGAGGCCACCGCATCGGCCTTGATGCCGAAGCCGTCCAGCATGTCGACCAGGGCGGCGCGCGCGCTGGCGCAGTCGTCCACCACCAGCACGCGCATCTGCTGCAGCGCGCCGATCGACCGGCGTGGATCGGGTGCCGCGGCGTCGCCGATGCCCAGGCGCGCCGTGAAGCTGAAGCGGCTGCCCACGCCCGGGGTGCTGGCGACCTCGATGCGGCCGCCCATCAATTCGACCAGCTGCTTCGAGATCGACAGGCCGAGGCCGGTGCCGCCGTACTTGCGGGTGATCGAACTGTCGGCCTGACTGAAGGACTGGAACAGGCGCGCCAGCTGGTCGCCGTCCATGCCGATGCCGGTGTCGCTGACCGAGAAACGCAGCAGCACGCCGTCCGCCGTGCGGTCGGCCACCTCGACCGCGACCACGATCTCGCCTTCGTCGGTGAACTTGACGGCGTTGTTGGTCAGGTTGATCAGGACCTGGCCCAGGCGCAGCGGGTCGCCGACCAGGCGCGCCGGCACCCCGCGCGGCACCGAGAACACCAGTTCGACGCGCTTGTCGTCGGTCTTCAGCGCGGTCAGGCTGGACAGGTGCTCGAGCAGTTCGTCGAGGTCGAAGGGGACCGCTTCCAGCGTCATGCGGCCGGCTTCGATCTTGGAGAAATCGAGGATGTCGTTGATCACGCCGAGCAGGTGCTCGCCGGCGCCCAGGATCTTGCCGAGGTAGTTGCGCAGCTTCGGATCGGGATCGGCCATCAGGCCCAGGCGGCTCATGCCGATGATCGCGTTCATCGGGGTGCGGATCTCGTGGCTCATGTTGGCCAGGAATTCCGATTTCAGGCGCGTGGCTTCCTCGGCGCGTAGCATGGCGTCCTGGATGCCCTTGGTGCGCAGGCCGAGGATGCGCATGAACAGGATCATCTCGAAGGTACTGCCCAGCTGCACGCCGTGCAGGGTCCAGAAACTGGCGCCCAGGCGGCCCTTGATCAGTTCCGCCGCAATCACCGAGCCGGCGAAGGCGACCGCCCAGCCGACCAGGAAGTAGGTGCCGACGGCGTCGCCGCGGCGTGCGCGCTGGAAGGCGCCGGGCAGGCCGAGCAGCATCGGCATGATGCCCAGGCTGCCGACGATCGCAACCAGTGCCTTGTCGTCGATCAGGTCCAAGCCGAAGGCGGCGGCGCCGAGCACGCACAGGACGGCGCCGGTCTTCATCAGGCGCGAGAAGATGCGGTCCATGCCGGGACGCGCCAGCGCCTGTTCGACGAACAGGTAGGCGCCGCAGGACGCCATCAGGGCGACCGTGCCGCCGGCGTGGATCGTGAACCAGGCATTGCCGCCCCACAGGTAATGGGCGCCGAGGCCGAACCACGACAGGTTGTACAGGGCCATGCTGCCGGTCAGCAGCGCATACTTGCCGAACAGGTGTTCGCGCAGGTTGATCCACTGGGCCAGGCTGTACAGCAGCAGGCACAGGCTCAAGCCGGCCAGCACGCCCTGCAGCAGGAACTCGCTCATGGTGGCGTTGGCGTAGGTGGCCGGCTTCTCGAGGCTGAGCGGGAGGATCTTGGGACCGTTGGTCAGGACCCGCAGCAGCACCTCGTAGCGCGCGCCGGCCTGCAGGCGCAGCACGAAGGCCGGCGCCGGCGTGCCCAGCGACCCGTTCTGCGCCACCGCGCTGCCGGCCACCGCATGCTGCTCGATGCGGCCGTCGCGTGCCAGATACATGTCGACGCGCTTGAGCAGGCCAAAGTCCAGCTTCAGGACCCAATTGCCGTCGCTACCCGTCGCCACCTGCAGCGGCACGCGCACCCAGACGGTCGCCTTTTCCATGCCGAGCGTCGCGTAGGCACCGTCCGGGCGCGTAAACCGCTGCGGCGCCGCCAGCAGCGCTTCCGGCGCCAGGCCGGCGCCGGGGTCGCGTAGTACCGTGGCTGCCGGCCAGGCTTCGATGTGCGGCGTGGCGTCGTCCAGCTGCAGTGCCGCGGCCCATGCCGGAAAGGGCGCCGCCAGTGCCAGCACCAGGGTCAGGAACAGCGCGCTGAGAGAACGAAGGATCGACATCGGTGGACTCCGGCGGAAAAGGATCGAGGCGTTCAGAAGCGGTAGTCGAGCCGCAGCTCGCCGGTGCGCGGATCGCTCGGCACCGTGATGCCGGTCGAGTTGATGGTCAGCGGCCGCACCTGATTTTCCAGATTGCGCACGCGCGCCAGCAGGCTCCAGCTGGCAGCGCGCGGTTCCCAGCCCAGGCGCAGGTCGGATTCGGTGTGGCCCGGGATGCGGTAGACCAGTCCCTTCGACGGTACGCCCAGGATGTAACTGGCGCTGGCGCGGGTGCCGCCGCCCAGCACCAGGCTGCCGCCCGGCAGCGCGAAGCGGTGCTCGTAGCCGAGTGCCAGCGTGCGCGCCGGTGCGCGGTCGAGCCTGGTGCCGGACAGGTCGCGGGTGGCGTCCGGCCGGTAGCTGGTGTAGTGCGCATCGAGCAGGCTCAGGGCATAAGTGACGCGGTCGGCCGCCGTCACGCGCACCTGGCCGTCGGCTTCCAGGCCGCGCACCTTGGCTTCGCCGGCGTTGGTGGTTTCGTAGCGCGGCTTGCCGTTGACGACTTCCTGCGACGACAGCTGCAGATTGCGGTAGTCGTAATGGAACACGGCCAGGTTGAGGCTGGCGCGCTTGTCCCAGAAGCGGGTCTTGAGACCGGCTTCGAGCGCGCGCAGGGTTTCGGGCTGGTACACCAGGCTGTGCGCCGGCACCGCGCTGGCGGCCGGGCAGCCGACGCCGGCCAGGCGGCCGCTGCCGACCGCGCCCGCGCTGCAGCCGTCGTTGAAGCCGCCGGACTTGTAGCCGGTGGCGAGCGAGCCGTAGAGCAGGGTACCCGGCGCCAGGTCGTAGTCCAGGGCGAGGCGCCAGGTGGTCTTGTTGCTCGAGATCGCGCCGGCATTCAGCTCGCGCGGGTCGGCCGCCGTGTTCAGCGCCGCCGCCTGCTGGTAGCCGATATAGCCGTAGCGTGACTTGTCGTCCTCGGTATAGCGCGCGCCGGCGGTGGCGCGCAGGCGCGGGCTCAAGGCATAGGTCGCCTGGCCGAACACGGCGCGGCTCCAGGCGTCGACCGGATCGTTGTCGAACACGTAGTAGGGCGTGAGGCCGGCCGCCTTCAGGTCGCGGAAGGTGTAATGGTCGCTGACGTTCTCGTGGAACCAGTACACGCCGCCCTGGGCGCTGAGCGGCCCCACGCCGTTGGTGGCGATGCGCAGTTCGTGCGAATCCTGCGTGTAGTCGCCGTGGAAGTTCTGGCGCACGCCCAGCGCGACGCTGGGCGCCACGCGGTAGAAATAGTTATACAGGTAGTCGTGCTCGAAACTGCGGTGTGAACCGAGCCAGCTGAGCGTGGCGGGGCCGACGTCCCAGCT
>Ga0308168_1001684_pt1 | contig 19466 bp, 17 predicted proteins | sample PhyCR2_FD_202133 | JGI IMG/M metagenome (GOLD analysis project Ga0308168, IMG submission 202133) | Phyllosphere microbial communities from UC Gill Tract Community Farm, Albany, California, United States - DLSLRC.R2 | ecosystem: Host-associated > Plants > Phyllosphere > Unclassified | place: USA...
TGATGATCGTCGCCCTGTGCGGCGCGCTGTCGATCTGCGCCGGCATCGGCTGCACGATCGTCCAGCTGGTCGTCAGCATCCGTAGCCGGGCAGAAAGGCGCGACCTGAGCGGCGACCCATGGGACGGACGTTCGCTGGAGTGGGCGACGCCGTCGCCGGCGCCGGCCTTCAACTTCGCGACGCCGGTGCAGGTGAACGGCCTCGACGCCTTCTGGACCGCCAAGCGCGCGGGCTTGCCCGCGCCGGGCTGGCCCGAGATGCCGGCGCCGTCCGTCGTCGAGGTGCCGGTACGCACCGGCACCGGCTTCTTCATCGCCTTTTTCGCGGTCGGATTCGGGTTCGGCATGGTATGGCACATCTGGTGGATGGCGATCGCCAGCCTGCTCGGGATCCTCGGCGTGGCATTGGCGTTTGCCTGGCGCCGGGACGACGAGCATGATATCGACGGCGATGCCGTGGCCGCCATCTACGCGGTGCCAGCCAAGGAGGCCGCATGAGCGCCGTGCTGGATGAACCGATGCAAACGGTCGAGCGGCCGATACCGCGTTCGCAACGCGGACCGGCGCCGACGCACGTCACCACGGGCTATGGCATGTGGCTGTTCCTGCTCAGCGATATCGTCATGTTCGCCGCCTTCTTCGCCGCCTTCGTGGTCCTGCGCGACCACACCGCCGGTGGGCCGGCGGGGCGCGACCTGTTCCACCGCCATACCGTGCTGATCGAAACGGGATGCCTGCTGTTTTCCAGTTTCTCGTGCGCCTTGCTGGGCGTCGGCGTCGACTACCGCAACAAGACCGTGACCTACATCGCCGCGGCGGTGACGCTGGCGCTCGGCGCCGCCTTCATGGTGCTGGAACTGTCCGAATTCACGCACATGATCGCCGATGGCGCCGGCCCCGGCCGCAGCGCCTTCCTGTCCGGTTTCTTCGCCCTGGTGGGCCTGCATGGCCTGCACGTGGCATGCGGCATGCTGTGGCTGGTCGTCATGCTGGCGCAGGTCGCCACGCTCGGCTTTTCGCCCAAGGTGGTGCGGCGCCTGCTGTGCTTCAACCTGTTCTGGCACGCGCTCGACATCGTGTGGGTCGGCGTGTTTACCGTCGTGTATCTGGGAGCTTTCGCATGAAAACCGCAACAGAGGCAAGCCGCGACGACGAACGCCCCGGCGCCGAGGGCGAGTTGCGCACCAAGCTGCTGAAGTACACCGGTGGCCTGCTGCTGTCGATCCTGCTGACCGGGGTGTCGTTCTGGGTCTCGGCGACCGACGCCGTCTGGCCGGGCGGGGTGCCGGTGTTGCTGGCGGCGCTGGCGATCGCGCAGATGGGCGTGCATTTGCTGATGTTCCTGCACGTCTCGAGCGGACCGGAGAGCACCAACAACATCATGTCGCTCGCCTTCGGGGTGTTCGTGGTCGCGCTGGTGATCTTCGGATCGATGATCATCATGCACAGCCTGGATACGCGCATGAACATGCCCGTCGATGCGCACCGTATGATGATGACGGCGCCGTGACGGGAGCACCTTGAACGCGGCTTTCCTTCACGGGCAGTTGCCGATGACATAGTAACCGGCCGCCGTCTGCGCCAGCGTCGCCGTGTAGAACAGATTGTCCAGCCCCATGTTCTGGTTCGAGCCGTTCGCCAGGGCATAGCCACCGCTGTCGTGGGCACGTCCCGCCTGCACGTGGGCGTAGTTGCTCGACGTGGTGGCGGTGCAGACGAAACCGGAAGCCGTGCTGCCGGTCACCGTCGCCGAGCGTGCGCTTTCCACGCCGCCGTTGCCGACGGCCGAGACCTGATAGCTGTAGCTGGTGGCTGGCGCCAGCCCGGCGTCCGTATAGCCCGTCGAAGACACCGCCGCCGCGTTCACCTTCGCCCCATTACGGTAGACGTTGTACCCGGTGGCGCCGTTCGACGCGTTCCAGCTCAGGGTGATGCTGCCGGCGCTCGCCCCGGCGACCGCCAGCCCTGCCGGGGCTTGCAGCGCCGGGGCGGTGCCGACCAGGAATTGCGCGATCGTGCAGGCGTTCGAGGTCAGCCCGGTCGTGTTGTCGGTGGCGGTGACGCTGCCGCTGTAATAGCCATCGGCGCGCGCGGCGTAGGCCTTGCTGAAGCTGGCGCCGCTGCCGGCCGCGGCGTCGTCCACCGGTGTCGGCCCGTTCAGCACCACGCGATAGCTGCCGATGGCGCCGCTTGCTGCACCGCTGGCCGCGCCGTTGACGGTCACCGTCGACCCCGAGACGCTGGCGCTGCACGAGGCCATTGTCGGCGCCGCGGCCCGCGCCACGCGCAGGTTGTTCGTGAACCAGAAATCCGTCACGAAGGCCGGGTAGTTGACCTTGGTGGCGTCGACGTAGTTGCCGTTCTGGCCGCCGGTGCCGGCCGGCCAGGCGTGGCCCATGCCCGTCACGGTCATTTCCGAGGTGCGCACCTTGCCGTTCGCATTCATATACGGGATGTTGCTGCCGCCCGTCGGCACGCTGGCGGCCACGCCTTTCGTGAAGCTGCCGCCGTAGGCGACACGCATCGCCGCCGCATCGAGCGGACCGTACCCCTGTGCCACCGTATAGTCGCCCGTGCCCCAGACGACGCCGGCAACCTGGGTGGCGAAGGCCGGCGCGTTGGTGCCCGCCAGGTTCTTGCAGTTGTTGCCGGCGCTGGTGGCGCTGGTCCCGGACGGCACGCTGCCGATCTGCGCCGTCGTCACGCCCAGGGCCGGGCCGGCGTTGATACCGATGCCGGCAAAGATGTCGGGTGCCAGGCAACCCAGCACCATGGTCTCGGCGCCGCCCGAGGACAGGCCGGCCACATACACCTGATTCGGATCGATCGCGTACTGCGGGTTGCTGACGAAACGGTTGATCAGGTCGAGCAGCACGCCCGAGTGGCCGACCGTGCGGCTGTGGGTGGACCTGGCCCAGTCCCAGCAGTGGCTGCCGTACAGGTTGCCGGTGGCGTTCGGCGCCAGGATCACTGCGCCATACTGGTCGGCCACGGTTTTCCAGTTATAGCCTTTGTCGCCGGTGCCGTCGATGACGTCGCCGGCTGCGGTCTGCGCGCAGCCGTGCAGCACCAGTACCAGGGCGCGCTTGCCGGCGAGCGCGGGCGCCGTCGACGGCCAGTAGTAGTAGCCGGTCAGGGCGCCACCGTTGACGCTGTCGCTTGCCCAGGTCTGGTTGCCGCTCCAGGTGCCGGGGCCGGCCTGCACCTGGGCCTGGGCGCCGGCCCAGGGGGCGAGCACGGCCAACAGGACAAGCAGACGCGCTGCCCGTGAAAAGGAAAACGCCATCGAAGCCTCCATTGCGCTGTAACTCTGCGGGGAACCCGGGTGAGCGGATACGCGGCGAGCGCTGCCAGCCCTTACCGGGGATCGGTGTCAGATGAGCAAAGGCAGGCGCGTCAGGAGGCGGGAGGGAGCATGGGCATGACGGGTCTCCAGTTATCGGTATGATCGCGATGGGAATCGCCGAGTCATTCTAGACCTGGAATAGCCGGGCGCAAGCCGCGTTCGAGCATGCTGCTTGTGCGATTTTGCACACCGTCGCATTGACGCAAACAGGGGCGGGCCGCTCTTGCCCAGACGGTCCCGCACGCCGCGGGCGTGCCGCTAGGTATCGTTCCCATTCACGAAGGCCTCGAGCAGCCGGTTGAAGTCCGCCGGATGCGTGACATTCATGCCATGCGACGCACCTGCGATAGTGCGTTTCTCGACATGCCCGATCCACTCGGCAAGCCTCTCGACGTTGTCGCGGTACATGCGCGGGCTCTTGCCTCCCGCGACCAGCAGCGTCCTGCAGGTCACGCCATCCGCCGCCGCACGGGTATAGGCAGGCAAGGGATCGCGGAACTGCTTCGGCAGCGTGGCCGCGTTGTCGATCGCCATCGAGCGGAAACCGGACGGGCTCTTGCGCCAGATGCCCGGCATGCTGACCGAGTCGACGAACATTTCCAGGCCCGCCTCGATCGCGCCGCCGTCGATCAGCTCGGCAACTTGCGCGCGCAGGGCAGTGGTCGCCGGCGGCAGCGCCGCTTCCGGCGCATCATCGATCTGCAGCGGGCCGCCCGGATCGGCGAGCGTCAGCGTCTTCACGAGGTAGGGATACTCGCGCGCCAGATGGAATGCAACGCAGCCGCCGCGCGAGTGGCCGACGAGGTGCACCGGGCCGATGTCCATCACCGTGATGAACTCGGCGAGTTCGGCGACGTGCGTGCTCCAGCTGAACGGCCCCGGGATCGAGCAATCGTCCGAAGGCCAGTAGTGGCCGAGGCTGACCGACACGCAATGAAAGTTCTTGGACAGGACGGCCATCTGGCCGTTCCAGTAGCGGTAGTCGCACAGCGATCCGTGAACGAATACCAGCGGTTCTCCGGATCCGCGTGCCACGTAGGGCATGCGGCTGCCGGAAGGCAGGGTGGCAAAGTACACCTCGGGCACTGACAGGACGTGCTGATCGGTTCGTGCATTCATGGTCAAGCTCCTTTTTCGCTACTATGCACCACAGCAAGGTCCAAGAAAATCGCATAATATTGATCATATCAATCAGATTTTCTGAGGCTTATGAAATCGCTCGATCTCGACGTCCTGGCCATGATGGTGGCCGTGGCCGACACCGGTAACATCAGCCGCGCGGCGGAGGTCGTGCATCGCTCGCAATCGGCGGTGAGCATGCAGATCAAGACATTGGAAACGGCCATCGGCAAGCCGCTCTTCGTGCGCAAGCCGCGCAGCGTCACGCCGACGCAGGATGGCGAGGTGCTGCTGACCTTCGCCCGGCGCATGCTCGCACTGCGCGAGGAAGCCTGGGCCGCGGTGGTACGGCCGGACGTGACGGGGCGTGTGAGTATCGGCGTGCCCGACGACTATGCGTCTTCATTGCTGCCGGCGATCCTCAAGAAGTTTTCCGCGAGCTATCCGAAGGTCGAGATCCAGGTCGTGGGACTGCCGAGCGTGGCGTTGGCGCCCATGGTGAAGGACGGCTCGGTCGACCTGGTGTGCGCGACCCGTGTCAAAGGACTGTCGGGGGAGTTCATCCGCTTCGAACCGATGGTCTGGGCTGCCGCGCCGAGCGAGCGCGAACTCTGGAAAGAAAAGCCGCTGCCGATCGCCGTGTTCCTGCCTGGTAGTGTCGCGCGGGAAAACGCGATCCGCAGTCTCGAGCGGGCGAAGATCCCGTATCGCACGTCGTACGAAAGCCCGAGTCTGATGGGGCTGCTCAGCATGGTCGAAGCGGGATTGGCGGTGGCGCCGCTGGCACGCTGTGCCGTGCCGGCTCACCTGTCCCTGCTTGGACAGGCACAGGGGCTGCCGGAAATCGCGCCGCTGGAGGTCATCCTCGCACGCAGCTCGACATCGAAGCGGCCGCCATGCGACTTCCTGGCCGAGAAGATCATGGCGGAGCTGCGCCGCTAGGACCGGTGGCCGGACGATGTGTGCGCCTGTGCCGGGTCAGGCCAGCGCTTCGAGCATGGTGTCCAGTTCGGAATACGAATGGCCGAAGCGTTCGATCAAGAAATCGAGCAAGGCCCGCACGCGCGGCGCCATGTAGCGCGTACGCTGGTACAGCGCATGGACCGGCGTATCGGGCGTGCGCCACTCGGGCAGCACCACCTGCAGGCGGCCCGCGAGCAGGTCGGCACGGACGTCCCACACCGACTTCATCGCGATGCCATGGCCGTTGACCGCCCAGTCACGGGCCAGCGCACCGTCGTTGGTCTCGCGCGCACGCGCGAGCGGGGCCGTGAAGGCAGCGGCCTCGCCATTGCGCTGGAAGCGCCACTCGTTGGACGATCCGGTCGCGGTGGACAGCACGATGAAGTCGAAACGCCCCAGCTCCGACGGATGCGCCGGGGTGCCGTGCGCTGCGAGATACGACGGCGCCGCGCACAGGACCCGGCGGCCGGGCGCCAGCGGACACGCCACCATCGAACTGTTTTGCGGCACGCCGAAGCGGATCGCCAGGTCGAGGCCGTCCTGGAGCAGGTTGGATACCGAGTCGCCCAGCATCAGGGCCAGGGTGATCTGCGGGTACAGCGCATTGAATTCGTCGAGCCATCCCTGCAGCACGTTGCGCCCGAAATCCGATGTGGCCGCAATGCGCAGCTTGCCGCTGACGGCACTGCGGCCGGCCAGCAGGGAGGCATGCGCTTCGTCCAGCGAATCCAGGGCCCGCTGGCAGTGCGCGAGATACAGCGCGCCCTCGGCGGTCAGGCGCAGCCTGCGCGTCGTGCGTTCGAACAGGCGCGTGTTCAGGGTCGCTTCCAGCTTGACCAGGCGCGCGCTGGCCGCGGCCGGCGACAGGTCCAGCTTGCGCCCCGCCGCGGATAGTCCGCCGAGGCCGGCGGCCTCCACGAAGAGCTGGATGTCGCCAAGGTTGTGCGTGATCATTGGAGCGGATTCTGCAGACGGGTAAGCATCCAGCATACGACAGATCCGCAGAATCGGCTGCAGCGTGCGGCCCATGAAGTCCGGGGCCGGGCGCGTTCAACCCGGACCCGGCAGGCCCGAGATCGCGGCCGGGCCGCGCTCCTCGACCGGGGTGTCTTCGCGGTGCGCCAGCACCCAGCGCGCGATCTCGTCCTTGCGCGCGAACCAGACGTCCGGCTTCGATTTCGCGTAGGTGAAGAAGCGGTCGAGCATGCGGACGCGGCCGGCATGGCCGTTGATGCGGTCGTGGAAGCCGATCAGCATCATGCGGCGGCGCGTGGCGCCTTCCTCGTACAACTGGTCGAATTCGTCCTTGAGTGCCTGCTCATAGGCGATCGGGTTGTAGCCTTCGAAGGGGAAGGACGAGATGTCGTTCATGTGGAAAGTGTAGGGCACGGTCACGAAGTCCTTGCCCTTGACCGGGATGATGAAAGGCTCGTCGCGGCTCGGTTCGTCGATGTGGTAGACGAAGCCCAGTTCCTGCAGCGTCTCCAGGATGTGTACCGAGTTGCGCATCCAGTAGGCGTTCCAGCCCACCGGCTGCTGGCCGGTGATGCGGTGGATGGTCTCGGCGCTGTCGGCGATGAAGCGCTTTTCCTCGCTGCGCGACAAGTTGTACGAGTTGCTCCAGCTACGGCCGTGGGCTGCTGCCTCGTGGCCGCGCCGGACGATTTCCTGGGCCAGCTCCGGGGCTTTCTCGATCGCGTCGGCGATCATGAAGGACGACACCTTGATGTCATGCTTGTCGAACAGGTCGAGCGCGCGCGGAATGCCTTCGTAGCGGCCGTAGGCGAAAAAGGCATTGGTCGGCAGGTCGGGCACGCCTTTCGCGATCGGCTCCTCGATCGGGCCGCCGGCGCCGGAGACCGGCTGGCCGCCACCTTCGAACATCATCGAGACGCTCACGGCAAGGCGCGCGCCGTTGGGCCAGAAGCGCTTGCCATCGCTGCCGGGATTGGTGGAACGGTTGTTTGCATGCATGTCGATGTCCTTCCTTTGCTGCTGTATCGTGGGGATCGCTGCCATCGCTTCGCAAAGGATGGCCGCACCTGCTTCAATGACTCGATCCTAGGCACGGCGCGCCGGCGTCACAATTGGGCCTGCGCTTGAAGGATTTTCAAAAAAAACCAAACAATTGCGGCCTTCGACACGCCATGCGGGGAGTGATTCGCCAGTTTTTTTTGCAAATCCTTCAAGGTCCACGCCAATTGTCAGGCAGCGTCGCCGCGCGCAGAATGCCTCCACGTCAACCCGTCAGGAAAATCGCCATGAAAAACACCACCATCATCGTCATCGGCGGCTTGTCCGGCATTGGCCGCGCGGTCGCGGAGCAGGCCGCGGCGGCAGGCGCACGCGTGATCGCGGCCGGACGCCGCCCGGCGCCGCCGGACTTCCCGGCCGCGATCGAGACCGCGCGCGTCGACGTCGGCGACGACGCCTCGGTTGCCGCCTTCTTCGAGGCCGTCGGCCCCTTCGACCACCTGGTCGTGACCGCCGGCCCGGTGATCGCCTCGGCCAGGCTGCAGGAACTGGAAATCGACGCGGCCATCGCCGCCTTCAACGTCAAGCTGTTCGGCCAGATGCGTGCGGCCCAGCACGCGGCCCGCACGATCAGGCCGACCGGCTCGATCACGCTGACCTCCGGCTTGCTGGCACGCAAGGCGGTGCCGGGCGGGCTGGTGAAAGCCACCATGAACGCCGCCATCGAGATCATGGGCAAGACCCTGGCCAAGGAACTGGCGTCGGTGCGCGTCAATGTGGTCAGCCCCGGCATGGTCGACACCGGCATGTGGGGCGAGATGAGCGCGGCGGATCGCGCAGCCATGGCGGCGCGCGTCGGCGCCGGGCTGCCGGCCGGCCGCGTCGGCCAGCCAGCGGACCTGGCGCAAGCCTACCTGCTGCTGATGCAGAACGGCTTCATGAGCGGCAGCGTGGTCGACGTCGACGGCGGCGGCCTGCTGTAAGCGTCATGCGCTTCGACCACGTCACCATCGTGTGCCCGGACTGTGCGCCGCTGCTGCGCTTCTTCGTCGATGTCGCCGGCATGGCGGATGGCCCGCGTCCGGCCTTCGGCGTCGGTGGCCACTGGCTGTATCTGGAGGGGCGGCCGGTCCTGCACCTGATCGAGCGCCCGGCCGCGCGCCCGCGCGAGGGCGCCGCCGCGGCCCCGCCACCCGCGCGCATCGACCACCTGGCACTGCGCGTCGGCGACGCCGGCGAGTGGCAGGCGCTGCTGGAGCGCCTGCGCGACAGCGGCGTGCCTTACCGGCTGGCCGATGCGCGCGCACTGCGCGAGCAGCAGCTGTTCGTTGCGCTGACCCCGCACGTGGTCGTCGAATTCGTCGGCGCGGCCGATTTCTGACACCGTTTACCTACCACTTCACCGCCCCCATCCCGCCCGACGGCTGGTAGCTGTAATACAGTCCGACCGAGTCGTGCCGCTGCTGCGTTTCCAGCACGTTCGGAAAGGCAAAGCGGCGGCGCGAGGTGAGGTACCTGAGCGTGATCGCATGCGGGCCGGACAGCCGGTAGCTCACCGAGGCATCGCCGCGCAGTACCCGATCGGTACTGTCGGTTTCGGGGCTGGCGACCCTGCCGTCGAAGAATGCGCGCCCGCGCAGGTCGAACGACACCCTGTCGCCGAGAATCAGCCGCAGGCCCAGCGCGCTCTGCGGCGCAAAACCGTAGTTGTATTGGATGCCCGAGCTGGGTCGAATCGTTCCGGTCGAGGTATAGCCGACGCCTGCCGATGCATGGCCCTGCAGCGCCAGCCCATCGGCCAGCCACCATTGCAGATTGCCGCCCAGCGACACGCCGGTGCTCGCGATCCGGAACAGCTGCGGCGACAGGTAGTCATAGCTGCCGTACAGCCCGGCGACGCCGTGCAGCTTGTTGCCGGGCGAGTAGGGCGCACCGTACAGCAGCCCGCGCGAGCTCAGGCTTTCGAGGCCATTCACGCTCGACACGCGGGCGCTGAATGCGAAGTAGTCGAAAGGCTTGTGGTAGGTGTAGCCCTCTTTGCCGGGCAAGCCATATTCGAGCGCGAAATCGGCCGCCACTTCCCTGCGCTTGGTCGCCAGCGATGGGCCGACGTTGCTGTTCGACGGGTTGCTGGCCCCCAGTTGCAGGCGTCCGAACGTGGCCGGGGTGGCGCCGGCCCACAGCGCAGCGGCGCGCCGGCTCCTCCCGCTCTGGCGGTTGTAGCCCATCCCCGGGGACACGATCGCGGCGCCGGTCTCGCGCAACAGCGGCTTCGATCCGTCGCCGCCGTCCAGCACCAGGCTCGCCATCCGGTACAGGGCCTCGCCCAGGAAGCTGCCGCCGAAGCTGGTCGTGATCTGGTCATTGCGCGAAGGCGGCGTGGTCTCGCCGGCGATTTCCCAGACCGCGCTGCCGGCGAAGGCATAGCCGAGCGATTCCCAGAACGTCAGCCCGTTGCTGCGCGCTAGGTTGTAGTACACCGAACCCTGGTACGGGTGGCCCAGCTGGTTGATCTCGAAGGGGTCGCGGTCTTCGACCCAGCTGCTGTGCAGGTTGCGCTGGATCGATCCCATGGTGACGCGATAGTCGTCCGGCTTCACGAAGGCGTGGTCGATGCGGTTCAGCGCGATCTGGAAGGCGGCGATTTCCAGCGCGGCCGCTCCGTAGCTCTTGTAGGGACGCGCATCTTCCTTGAGCAGCGGCCCCGGTGCGGCCGGCGACGCCGGCTGGCGCGGCTGATCCTGGTTCTGGTTCTGGTCCTGGGCCTGGTCTTTGTCCGCCGGGGACGCCGCCGCAGTATCGGTGAACCAGCCTTCGGCGAACGGGACGTCGGCGGGCGCGCCAGGTGCCGCATGGGCGGCGCCCGCGGCCAGTGCCAGCAGCAGCGCCTGCACAGGCCGGCGCAGCTTGAATATGTAGTGTGAAGCGTTCATTTCTATTCCAGGTCGAGTCGATGCGATCATGCCGTGTTCAGGCTTCGCTACTCGCTTACCGGGAGCCTCCCGGGACGAGTGTTGGCATAAATATAATGACTCGCAAGAAATGTCGTCGCACGAATTGCATAGTGGAATGGACATGCAGGATTGCGCGCCTCGGCATGGTGAAACCTTATCGGCTTATCCGGCTCACATCTTGATCATTCGCGGCAAAGTTCTCCATGCGTTACAACGGCGCCACTGTCCGCAGCCACGCCCGGTAACGCCGCGTCAGGCGCGCACCACGCAGCTGGTCGAGTACCAGCGTGAAGGCAGGGCTGTAGGCCGCCGGCGCGCCCGCACCCCCGGCCAGCGCATGCAGCCGGCGCCGTACCAGCGCCATGCGCGCCAGGCTGACCAGCGCCTTGTCCTTCCAGTCGACGGCGGGCATGGCGGCCGCCGGTTCATGGCCTGCCAGCCATGCCCGCGGCAGGTCCGGTACCGCCGCCAGCGCGGTCGCGATGCCGACGATGGCGACGCCACCCTGCAGCGCCCCCTCGGCGATCGTGCGGCGCGCGATGCCGCCGGTGGTCATCAGGGGCATGGTCGCCACCTGTGCGAGCGCGCGCGCGAACTCCAGGAAATAGGCTTCGCGCGCCAGCGTGCGGCCGTCGGCGGTGCGGCCCTGCATGGCCGGGCTCTCGTAGCTGCCGCCCGAGAGTTCGACCAGGTCGACCTGCTCGGCATTCAGCATCGCCAGCACCTCCCTGGCGTCGGTTTCGGAAAAGCCGCCGCGCTGGAAATCGGCCGAATTCAGCTTGACGCCGACGCAGAAGGCCGGCGTGACGCGCGCCCGCACCGCGCGCACGACGTCCAGCAACAGGCGCGCCCGCCGGGCCAGGCTGCCGCCCCAGGCGTCGTCGCGCCGGTTGGCCAGCGGCGACAGGAATTGCGAGAGCAGGTAGCCGTGCGCCGCATGGATCTGCACACCGGTGAAACCGGCCTGCTCGGCCGCGTGCGCGGTGGCCGCGAAGCGTTCGATCACCTCGGCGATGTCGGCCTCGCGCATCGCCCGCGGCTGCGCGAACATCTTGCTGTGCTTGCCCATGTCCAGCGCCACCGCCGACGGTGCCCAGGCCAGGCCGCCCATGTTGGCCATGACCTGGCGGCCGGGGTGGCTGATCTGCATCCAGGCCTGGGCGCCGCCTGCGCGCGCCGCCCGCGCCCACGCCTTGAAGGGTTCGAGCGGCGTATCCGCTTCCAGTGCGATGGTGCCGGGGCCGGTGAGCGCGCGGCGGTCGACCATCACGTTGCCGGTGATGAGCAGGCCGGCGCCGCCCTCGGCCCAGCGCCGGTACAGGCGGACGATGCGCGGTCCCGGCAGCTGCCCGGCGTCGGCCAGGGTTTCTTCCATGGCGGCCTTGGCCAGGCGGTTGGGGACGATGGCGCCGTTCGGCAGGGTCAGGGGCGTGAAGAGCATCGGAGATTCCTGGGTTCGATAGGGATGCGTTATCCTAAGCTTGAAGTCAACTTCAAGGTCAAGCCCCCCATGAACATGAAAATCGGCGAACTGGCGCAGCGTTCCGGCATCCCGCCATCGACCATCCGCTACTACGAAAAGGAAGGCTTGCTGCCGAAGGTGCAGCGTGGCGCCAATGGCTACCGGGTCTACCAGGCCAGTGCGCTGGAGCGGCTCGACCTGATCCAGCTGGGCCAGAAGCTGGGTTTTTCGCTGGAGACGATCCGCAGCGTGGCCGCCTTGCACGGGGCCGCGCTGAAGGATGCGCTGCTCGGCCAACTGGACGCGCGGCTGCAGGAGATCGACCGCCTGCGCATGATCCTCGACGAGCAGCGCCATGCGGTCGCCGGCGCCAGGGACCAGGTGCTGCGATCCCTGGCCGACGGCGAGTGCCGGGTGCAGGCGGCGTGGACCACGGACGCCTGCGTCAAGCGCGCCTGATGTGCCGCCGGCTGCATCGGCGCGCCGGCCCTATCGTTTAGAATAAGCCGATGACGAAAGCAAGCAGATCGAAGACCGTTCCCGGCAAGGCCGAGGAAGACGGCACCCGCGCCCGCATCCTGAATGTCGCGCTGCGGGAATTCTCCCGGCTCGGCTTGAGCGGCGCCCGCATCGACGCAATCGCGGCCGAGAGCGGGCTCAACAAAGCGATGATCTATTATCACTTCGGCAGCAAGGAGGAGTTGTACGTCGCCGCGCTGGAAGAAAGCTACCGCCGTTTCCGCGACATCGAAGGCGGGCTGCATATCGACGAGACGCTGGCGCCGATCGACGCCCTGCGCAAGCTGGTCGGCGCCAGTTTCGATTTCCACGCGGCGCATCCGGAATTCGTGCGGATGGTGATGAACGAGAACATCAACCACGGCGACTACATCGGCAAGATCCCGGCGCTGCGCGAGATCAACCGCTCGGCCATCGTCCTGTTGGAGCGGCTGTGCCGGCGCGGCGTCGCCGAAGGCGTGTTCCGCGCCGGTGTCGATCCGGTCGACCTGCACATGTCGATCAGCGCGCTGTCGTTCTACAACGTGTCGAACCGGCATACCTTCAGCTTCATCTTCGAGCGCGACCTCGGCGCCGCCGAGGTGCACGCGGCGCGGCGCGAGGCCGTGATCGACACGATCCTGCGCTACGTGCGGGTCCCCTGAGCGGCGCGCACGTGCAGGCGCAGGCGCAGCCGCTTCAGAACGCGATCCGCAGCTGGGTGCCGAGCGCCAGCGCGTTGCGGGTCGCGCGGTAGCCGAAGGCGCCCGGATCGACCACGTACTGGACGTCGGCGCGCACGCCCAGCCAGCGCCGCGGCTGCACGCCGTAGCTCAGTTCGACCACGGTTTCGCCGGCGGGGCGCGCGGCATAGCCGTCGGCAGCAGCAGCGGCGGCAGCGGCTTCGCGCAGGCGTGGATTGACCTGCGCCCGCACCACGCCCAGCGCCAGCGTATCGGCATCCCGGCCGGCGAAGGTGCCGGTCTTGACCAGGCCGGCCGCATACCAGCGCGTGATCTGCGCCGACGCCTTGGGGTTGGCCGTGAACTGGCCGAACACGGCGAGGCCGCGGCCGCGTTCCTGGCGCAGGATCGTCTGGTCGGCCAGCAGGTAGATGCCGTAGCGGCCGTCCACCGTGCCGGTCTCGCCCTGGCGCTTGGCGCGCGCCGTGTCGTAGAACACGCCGAGCTTGTAGTGCCCGGGCAGCGCCGCATCCTGCGGCGCGGAGCCCGGCGCGTATTCCAGTTCCAGCGGCAGCATCATGCCGGCGGTGCCGGCGGCGAACGGCCGGAACGCGTTGTCCCGGTCGCCTAGATGCGGATTGTCCTGGTACACGCCGGTGCGCAGCAGCAGGTCGGGCCGCAGCCGGTAGCGCACGGCCGCGCCCCAGCGCGCGTTCGGGTAGTTGTACCAGCCGCTGTTGCCCGACATCGACAGCGGATGGGCGCAGAAGGCCGCATTCACCAGCTGGCAGCCCAGGATCATGCCGCCCAGGTCGTTGCCCATCGCGAAAAAGCCGAGACGCAGGTTGAGCCGGCCGGCGAGCAGGTCCTGTTCGATGCTGGCCTCGCTCAGGCGCGTGTACGGACCGCCGTACACCTCCTGCACCGGCAGCCGGTTGCCGATGTAGTCGGCCGACACGCCGGCGCCGCGCCGGTCGTTGACGGTGAAGTGCAGGGTGGTGCCGGACCAGCCGGCGATGCGCGCCATGTCGAGATCGGCGCCCAGGCGCAGCTGCTGGGCATAGGTGCTGCCCCGTGCGCGCCCGCCGCTGACGTTGGCGAAGGTCTCGGAGACGTAGTCGCCGCGGAAGTTGACGCCGGCATCCAGATAGCGGGTGCGGGCGCCGCCCCAGTCGCCGCTCAGGGTGGCGGCGCCGGCAGGCGGCGCGGGCGCATCGCGCTCGTCCGCCAGCGCGCATGCCGGCGCAAGCGCGGCCATGGCCAGCAGGGCGGTGCAGCCGGCCGGGCGCCAGTTGCGCAGGCGCCGGGTTGCATTCTCGTGTTTCACTCTTGGACTCAGGCGCATACGGATCAGCGCTCCAGCGCATAAGCGATCACGTAGTCGCCGCGGTCCGGCGATTGCCGTGCGCCGCCGGCCGAGATCAGCACGTACTGCTTGCCGGTCTTCGGCGACACGTAGCTCATCGGCCCGCCCTGGCTGCCCACCGGCAGGCGCGCCTTCCACACTTCCTTGCCGGTGGCGCTGTCGAAGGCGCGCAGGTAGTAGTCCTGGGTGCCGGCGATGAACACCAGGCCGCCCTGGGTCGCCAGGGTGCCGCCGAGCGTGGGCATCCCGACCGGCATCTTCATGCCCATCTTGATGCCGAACGGACCGGTGTCCTGCACGGTACCGACCGGGACTTGCCACAGTATCTTCTGGGTCGCCAGGTCCACCGCCGACAGCGTGCCGAACGGCGGCTTCTGGCAGGGAATGCCCAGCGGCGACATGAAGCGGTTCTTGTTGACCGCATACGGCGTGCCCTTCAGCGGCACCGCGCCCATGCCGGTGTTGACGGCTTCGCCGCCGTTGCCGGCCGGGCCGGCGTCCGTCTTTTGCGGGATCATCTGCACCCACAGGCCGAGGCGCATGTCGTTGACGAAGATGACGTGGTGGTTCGGGTCGGTGGACAGGCTGCCCCAGTTCATGCCGCCCAGCGAGCCGGGGAAGCTCAGCGACACATCGGTGCCGGGCGCCGTGAACAGGCCTTCATAGCGCATCGACTTGAAGCTGATGCGGCACATCAGCTGGTCGAACGGGGTCGCGCCCCACATGTCCGATTCCTTCAGCGTGTCGGCGCCGATGCTCGGCATGCCGGTGGAAAAAGGCTGGGTGGGCGAGTACTGCTCCTTGAAGATGCCGGCGGTCTTGACCGGCCGTTCCTCGACGCGCGTGAGCGGCTTGCCGGTCAGGCGGTCGAGCACGAAGAGTTGGCCGGATTTGGAGCCGAACACGACGGCGGGTGTGGTCGCGCCGTCCTTGCCCGGGAAATCGACCAGGCTCGGCTGCATCGGCACGTCGAAGTCCCACAAGTCGTTGTGGACGGTCTGGTACACCCACTTCTGCTTGCCGGTGCTGGCGTCGAGCGCCAGGATCGAGGTGGCGTAGCGGTGATCCAGCGGGGTGCGGTTGCCGCCCCACAAATCGACCGAGGAACTGCCCATCGGGATGAAGACGGTGTTCATCGCGGCGTCGTACGACATCGGCGCCCACGAATTCGGCGTGCTGCGGGCGAAGGTCTGGCCCGGCGCCAGGCGCGCGTTCGGATTGTCGCGGCCCGGATCGAAGGCCCAGCGCATCTCGCCGGTCATGACGTCGAAGCCGCGCAGCACGCCGCCCGGCATGTCGGTCTGCACGTTGTCGGCCACGCGGCCGCCCACCACCACGGTGGTGCCGGCCAGGGTCGGCGCCGAGGTGAGCTGGTACTTCGGATCCTCGGCACCGCCCAGGCCCGCCTTCAGGTCGACGAAGCCGTCCTTGCCGAAGCCCTGGCACAGGGCGCCGTTGTCGGCGTCGATGGCGACCAGGCGCGCGTCGATGGTATTCATCAAGAGGCGGCGCTGGCAGTTGGCGCCCGCCGCCAGCGTGGCCGCGACCACGGGCGTGGCGCCGGCCAGGGTCGGCTGCGCCGGCGCCTTGGTCGCATCGAAATAGGCGAGGCCGCGGCAGCGGTTCCAGACCTGCGCCTGCGCATTGATGTCGCGCTCCCAGATCTTCTTGCCGCTGTCGGCGTCGACGGCGATCACGTTGTTGTGCGGCGTGCACAGGAAAATGCGGTCGCCGACCTGGAGCGGGGTTTCCTGGTCTTCGGCGCCGTTGCCGGTGGGGCTGATCGGGGTGTCGCCGGTATGGAAGGTCCAGGCGACCTTCAAGCCCTTGATGTTGTCGCGCGTGATCTGGTCGATGGCGGCGAAGCGGCTGCCGCCCGCGGTGTTGCCGTAGTGGCTCCAGTTCTCCTGCTGGCGGCCACGGGCGACCGGCACCAGCGGCGTGGGCGTGCCCTGGAAGGCGACGGTCGGGTGCGGTTCGAACATCTGGATGAAGGTGGCGCCCATGCCCAGCGCCAGCACGGCGGCCAGCCCGTAGGCGCCCTTGGCTGCGTTGGTCCGGGCCTCGCGCTTGCGCAGCGACGGCCAGGCCAGCAGCGCCAGCACCATCAGGCCGGCGGGCAGCATCAGGCGCGACACCAGCGGCCAGAAATCGAAGCCGACGTCCGCCAGCGCCCAGAGCAGGGTGCCGGCGAATGCGGCCGCATACACGGCGACGGCGGACGACTTCAGCCGCATGAACTGGATGGCGGCGATCACGATGACGGCGCCGGCGATCAGGAAGTAGGGACTGCCGTGCAACACCGCCAGCCTGGCGCCGCCGACGAAGAAGAACAGGCCGGTGGCCAGTAAGACGAGCCCGAGCAATACACACCCGGCCTTCAGCGCCGCTGAAGGATGGGTTTCGCTTTTAGTCATTTTGAATATCTCTCCGAGAACTTATCCTGCATGATGGCGGCGGCACGCAGGGTCGAACAGGGCATCGACCGCGCCAGGGAAGGCAAGCGTTTGCGTCCGCGCTGCACAGGCAGCGCGCTGGTCATCCAGGACGATCGACCAGCACCGCAGTGTCAAGTGGGCTTGGCTGAAACAAGCCGCGGGCCATATTATAACTAACTAGTTGGTTAATTGCTGCGAATGTTGCAAAAATGGGCCGCCGGGTGTGTTCAAGATGGAGCGTGCGTGTCGGCGGGCGCCGCGAACAGCACGCTCACCTTCAGGCCGCGTCCGTCTGCGCCGCCTTCGCCTTCGGCGAGCGCCAGGGTAGCGCCATGCACGCCCGCGATGTCGCGCACGATGGCCAGCCCGAGCCCGGTACCGCCGGGGTTGACGTCCAGCGTCGACTGGGCGCGGTAGAACGGCATCAGCACCTTCTCGACTTCCTCCGGCGCGATGCCCGGGCCGCTGTCGATCACTTCCAGCAGCACGCCGGCGTCCGGGCTGCTCACCCGCAGCAGCACGCTGCCGCCGGCCGGCGTGTAGCGGATCGCGTTGTCGACGAGGTTGGAGACCAGCTCGTGCAGCAGCAGCTCCTGGCCGCGCACCGTCGTGTCGGCGCCGTCCGCGGCTTCGAGGGCCAGGTCGATCCCTTTCTGCACCGCCGGCAGGGCCAGTTCCAGCCCGACCCTGCCGGCGACGGCCGCCAGCGAGACCGGCTCGGCATGGGCATTGCCGCTGCCGTGCTCGATGCGCGCCAGCGTCAGCAGGCGGTTGGCGAGGTGGACGGCCGAATCGGTGGTGCCGGCGATCGAGCGCACGATCGCGCGCATCGCCGCCGCGTCGTCTTCGCGCAAGGCCAGCTCGGCCTGGGTCTTGAGCACGGCGAGCGGCGTGCGCAGCTGGTGCGAGGCGTCGGCGATGAAGCGCCGCTGGCTGGCGACCAGGTCCTGCATGCGCGCCATGGTGCCGTTCATCGCCGCCACCAGCGGCCGCACTTCCTTGTGCACCAGCGCCTCGTCCATGTTCGACAGGTCGGACAAGTCGCGCGTCTCGACTTCGTTCTTCAGGCGCATCAGGGGCCGCAGCACCAGCCCCACGGCGAACCAGACCAGGGTCGCCACCGCCAGCACCAGCACGGCCTGGCGCAGCAGGGTGTTGACCAGGATGCGGCGCGACAGTGCGCGGCGGGCGTCCAGCGTCTCCCCGACCTGGATCAGCGCGATGCCGCGCATCGAATCGTCGTACACCGGCTGCAGCAGGGCCGCGATGCGTACCGGTTCGCCGTTGTAGTCGGCATGGTAGAAGCGCACCAGGGCCGGATACAGTTCCGAGCGCGGCGCATCCTTCGGCACCGGCGGCAGGTCGTCGTAGCCGGACACGGTCTCGCCGTGCAGGCCGCTGACCTTGTAGTAGATGCGCCCGAGGGTGTCGGTCTCGAAGCTGTCGAGCGCCACGTAAGGCACGTCGGCCGCCACCTTGCCATCGCGCACCGACACCCGTTCCGCCAGCGCGCGCGTCGACGACAGCAGCGAGCGGTCGTAGGCGATATCGGCGGCCTCGAGCGCATCGCGGTAGAGCGAGACGGCGTTGAGGGCGACCAGCACCACCAGCGGGATGATCAGCCAGCGCAGCAGCTGGTTGCGCAGGCTGCCGAGCGGTGCCGGCGGGCCGGATGCCGCGGACGCGGTCGCCGCGGCGCGCCGGACCAGGAAGGTGCGCAAGGCCAGGAGCATGGAAGACGGCCTCAGGCCGGGCGTTCCTGCATCAGGTAGCCGATGCCGCGCAGCGTGGCGATGGCGGCGCCGCCGTCCGGCCGGCGGTCGAGCTTCTTGCGGATGCGGTGGATGTACAGCTCGATGGCGTCGAGGTTGACATCGTCATCCAGCGAAAACACGTCCTGGAACAGTTTTTCCTTGGACAAGGCCCGGCCCGGGCGCGCGATCAGCGCCTCCAGCAGGGCGTGCTCGCGCGGGGTCAGCGCCAGCGCTTCGCCGCAGTAGGTGAACATGCGGGTGACGGTATCGAAGCTGAGCTGGCCGCACTGGTACACCAGCGCTTCGTTGCCGATGCTGCGGCGCAGCAGCGCCTTGACGCGCGCTTCCAGTTCGGCCAGCTCGAACGGCTTGGCCAGGTAATCGTCGGCGCCCAGGTTCAGCCCCTGCACGCGTTCTTCGAGCCCGCCGCGCGCGGTCAGGATCAGTACAGGGGTCTTGCCGCGCGCCCCGCCGCGCGCGCGCAGGCGGCGCAGCACGTCCAGTCCATCCATCCTGGGCAGCGTGAGGTCAAGGATGACGAGGGCATAGTCCTGGGTATGGAGGAGGGCGTCGGCATCGGTGCCGGTGGCCGCGCACTCGACGGTGAGCCTGGCGTCGCGCAGGGCCTTGGACACCCAGTGCGACAGCTCGACGTGGTCTTCGACTAACAGGATTCTCATGCGTTCAGTGTAAGCGCAAAGCGTTCGCTTCGGAAAGTGCTTGCCTGCCTACGTGGTTTCCACAGCAAGGTCTTGTGCCACTGAAAGCTGATTGAAAGCATGCCCCGCATATAGTTGCCTCAAACACGTAGCACATAACGATTATAACTACCGGAGATAACATGACGAAGTCGGCCCTTGCGCTTGCCGTTCTGGCAGCGCTTTCCCTGAACAATTCCGCCCACGCCCAG
>Ga0308168_1001690_pt1 | contig 19424 bp, 20 predicted proteins | sample PhyCR2_FD_202133 | JGI IMG/M metagenome (GOLD analysis project Ga0308168, IMG submission 202133) | Phyllosphere microbial communities from UC Gill Tract Community Farm, Albany, California, United States - DLSLRC.R2 | ecosystem: Host-associated > Plants > Phyllosphere > Unclassified | place: USA...
CCGCTCGGCTATATACCGCCGGCCGAAGCTGAGGCAAACTATTACAAGCAACTGAGCAGTCAAGCCGTCCCGGCCTGACTCACACTAACCGGCCTCCACGAAAGCCGGGGCGGTTCAACTTGTGCCTTTCGGGTTGTATGGTGTCGACGGGTTCTTGTAGTCAAAAGTGCGAGTTGTCAACGTCGTGCTTTGCAGTGTGCGCTCGCCCGACCATTGCACCAGCGCGTCCGTTTCACTGCCTGAGTCACCGCGATAGAACGAAACCGTGTTGGGTGACAGCGCGTCGAGTCTGTCGAGATGGTCGGTGATCACCAACGTGTGTGACTTGCCATCCTGGGCCTGCCGCCAAAAGCCGAAGAGCCCTTCGGACTCGAGTAACCGGTGAACAAAATTCCAGTCATCTTCATCTTGCCGGCAGTATGAGCGGGAAGGTAGCGCTTTTGATAGCGCAAACCGGAATAAGCCCTGAGCCTGTGGATGCGTGTTGAAGACATCCGTGATAATGTCGTCAACAGTCCGGTCTTGCCAAATGCGTTGATCGCGTCGGAACTTCAGGAAGTGCATCCAAGATGCGAAGCTAAGTTGATAGGTTGTTAGCCCGCCGTCCGATCCCAGCCTTCGCGCCGTATGTACATAACCGTTGTGCGGTTGGTACGACTTGTCGGATTGCTGTATCCACAACGTCACTGGCTGCGCGATCAAGGTTTTGAGCTCGATGTTGTCCGAGATGGACACTACATCCACAGTGAACTCGAAGTGGCGACCCAGTCGCGAGCGGCCCACTACCCGCTGTGGCACCAGCGTGTTTGGATCTAGATTTGTGTCCAGTGTTATTAACCGGTCACTCTGTAAGAGATTGCTTGTGATTGCACGGATTAAGTCTTGCGTTCCCATTCCGCCTCTTCGTAATCAATACAAACAATTGGTAATTGAATGCCCCGGATTTTGAAAAGACCTGATAGTCTGAAGTCTTAACCGTCGGGCCAGAGTAAGTAAAGTTGACTGTTTCCTCAAAACATAATCGCGAGCTTTGCTGGGTAATATGATGAGGTTGCGCAAACTATGGTGTGCAACCTAGGCGAACCCTGTGTCGTGTCCGGCAGCTGTGCGAACTAAGCTACAGTTGGCGGCTGTTTGATAAATTGCTGTCTTCGTATAGGAAGTGGTTACAGCTCTCCGATGTTCGAAACTAATTGGTCATAGAACGACAGTGCGCGCTGACGAGTGTTGTTTCCAGCAGCTTTTTTCTGATAAGGGAGACACCTAGGGTCAGACAAAAGTGTTTTGGACCGACTATTCTTGGAAACCGGCGATGCGATCTAAATCAAATTTTAATTACCGGTGAAATTATCCATAGTGCATATGAATAGAAAAAATTATCCGTAGTGTTTGGTACTCAGGGGGCGCATAAGGCTTGCGGGCAGAAATAACAATGCTGCGTTTTAAGCGGCATCGTTATTTCGCCTGTCACTACAAAGTTCGGCAGCAAACGGGCTCAGCGTGAATCAGCTTCGCTCAGCTTGTCCGGCGTCTGCTTGGCCAGCTCATCAGTGTTAGTGTCGCTCACTGCGGCATCGACTGACTGGTCTGCGCCGCGGCATCCGGTTGTGTAAGCAGGAATTTTTTGCCGAGCTAGACAGCCAGCAGCAGGCCGAGGAGGGCTGCCAACAAAATTAGCACCAGCTCACCTGCCCCGGCGCATTCTCGGCCGAGCGCCAGTAGGCAATCGCCGCACCCCAGCACAGGGCAACGGTGCCGGCGGCCAGCAAGGTGTTCTTCAGCCAGCCCGGGAATGGGCGTGTCGGCGAAACGGTGGTCGTGGTCATGATGTCGATCAGAGATTGTCGATGGTGGCTTGCTGGCTGGCAATCAGGGAGGCGCCGCAGGCGGTCTTGTCGCCGTGGCGCGCGGCTGGTTGGCCGTCGATGATCAGCGAGGAATCGCCGCTGACGATCGGGTTCGGGCCGTGCTTTGGACAAACGGTCTTGTCGCCGATGCGGGCGATGGGGACGCCGCCGCTGTCGCTGTGGGGCGAGGCCTGGATGACAGAGCCGCCGTGGGAGGTTTTGTCGCCGAGGACAATCAAAGGTCCAGACATATTCCAACTCCTGATGAAATAGAAATACGAGACAATACCGTTATTAAATCAAGGATGCATTTAACAATACGTGTTCAGGCCGGCGATGATATCTCGCAAAATTCCTCTCATTGACGCAGGTTATCTTGTGAAAATCATTTGGCCTTCAGGGTTAAATCGATCAGTGGAAAAGAAAGAAAAACGAATTACCGGCTTTTTCCACGCTCGCGGCATGGCAGCGGGATGTGAACCACATTCGGAGTGAAAATGAAACGCTACAAGTTAGCTCTTCTAGGTGCCTTTGCAGTCCTGACTGCTTGCGGAAAGCCAGTTCCTCCCGAGAAGTCTGCGTATGTCGGCGAATGGCAGGACAAAACGATGTATCTGATGATTACGCAGGACGGCTCCGTCAAATACAAACGCGTCAAAGGTGCTCAGACAACCTCGATCGACGGTCCACTTCAAGGTTTTAAAGGAAATGATTTCAACGTAGGCGTCGGAGCAATGGCGACTACATTTGTCGTTAGTAAGCCTCCTTACCAAGATGGCGAGGTGTGGAAAATTATCGTGGATGGACAACAATTAACGAAGACATCCGAATAATATTTTTGCCGGTTTCGGTTCGACTATCAGCCCATGACGATGCATACGAAGCTCATATAATTCGTTTCGTATGCATCGCTCAGCATTAAACCTGCGGTCACGCTGCCACGGCCAGCAATTCCAATTTCAACTCCTTCATTCCCGCCGGCACATAAATCGAAATCGACTGCGCCTTGAGCATGCGCTCGTACATCTGCCCTTTCGCTTCGAGCATGAAGTAACAGGTGTCGGGCCGCACCGCGAGCGCGGCCGGCGGCTGCGGCGTGTATTGCAGGCGCACGCCGGGCAAGGCGGACAGGACGAATTTCTCAACGTCGTCGGGCGCGCCGACTTTAAAGCGCAGCGGCACCACGTCGACCAGCTGCACGGCCGGGATGTCGGCGGAGACGGCAATATAAAAAGTGGTCTTGTCGTCGATCTTGCCGGAGTCGAGGGCGCCGATGTGGTACGAGGGCCGGACTTCGCTGAGAGAAATCGCAAAATATTTCGACGAAATCACCGTGTCGAGCAGTTCGCGGATGATGGTGTGCAGCTTGCTGAAACCTGGCCCCGGGTCGGCGTGCTGGTAGGGCGGCAAGTCGGCCAGGGTCCAGCTTTTCGAGAAGGTCATCAGGCCGCCGGCGACGTCGAGCAATTGTTCGTACAGGCGTTCCGGGTGCAGGCTCGGGTGATGAAAATGGTGGGTCAGCGTGGCGTAGGCGGAGCTGGCCGTGTGCAGCAGCCAGAACGAGGACATGTCGCCGGAGCGGAATTCGATCACGTTGCGGCTGGGTTCGCGGTGGTGGCCGTAGAGGGCGCTCACCTTGGCCTGCAGCGCGTCGAGCAGGCGCCGCAGCTGCTGGAACAGGGGAACGGCCGCGGCCAGCGTCAGGCTGGGGGCAACGAAACCCGGGTCGAGCTCGAAGCCGCCGACGGTCGCGCGGCGCAGGCGCAGCAGCGGGAAGTGCACGTAGGCGTCGCGCGCTTCGGTCTCGCAAAGCAGGCGCACCGACTTTTGCAGGTAGGCCAATTGCACCGGCGCTGCCTGCGTGTACAAATCCGCGGTCTCCTGGTTGGCCTGGATGAAACGCGCCGTGTTGGCGGCCTGGCCGGACGTGGCGAAATTGCCGGTAAACGGTTTCAGGCTGGGCAGCGCGGCGTAATAGGTGACGGTCTGCTGGGATTGCGGCAAGAGGCTCAGATCGACCGTGTCCGGCAGCGCGTCCAGGTTGGGCGCGTCGACCAGTTCGCCGTCCTGGAAGCGCAGCGACAAGTCGAGGACGCGCAGCACGTTGTTCGCCAGCGCCTCCTGGTCGACCTGCAGGCGTTCCACGCCCCAGGCGTAGGGGTGCACGGCCTTGATGCCCTTGTGCAGGCAATGCTCGTGGTACTGGTCCTGGCGCTGGAAATGCTGGGGGCGCAGCAACAAGCCTTCGCCCCAGAGTACTTTGCTCGTCATGTCCGCTGTCGTCCTGTCGTTGTTGTTGAGCGCAAATATGCCAACGGAAACAGTAGACCGCCGCCGATGGCGTGTTTTGCGTTGCCTCAAACGTGGACTTTGCACAACGACATCACGCTTCCTTAGCTTTCTTCAAGGTTCAATAAAGTTTGCGCGGTGACACTACCGAGCTGACCGGCCATTCGACGAGGACACCCGATGAACCGTTTTATGCCAGGCCTGTTCGACCGCCTGCTCGGCGTACCCATGCGCGCGAGTCACGGCCACGCGGTGCCGGCACGTTCCGCGGCGGAAGAGATGAAAGACGCCGTCGCGCGCGACCTGGAAGCCTTGCTGAACACCCGCGCCGTACTGCCGGAAGATTTGCTGAAGGCCTATCCGGAGTGCAGCCGCTCGATCGTCAGCTACGGCATGAAGGATTTCGCCGAGCTGTCCCTGTCGAGCCCTTCGGACCGGGCCCTGATCTGCGCCTGCATCGAAAAGACGATTTCTAACCACGAGCCGCGCCTGCGCAAGGTCAAGGCCTCGCTGGAGATGCGCGCGGGCGCCGTGAACCGCCTGGATTTTTCGATCACCGGGGTGCTGGTCGCCAGCGCCTCGCAGGAAGCCGTGAACTTCGATGCCGTCCTGCAACCGTCGACCCTGAGCTACAGCATCAGCAAGGCCGGCCGCGCCGCGCCTTCGGGAGCCTGACCAGTGGAACAATTACTGCCTTATTATGAAAGCGAGCTGGGCTACCTGCGGCGCAGCCTGCGCGAGTTCGCCGAGCGCTACCCGAAGATCGCCGGCCGTCTCCTGATCAGCGGAGAAGTGTGCGAGGATCCACACACCGAGCGCATGATCGAATCCTTTGCCCTGCTCAATGCGCGCATCGCCAAACGCCTCGACGACGACTATCCGGAATTCACGGAAGCCCTGTTCGACGTGCTGTATCCGCACTACCTGCGTCCCTTTCCCTCCTGCTCGATCGCGCGCTTCGATGGCGCGGGCGCGGCGCTGCAAGGCGCGGCCGGCAGCATCGCGCGCGGCACCCAGTTGAAGACGCGTCCGGTGCGCGGCGCCGAGTGCACCTTCCGCACCGTTTATCCGGTCGCGATCGCCCCGCTGGCCTTGAGCCACGCCGGCTTTTCCGACATCCTGCGCGCGCCCGAGCGGGTAGAAGCGCCGCCGAGCGCCTCGGCCGGCATCAGCCTGACCATCTCCGCCAGCGCCGGCCAGCTCGACTTTCACAAGCTGGAGTGTCCCCTGCTACGCGTCTTCATCGACGGCGAACCCTCGTTCTGCGCGGTCCTGCGCGACGCCCTGTTCATGCGCACGGTGGGCGCCTGGGTCGAAGTCGGCGGCAACGGCCGCTGGCTGCCGCTGCCCGCGATTCCGATCCGCGCCGCCGGCTTTGGCGAAGACGAGTCCGTCATCGATTTTCCGGCCCGCTCGCACGCCGCCTACCGCCTGCTGACCGAATATTTCTGTTTTCCAGAAAAATTCAATTTCTTCGACATCGACCTGGCGGCCCTCGGCGCCGTCATTCCGGGCGCGAGCTCGGTGACCCTGCACCTGGGCTTGTCCGGGATCCGCAGCGATTCGCATACGGCGCGCCTGCTCGGCACCCTGTCGACCAAGCACCTGCTGCTCGGCTGCACGCCGGTGGTCAACCTGTTCCGCCAGCGCGGCGAGCCGATCCGCCTGACCCACACCACGCCCAGCTACCCGGTGCTGGCCGACGCGCGCCGCGCCTATGCCTTCGAGGTGCAATCGATCGATTCGGTGCACCTGGTGCGCCAGACGCCGCAGGGAGAGACCGTGGTGCAGTTTCGCCCGTTTTACTCCTTGCAGCACGCGCAGACGGCCGAGCAGAACGGCCACTATTGGGCGATGCGACGCGACGAGACCCTGGCCGAGCGCAGCCCCGGTTTCGAGACCCAGATCGCCATCGTCGACATCGATTTCGATCCGGCCGCGGTCGAAACCGACACGCTGAATCTGGAACTGACCTGCTCGAACCGCGACCTGCCCTCGCAGCTGAGCTATGGTCAGGCCGGCGGCGATTTGTTCCTCGAGGGCGGCTCGAACGTGCGCGGCATCCATTTCTTGCGCAAACCCTCGCACTCCTGGCGCTTTGCGAGCGGACGCAGCGCGCACTGGCGCCTGATCTCGCACCTGTCGTTGAATCACCTGTCGATCAGCGCCGGCGGCGTGGAAGCGTTCAGGGAGATGCTGGCGCTGTATGACCTGCCCCGTTCTCCCTCTTCGCAGCGCCAGATCGGCGGTGTCAATGCCATCGAACAGCAGCCGACCACCGCCTGGCTCGCCGGCAACCCGTTCAATTGCCTGGTGCGCGGGGTGCAGGTGCGTCTCGCCATCGACGAAGAAGCCTTCGTCGGCAGCGGCATCCACGCGTTCACCCACATCGTCGAACGTTTTCTTGCCCTGTACGTGCACGCCAACAGTTTTACGCAACTGGTGATCGTCTCGGCGAAAACCGGGGAAGAGATTTATTCATGCACAGCGAAAAGCGGCGATTTGAGCCTGCTGTAATCGAGCGCCTGTTCCGCGAGCCCTACCGCTTCGAGTATTTCCAGGCGGTGCGCATGCTGGAACTGTGGCTGCGCAAGCACGGCGCGCCGGAGCAAGGTGCCGTCGCCAATTTCCTGCGCTTTCAGAATTCGACCTCGCTGCGCTTTCCGGCCAGCCAGCTGGAAGCGGTGCAGGCCGATCCGCCGGGCATCGCGCTCGATGCCGCCGCGCTCGGCGCGGCCCTGAAGGAGGGAACGCTCAAATGGGTGCGCATCACGCCGACCTTCATGGGGCTGCTGGGCGGACAGGGCGTATTGCCGCCGCATTACACGGAGCGCGTGGCCGAGCAACAGTTCAACGACAAGGACGAGGGCCCGCGCTCTTTTCTGGACAGCTTTTCGAACCGTTCGCTGGCGCTGTTCTATGAAGCCTGGCGCAAATACCGGCTGCACCTGAAATACGAGCGCAGCGGCAAGGACAGTTTCCTGCCGCTGCTGCTGGGCCTGGCCGGCCTCGGCCATCCGTCGCTGCGCAGGCGCCTGGCCCGTGCCAATCAGGGCGCCGTGCTCGACGAATCGATCGCCTATTTCGCCGCCGCGATCCGCCAGCGCCCCATCTCCGCGGTCCAGATGGCGCGCGTGCTGACCGAATATTTCGGCCAGCCGGTCGAGGTCGAACAATTCGTCGGCGCCTGGTACGCCGTGCCGCCCGCCCAGCAAAGCACCCTGGGCTGCGCCAGCGCCACCCTCGGCAGCTGCGCGATTGCCGGCGAGCGCGTCTGGCAGAGAGATTTGCGCCTGCGCCTGATCGTCGGTCCGCTCGACCACGCCGGTTTTACCGCCTTCCTGCCGGGCGGACTGGCCGCGCGCGCCCTGGCCAGTTTATTGACCCTGTTCACCGGGCTGTGCCTCGAATACGAGATCGAACTGGTGCTGCGCGCAAGCGACGTACGTCCGCTCACGCTGCGCGAAGGCAGCCAGCTCGGACGGCTGGGCTGGGACAGCTACCTGGTGGCCGGTGCCGAGGAACGGGATCGGAACGACGTCCATTACGACGTCCGGATCGGCTGACCGGGTTTATACGATCCCGCCATTCACCCGCAGCGTCTGCCCATTCACCCACTCCCCCTGCGGCCCGACCAGGAAGGCGACCGTGTGCGCGATGTCCTCCGGCGTGCCCAGGCGTTCCAGCGGCGCCGCCTTTGCCAGGCGTTCGACCAGCTCGGCCGGTTTACCGTCCAGGAACAGGTCGGTCGCGGTCGGGCCCGGCGCCACGGCGTTCACGGAAATGCCCTTGCCGCGCATTTCCTTGGCGAAGATGTTGGTCATGGTTTCGATCGCCGCCTTGGCTGCGCCGTACACGGCGTAGCCCGGCATGGCCAGGCCGACCGCGCTGGTAGAGAAATTCACGATGCGCCCGCCCTGGCGCAGGCGCGTGGCGGCCAGGCGCAGCATGTTGAAGGTGCCGCGCGTGTTGATGGCGAAGATCTTCTCGTACAGGGCGTCGTCGGTATCGGCGACCAGGGTCGTGCCGGGCTGGATCACGCCGGCGTTGTTGACGAGGACGTCGACGCCGCCGAACGCCTGTTCGGTTTCGTCGAACAGGCGCGCGCAGTCAAGCGCTTGTGCCACGTCGCCCTGCAGCGCGAGCGCCCGCCCGCCGGCTTTTTCGATCTCGTTCACCACCTCCTGCGCATCCTGCGCGCGGCTGGCGTAGTTCACGGTGACCGCGAATCCTTCCTGCGCCAGGCGCAGCGCGATGGCGCGGCCGATGCCGCGCGAGGCGCCGGTGACGATTGCCACTTTGACGTTTGCCATGTTTGTTCTCCTGTGTGATCGATGGAGTCAGTCTAGGTCTTATTCTGCATTGGATAAATAGGCTTAAAATCAATTCATTATTCAATCCAGCCAAAGAATCCAGGAATGGACGTCGCACGCGCCATGGGCGTGTTTTCCCAAGTTGCCACCCTCGGCAGCTTCAGCAAGGCGGCCGAGCGTTTATCCCTGCCGGCCGCCACCGTCACCCACATCGTGCAGGAGCTCGAGCGCGAGCTCGGCACGCGCCTGCTGCACCGGACCACGAGAAAGGTGACGCTCACTGACGACGGTACCCTGTACCTGGAGCGCTGCCTGCGCCTGCTGGCCGACATCGACGACGCCCAGGCCCTGTTCTCCGGTTCGCGCACCAGGCCGCGCGGCGTGGTGCGGGTCGACCTGCCCGAGCGCCTGGCGCGCCTGTCGATCATTCCTGCGCTACCCGACTTCTTCGCGCAGTATCCCGACATCCAGGTGCGCCTGGCCGCCAGCGACCGCCTCGTCGACCTGGTGGGCGAAGGCATCGATTGCGCGGTGCGGGTCGGGCCGCTTGCCGATTCGAACCTGATCGCGCGCCGCATCGGCGACATGGAGCAAGTCAATGTCGCGTCTCCCGCCTATCTGGCGCGCCATGGCACGCCGCAGACGTTGGCGGATCTGGCGAAACACCTTGCCGTCAGCTTCTTTTCCAGCCGCGCCGGACGAGATTTGGCTTGGGAATACGTCGAACGCGGAGAAACCCGGCGTCTCAAAATGCGCAGCCTGATTTCGGTGAGCAGCAGCGACGCCTATCTGGCCGCCTGCCTGGCCGGCCTCGGCCTGGTGCAGGTACCGCGCCATGGTGTCGATGAGCTGCTGGCGCGGGGCGAACTGGTCGAGGTGCTGCCGGTGTACAAGGCCGCGCCGCTGCCGGTGTCGGTCGTCTACGCGCGCAACCGCCAGTTGTCGGCGCGGGTGCGCGTATTCGTCGACTGGCTGTGCGAACGCGGCCTGGACGGTGCCTGGTGAGCTAGCGCGCGTCCGTGTACCAGTCATATTCCCAGCGCCACGGCATGTCGGTCTCGCCCAGCACCAGGCGCGCCAGTTCCGGCTAGATGCGCTCGGCGCGCACGTCGTTCGCCAGCAGCACCACGCAGCGCTGTCCGTTTTCCAGGCACAGCACCATGTTGCCGGTGCTGTCGTTGTGGCCGCCCTTGAACCAGCCAGTCCCGCTGCGGTCGCGGAAGGTGACCAGTCCGAGCCCGGCGGCCAGTCCGGACACCGGCGCGCCGGATTCGGCGGCCAGGGTCGGGAACTGGTGTGCGGAACGGATCGGCAGCTGGGTGCGGATCAATTCGGCGCGGGCGCGCGCCGACAAGCCGTCGCCGCGCATGATGCCGGCCCACAGGCGCGCCTGGTCGGCAATCGTCGTGTCCATCGAGCCGGCCGCGCTGACGCGGCTGCGCTCGTCGTGCGGCTCCATCCTGCCTTGCAGGTCGTAGCCGTCGGCCAGGCGGCCGGCGAAATCGGGACGCCACCGCATGCTGGTGCTGTGCATATTGAAGCGGTCGAACACGCGCTGCTGCATCTCCTGTCCCGCGTCGAGTCCGAGCCCTTCCTCGACGATCAGCTGCAGCAAATAGAAGCCTTCGCCCGAATAGGCGTAGCGCGTGCCGGGATCGAAATGCATGCGCAGGCGCCCGTCCGGTTCCAGCCAGCGGAAGTTGGCGAAGCCCGCGCTGTGGGTGAGCAGGATGCGCGGCGTCAGCAGGCGCCAGCGCGGGTCCTGCGCCAGGTCCGCATAGCCCTTGTCGCCGTTGCGGTAGTCGGGCAAGGGGCGCGGCAGCAGACGATCGAGCGGCGCATCGAGGTCGAGTTTTCCTTCGTCGGCCAGCTGCAGCAGCAGGTAGGCAAACGCGGTTTTCGTCAGCGAAGCGCCGTACATTACGCTGTCGTCCTGCAGCGGCAGGCGCTGCGCGGCATTGCGCCAGCCCCAGGTCCTGACCTGGACGATCCGGCCGCGGTCGATCACGGTCAGCGCCAGGCCCTGCACCTGTTCGCGCGCCATCAGCGTGCGAACGATGGCGTCGTCCGGCGCCCGTGCAGCCTGCGGCAGCCGCACGCAGGCCGCCAGCAGCGTCAGTAGCGCGAACCCGGCGGCGGCGCGCAGACTCCTCATGGCCTCACGGTCCGCCCGCCAGCACCTTGTCCGGCGTGATCGGCGTGCTGCGAATGCGTTTACCGGTCGCGTGGTAGATCGCATTGCTCACCGCCGCCGCGACGCCCACCAGCCCGATCTCGCCCACGCCTTTCGCACCCAGGCGGCTGACGATGCGGTCGTCCTCCTCCACGAAGATGACGTCGATGTCGTGGATGTCGGCATTCACGGCCACGTGGTATTCGGACAGGTTGTGGTTCATGAAGCGTCCGAAGCGGTGGTCGGTATGGCTTTCCTCGTGCAGCGCCTGGCTGATGCCCCAGACCACGCCGCCGATGATCTGGCTGCCGGCCGTCTTGGTGTTCATGATGCGCCCCGCCGCGATGGCGCTGACCACGCGCGTCACGCGCACGATGCCGAGCTCCTCGTCCACGCGCACCTCGACGAACACGGCCGAGTGCACCATGCGCCGGAATTTACGCTGCTGGAGCATCTGCGGCAGCATCAGGTACTTTTCCTCGATCCGCTCGCGCCCCGCGTGGCGCACGATGGCGCCCAGCGCGATGAAGGTGGCCGGGTCCTTTTTAAGGCGCATCACGCCGCCCGCAAATTCCACATCCTTCAAACGTTTATTCCGGAACGGCGAATCGGGATCGGACTGCGCATGGCGCAACAGGGTCAGGCGCAGCTTGTCGCATACGCCGGCCACCGCCGAGCCGACCGTGGTCACGTGCGAAGAACCCCCCTCCACCGGCGCGGCCGGCAGGGTCGAGTCGCCCAATTGAAAAGTGACGCGTTCGAGCGGCAGGCCCATGGCCTCGGCGGCGATCATCGCCATCACCGTATACGTGCCGGTGCCGATGTCGCTGGCCGCGCTCGAGACCACGAGCCTGCCGTCCGCATGCATCACGGCGCTGGCGCGTGCGAACATCTGCATCGCATCCCAGGTGCCGGTCGCCATGCCCCAGCCGACCCACTCGTCTCCTTCCTTGCGCGAACGCGGCGCCAGCGGCCGCTGCGACCAGCCGAATCGTTCGGCGCCCTGTTGATAACAGGCGCGCAGTTCCTTGCTCGAATACGGCTTGTCGTCGACCGGCGAACGCTCGGCGTAGTTTTTCAGACGCAGCGCCAGCGGGTCCATTTTGAGTTCGTAGGACAGCTCGTCCATCGCCACTTCGAGCGCATGCATGCCGTGCGCGGCGCCGGGGGCGCGCATGTCCATCGGCGTGTACTGGTCCAGGCTCACCAGTTTATAGCCGAGCTTGATGTTGTCGCAGGCGTAGAGCAGACCCGACCAGTTGACGACGACTTCGACGTAATCCTCGATGCGCGAGGTCTCGCCGACCGCCTCGTGCTGGATCGAGACCAGGGTGCCGTCGCGCTCGGCCGCCAGTTTCACCCACTGCACCGTCTCCGGGCGGTGGCCGAAGCTGAACATCTGCTGGCGCGTCAGCTGCACCCGCACCGAACGTTTCAACAGCAGCGAGGCCATCACGGCGAGGGTCAGCTGGTATTGCGGACGCAGGCCGGAACCGAAGGCGCCGCCGACATACGGGTTGCGCACCGTGACCTTGTCCTTCGAGAGGCCGAACACGTGCGACACGTACCAGCGGCTGTTCTGCGAGCTTTGCGTCTTGTCGTAGATCGTCAGGTGGCCGTCCTCGCCGCGAATGACGGTCGAGGCGTACAGTTCGAGCGGGTTATGGTGCTCGACGCCGTGGTAGAACTCGGCCTCGATTTTCACCGGCGCCGCCTTGAAGGCTTTCCCGGCATCGCCCTTTTCCGGCGGCGGCGGCTCGAAGCCGGCGCGCACGCCGGTCGGCTTGTGGGCGCGCTCCAGGTTGGCGGTCAGGCGCGTGTCGTATTCCTCTTCCTCGTAGCGCACGCGCACCAGGGCCGCGGCGCGGCGCGCCGCCTCGAAGGTCTCGGCCAGCACCAGCGCCACCGGCTGGCCGTTGTAGATGATCTGGTCGTTGTAGAAGGGACGGAAGGGCGAGCCGGGCGGCGCCGTCATGTCCTTGTAGGCCAGATCGACGGAGCGCATCTTTGGCCGGTTCAGGTGGCTCATCACTTCGACCACGCCCTCGATCTGCATGGCGTCAAAGGTATCGATGTCGCGGATGCGGCCCTTGGCGATCGTGCCGCTGACGACCACGCCGTACAGCAGGTTTTCGGCCGGGTGCTCGGCCGCATAGCGCGCCGCGCCCGTCACCTTGGCGCGGCCGTCGACGCGCTTGACGTCGGTGCCGGTGGCGACCTGCCCGGTGCCCGGCTCGGCCACGGGCGTCTGTAAAGCCTGGATCAGGTCAGTCATGCGCTTCTCCGGTGTTGGTGACGGTGCCGCGCATCGCGGTCTGCAGCGCGCGCACGACGGCTTTTCTCGCCAGTCCTATCTTGAAATCGTTGTGGCCCTGGCCGACGGCGCCGTCGAGCAGCACGTCCGCCACGCGCCCGAACAGGGCCGGATCTTCCTTCTGCCCTTCCAGGAGAGCCTCCGCCTCGGGCTTGCGCCAGGGTTTATGGGCGACCGAGCCGAGCGCGATGCGCGCGCTGCGGATCACGCCGTCGGTACCGATGTCGAGCGCCGCCGCCACCGAGACCAGGGCAAACGCATACGACAGGCGTTCGCGCACCTTGATGTAGGCCGAGTGGTCCGCATAGCGCCGCGCGTCCGGCAGCGAGATATGGGTAATCAGTTCGTCCGCTTCGAGCACGGTGTCGTACTGCGGCGCGTCGTCGGGCAGGCGGTGAAATTCGGTAAAGGGAATGGCGCGCTTGCCGCGCGCCGATTCCACGTGCACGGTCGCGTCCAGCGCGGCCAGCGCCACGCACATGTCGGACTGGTGGGTCGCGATGCAGTGCGGGCTGGCGCCGAGGATGGCGTGCTGGCGCGTGACGCCGCCGATCGCGGAGCAGCCGCTGCCCGGATCGCGCTTGTTGCAGGGCGTGCCGACGTCATAAAAATAATAGCAGCGGGTGCGCTGCAGCAGGTTGCCGGCGTTGCTCGCCATGTTGCGCAGCTGGGGCGAAGCGCCCGCCAGGATCGCAGCCGTCAGCAGCGGATAGCGCTCGCGCACCAGCGGGTGGTAGGCGGTATCGGCATTCCTTGCCGTGGCGCCCAGCTTCAAGCCGCCACCCTCTTCTTCGATCGCGTCGAGCGGCAGGCGGTTGATGTCGACCAGGCGGCTCGAGACCATCACGCCTTCTTTCATCAGGTCGATCAGGTTGGTGCCGCCGGCAATGAAGCGTACGGCCTCGCCGGCGAAGCTGGCGTTATTGGCCACCTGGGCCAGCGCGGCCTCGTTGTTCTCGGCCTGGGTAAAGGTAAACGGGTTCATGCCGGCACCGTCCCCGGCACGATGGCATGCACCTTGTTGTCGCCATCGGCGATCCCGGCCACCGCGCAGACGGCCTTGCGGATGCCCGGATAGGCGCCGCAGCGGCAGACGTTACCGCTCATCAGTTCGCGCACGTCGGATACCGACTTCGCCTGCCCTTCGTTGATCAGGCCGACCGCCGAGCAGATCTGGCCCGGGGTGCAGTAGCCGCACTGGAAGGCGTCGTTGTCGATGAAGGCCTGCTGCAGCGGGTGCAGCGTGCCATCCGCCGCGAGTCCCTCGATGGTGGTGATCTCGCGCCCGTTCTGCATCACGGCCAGGGTCATGCAGGCGTTGATGCGCTTGCCGTCGACGAGGACGGTGCAGGCGCCGCACTGGCCGTGGTCGCAGCCCTTTTTCGAGCCGGTGAGATCGAGGCGTTCGCGCAGCAGGTCGAGCAGGGTGACCCAGGCTTCGATCTGCATTGCGTGTTCCTGGCCGTTGATGCGCAGGGTGAGCGGATAGCGCTCGGGAGCGGTCATGGTGGATCCTTTCTGGATGATTCGGACGCGCCGGTCCCGGCGCAGGCGGCAGGCAGCGCAGAATGGGTTGTCATTCCGTTACGACCATCTTAGTAGCAAGGACCAGCTAACCGGCGCACAATTAGCTGAGGCTAATTTCGAGCGGCGTGGCCTCAGGCGAGATAGCTTGCCAGGCCGAACTGATCGATAAATTCGAGCAAGGCGCTGAGGGCCGCGGGACGGTGGCTGCGGCCGGGATAGACGGCGTAATAGGTGTTGTCGGTGGGCGGGTACGAGGGCAACACCAGCTGCAGGCTGCCGTCGAGCAGGGCATCGCGCACCATGAACCAGGGTAATAAAGCGATGCCGGCGCCGGCCAGCGCCAGGCCGCGCAGGGTATTCAGGTTGTTGGCGCGCAGCGCGGCGTCGGCCGCGGAAATGTGGACGACTTTACCGTCGGCGTGCAGTGGCCAGTGCGGCAGCACGTCGTGCAGCAGCAGGCGCTGGCGAGATAAATCGGCCGGCTGCTGCGGCGCGCCGTGCGTGGCGAGATAGGCGTGAGAGGCGACCAGCACCCGGCGCACCGGCCCCACGCGGCGCGACACGAAGGACGAATCGGCCAGCTGGCCCGTTCTCAGGGCCAGGTCGATGCGTTCGGCAACCAGGTCCAGGTGGGCGTCGGTGATCACGCATTCGACGCTGACGGCCGGGTGCAATGCGTGAAAGGCGGCGAGCAGGGGCGGCAGCAGCAGGATGCCGGAGGCTTCCGGGGCGGTGAGGCGCAGATGGCCGGCCGGTTCGTCGCGCAGGCGGGAAATCGCCGCGTCGGCCGCGTTGGCGGCATCGAGCATGGCCTGGCAGTGGGACAAATAAACCTGGCCGGCGGCGGTGAGGCTGAGGCGGCGCGTGGTCCGGTGCAGCAGGCGTACCCCGAGGCTGCTTTCCAGCTCGGCGACGCGCGCGCTGACCGTGGATTTCGGCACGCCGGCGATCTGCGCCGCCTGCGTGAAACTGCCGCTGGCCGCCACCTGGGCGAACAAGGCCATGGCATCGAGTTTCATTGTTCGCTCCGTTGGATAGTCTTTCCGGATTATAAGGTCTAATCAGCCGAATCCCGACTGGCTACACTGGACCCCATTCAACACTGACAAAGGACCATCATGAAAGCCATTGCCGCCTACGCATCCCTGCCTGCGGACGAGGAACTCGCCCTGCAGGACATCGAATTGCCCGATCCGGTCGCGACCGGCCACGACTTACTGGTCGAGGTGCACGCGGTGTCCGTGAACCCGGTCGATACCAAGGTGCGGCGCGGTCTGCCGGCGCAGGCGCAGGCCGAACCGAAAGTGCTTGGCTGGGATGCGAGCGGCATCGTGCGCGCCGTCGGTCCCGAGGTGACGCTGTTCCGCCCGGGCGACCGGGTCTGGTATGCGGGCGCCATCCACCGTCCCGGCAGCAACAGCGAACTGCACCTGGTCGACGAACGGATTGTCGGCCGCATGCCAAGTACCCTCGGCTTTGCCGAAGCGGCGGCACTGCCGCTGACGGCGATCACGGCCTGGGAAATGCTGTTCGATCGCCTCGGCCTGCAGCTGGGCGGCCATGAAGGCGAAAAACTGCTGGTGGTGGGCGCCGCCGGCGGCGTCGGTTCGATCATGGTGCAGCTGGCGCGCCAGCTGACCGGCATTACCGTGATCGGCACCGCCTCGCGTCCGGAAACGCGCGAATGGGCGCGCATCTTCGGCGCCCACCACGTGGTTGACCATAGCGTTTCCATCGACAAGGCACTGGACGAGGCGGGCCTGGGCGAAGTCGACTACGTGGCCAGCCTGACCCACACCGGCAAGCATTTCGAGGCGCTCGTGAATGCGCTCAAGCCGCAAGGCAAACTGGCCCTGATCGACGATCCGGAACCGATCGACGTGCGCCTCTTGAAACGCAAGAGCATCTCGCTGCACTGGGAACTGATGTTCACCCGCTCGCTGTTCAACACGCCGGACATGCAGGCCCAGCACCGCTTGCTGAACGAGGTGGCGCAGCTGGTCGACGACGGGCGCATCCGCACGACCCTCGCCCAGAACATGGGCACGATCAATGCGGCGAACTTGCGCCGGGCCCACGCGTTTATCGAGAGCGGCGCGGCCAGCGGCAAGGTGGTGCTCGAAGGCTTTTAAAAAGAGCCCTTTTTGAAAAAGCAAAAGCCCGATTTTTCGGGCTTTTTTTATTGTCTATCAGCATTTTTTTAGGCAAATAAAAAGATGCTTAAAAACACAGAAAAACAATCATAATACCGTTTATACGATTCATACAATTTAAACGATTTATATTGTATGTTCTACTGTGCATTGCTCAGGGCGTTCGACAGTGGCGACGCGCAGCTTTCCTGGCCGGCGACGGCGTTGATGGCGCGCTTATGGTCTTCCAGCGCAGGCAGCCCAAGCCGCTTGCGGCGTGCCTCGACCCGTGCCAGGTCGTCCAGCAAATAATAATCCCAGCCGCAGCCGGCGACCTGGCGCAGCTGGGTGCCGTAGCGTTGCGGACGTCCTTCCTGCACCGCCAGCCGGTCCGCCGCGGCAGCCAGGTGCATGGCCGCGGCCTCGCCGTCGAGCACGGCCAGTTCGAGCTGGCGCACCACCTGGCGCTGGAAGGCCAGGTCGGCGCCGCGCTGCTGGGCGATCAACCAGGCGGCGCGCGCCGCCTGCACGCCCTCAACGCTGCGCCGCGGCCAGCCGCAGGCCGTCATCCAGGCGCTCAGGCGTTCGGCGTTCGCCCGTTCCACCCCCTCCAGGGCGGCGCGCCGCTCGTTGGCTGCCGCATCGCTTGGTGCGGCCAGGTAATCGACCTGGCTGCGCAGGGTGTCGGCCGCCTCCACCATGGCGGTGAGCTCGCCGGCATAGGCGGCGCAGCTCGGGGCCGCGTGGGCCGGCGCCATCACGGCAGCGGCGAACAGGGGAACCAGCAGAGGCAAGGTGCTTCGCATTGTCATTCTCATCAGATCCAATGCATAAAGCCTAACATAAGCGGTGCGCCTGGCAAGTGGCGGCAATCGCATAATGCCTGGACGAGTATCCAGCCCGGGAGAACCCATGCGTGCGCCCTGCCTTCTGTTGTTGCTGGCCTGCGCCAGCGTCCCCTCGCTTGCTGCCGACCTGGACGAAGACGTCTTGTGGCAAAAGCTGCGCGCCGGCGGCGTGACGGTCCTGATGCGCCATGCGGCCACCGTTCCCGGCATCGGCGACCCGCCCGGCTTCAGGCTGAACCAGTGCGCGACCCAGCGCAAGCTGTCGGACCAGGGCCGGCGCGACGCGCGCGCGATCGGCGCCGCCTTTAAAACGCACCGTGTGAATCCGGGCGCGGTCTGGTCAAGCCGTTGGTGCCGCTGCCTGGATACCGCGAAACTGGCGTTCGGGCGCGCCGAGCCGGAACCCAGCCTGGATTCGATGTTCAACGATGACGCCGGGGCGTCCGCCGCCAAGCTGCGCGCGCTGCGAGCCCGCCTGGCCGCGCGCCGCGAGACCACGCCGCTGGTGCTGGTCACCCACGACGTCAACATCCGCGCCCTCACCGGCGCCTCCTTGGCGCCCGGAGAAATGGTGCTCACGATCCTGCGCGACGGCAAACTCGAGACCATCGGGCGCCTGCCGCTGCCGGCGCGCGACACGGGCCCAGCACAATAGACGCAGGCACACGCCACGCGGCCATTCGGGCGTAGAATCGGGCAGGTCGCATACCGGGAGATACGTCATGCAGCGCCTGATCCTGTTTGCCGCCGGGCTGGTCCTCAGCGCCGGCGCTTCTGCCCACCATGGCTGGAGCGAATACCAGTCCGACAAGCCGCTCGACCTATCTGGCACCATCGAGCAGGCCGGCTACGAGCAGCCGCACGGCTTCGTGCGCCTGAAAACGGCCGATAACAAAACCTGGTTAGTGGTGCTGGCGCCACCCTCGCGCATGGAAAGCCGGGGGCTCGCTAAAGACATGCTCAAGCCCGGCCAGCGCGCCACGGTGCACGGTTATCCGCACCGCAGCAAGGGCGACGAACTGCGCGCGGAAAATATCACGATCGAGGGCAAGAAGACGGAGCTGCGCTGATGGCGCCAGCGGCCGGCGTCTTCGATGCGCTGGCGGCCACGCCCTTGTCCACTGCCATGCGCGAAGGCGCCTGGCTGTATCCGATCGTCGAGATCGTCCACATCGCCGGCTTTGCGGTACTGGTCGGCAGCGTGGTGCTGTTCGACCTGCGCGTGCTGGGGTTTGCACGCACGCTGCCGGTCGTGGATCTCGGCCGGCACCTGTTGCGCTGGGCGCTGGCCAGCCTGATCCTGGTGATTCCGGCCGGGCTGCTGCTGTTCAGCGCCCATCCGGTCGAGCTGGCGAACAATCGGGTGTTCCTGTTAAAACTGCTGCTGATCGCCCTCGCCGGCCTGAATGCGCTCGCCTTTCACCTGCTGCCCTACCGCAGCGTGGCCGGCTGGGACCGCGAACACGCCGCCCCAGCGCTGGCACGTTTCGGGGCCGCGTTGTCGATCCTGCTCTGGCTGGGCGTGATCACCTGCGGCCGCATGCTGGCCTATGTGTAGGCCAAGCCTGCGGCGGCGTCCGCCTCATGCTACAGTGATCGCCTCGCATAACCGCTCCATATCAGCATGCTGAAACCTGCCGCCCTTGCCGCCCTCGTCCTGTCGAGCTGCGCCTGCAGCGCCGCCATGGCGGCCATTCCCGTCTACGGCTTCATCGTCAAGAACACCTATCCGCACGATCCGCAGGCATTTACCCAGGGCCTGTTCTTCCGCGACGGCCACCTGTACGAGACGACCGGCCTCACCGGCCGCTCGACGCTGCGCCGCATCGAACTGAAAACCGGAAAAGTGCTGCAGAAGGCGGACCTGCCGAAAGACGTGTTCGGCGAAGGCTCGACGGCCTATGGAGACAACATCCTCGGCCTGACCTGGCAGTCGAAGACCGGTTACGTGTTCGACGCCAAGACCTTCGCCATGAAGGCG
>Ga0308168_1001699_pt1 | contig 19353 bp, 29 predicted proteins | sample PhyCR2_FD_202133 | JGI IMG/M metagenome (GOLD analysis project Ga0308168, IMG submission 202133) | Phyllosphere microbial communities from UC Gill Tract Community Farm, Albany, California, United States - DLSLRC.R2 | ecosystem: Host-associated > Plants > Phyllosphere > Unclassified | place: USA...
GGCGCCGGCCAGATGCCGGTATCCATCGCGCGGCGTATGGCGGCCAGCTGCTGACGGTACTCCGCACGTCCCAGCGCCAGTTCGTCTTCGGATGCCTCCACCACGGCAACCCAGTGATAGCCCGGCTCTTTGTTAACGAATATCCAGAAGAACCGGTCAAACATGGCCACGTCGCAGTACATGGCAGCGCTGAGGTGATAGTCGCGCTCCATGATTTCGCGGTGCAGGCGATAGCGCAGATTGTCCTGCTTGACCCGCGGCAGGCTGACGGTTTTCACGTCAAAGGCAAGACGTTCGCGACCATCGTCAATTTCCAGATCGGGCCGTACGCGAACGTCCAGGCCGGTATCGTCATCGATGCCGAAATAACTTACCTCCGTCCGGCGCTGCGGGTGCTGCAGCCAGCCTGACGCGACGGGATGGATGAGCAGGGCAGACTGTATTGCGGTGGCCAGCGAATATTGCTCAGCTGTGATGAGCGTCTTACCGTTGTTCTCTTTTTCCCACTGCGCGCGCAGCTCGTCGGCAAAAATGGTGCCCGGCGTAATCTGTCGCACGATGGCTGCAAGCTCATCCTTACTGCCGCTGGTACCGAATGGCTGGGGTTTGGCACGTTCTTCAGCAGCCTTTTCAGGCGCGATTTTTTCAAGTTCAGAAAGCAGGGAGTCACGGCTTCCGGCCGTTTTGAGCGGTGCCAGCAGGCTGGCGTTGTATTCCCTGATACATGCCTTCATGGCGGTACCGGTATGCTTCTCGCCCTCTGGTATGCGCCGGAATACTTCCGGCAGGCTGGAATAGAGAAAGCCGGTTTCTTCAGCACTGCTGCCCATGGTGAAGGGTTTTGGCAACTGCTGGTTGTGTGCCTCCAGCATGGCTTTAATTTCATCCGTGCTGATTGCCGGCGCCAGAGTGGCGTTGTGCTGCTCAATGATGGCTTTCATCTCTGCCGTGGTGCTGATCGCACCTGCAGGCAGGGAGAAAGGCACCGAAAACTCTGTTGCGAAGTTTTCAGGCTCAAGCGCGAGTGTATGAACCAGTGTGCCGAGCGTAAGCGCATCGCTGGCTTCACGGGGAATGGTGCCGGTGAGGTGGCGGCCGTGGTAATACATCAGGGAGATCCGCGCATCTTTCACCATGCTGCTGCTGATGCCGTTCGCTGCGTGATAGACGTCGTTCGGGATACCCTCATAGCGTCCGTAGTCGAACACTGCAGGAAAGGCTGGCGCCGGTGCACTGGTTTCCGCTGGTTCCGGCGTTACCGCTTCCGTTTTTTTGCCCTCAGATGAGGCGTCTGGTGTCAGAAATGCTTCGATGCTGAATTTCCCGGGCACAGTTTCGACGATCTGCATACCGTTAATGTTGGCCGCCAGTTGCTCTTCGCGCGCGGTGCTGGTTGACGGATCCGCATTTTCCCGAAGAGATTCGGTTGACGGTTCTGCGTTTTCCCGAAAATTCGGTTCGACTGCAGGCGCGTTCTTGAGATTCTGGTATTCATCTTTCGTGATTTCGGTATAACCCTGGCTAAGCAGGTCATGAAGACCTTTTTCTTTATTAGCGCGCTTAACTTCTCCAGCCTCATTGCGGGCATAAAACGGACCAGCGCGCTCTGTTACAGATGGTACGCTCGCCATGCCCGACGCTGTGCCATCCGGCTTGACTGGATGCGATTCCACTGCTCCAGCCGGTTGCGCTGCATCAGCCAGTACGTGCTCTTCGCCTGTCGGGTTCTGTTGGGTTTCATTGTGCTGCTCTCCTTTTTGAGCTGGCTGGTTTCCGCAAGCGATGGCCACAATTTCCGGATCCGGGTACGCATGGTCGGTTTCGGTCAGGGTTTTATTGATGTATGTCTGTAGCGCACCGGGGGTAAGGTGAATATCATCCGGTGCGGTTTTAATGGCGTAAATAATGATGGCACGTGAAAAATCCAGAATGCCGGGTGTGGCCAGTAGCAGCTTTTCCCATACTGGAAAAGGCTCCTCTTTATGTTTGATGATTTCACGCGCCCGATTTGTCTGCGCACTGCGCAGGTCGTAGATGTTGAAGTCAGCAGCGCGGGCATGCAGCCCCAGCGCAATTTCGCGTCGCAAGCTGTCGAAATCATGCTGATGGCCTGTGCCCCGATCGGTAGGGTTACCGCCGCCTGCTTTAGAACCCGACGCAGTGCGTAGAGTGGTAACTTTATCACCGGTATCTTTGCGTGAAGCCTGACGGTATTTAAGCCATTTTTCATTGAAGGCTTTCATCTGTGGCCAGTTGTCAGCACCGTCAAAATGATTACCCAGCTCACCGATCAGCTCGAGCACCACCTCCGGATACATGGCGGCAATGCCCTTTGTGCGGATAAGCGATTCGACGATATGACCTTCCGGCGTATCCCGCTCATCATTGAGCAGCTGCAGTGCGTCTTTAAGCTGTTCGCTGTTGATCTCAGTGGTGCCATGACGCACCAGCACTGCCATTTTCTGATCAGAGGAAAGGGCGTCGTAGTTCACCGGTTTGCTGGCCAGCTCCTGGCGTTCTGCGAAAACCTGATTTTCCTCATCCCAGTAACAGGTTTTGAGAAAGTCAGTACTGAGCACGTTCATGACCGGGCGGGGAAGGCCGGGGCGGTCTTCACACAATAGCGGCTTGGCGTACTGGTGGGCGGCGTCCGGTGCAAGCTCATCGAGCATGGCCATAGCTTGGGACTTAGCAAGCCATGCCGCACGCGCTTCAACGCAGGTTGCGTATTCGGGAAGCCCGGACGCGGGATCCTCCGGGCGTAGATATATAGAAAATGTCTGCATAACGTCTCCTTATTAGGCTTTGTAAAAGGCACCAGTGGTACGCTTTAAAAAGCCCCGCTATACCGGCGGGGAAGGACTACACACAGCAAAATGGATGATGTTGTGGTGACCGGATTTGAACCGGTGACCTCCCGTACCCTGTGCCAAAGCCGGGCGCTCTTCCGCTGAGCTACACCGCAACCGCCTGAACACTGAATAATGCACACGCGGTTGCAGTGCCCCGCGAACGGGGCAGCTGTAAATCAGTGAAGCTGGCGGCCAAAAGATATAACGTGAACCTCGAACTCGACGGATGCGCGGCGGCGGTCACAGGATTGGAAATCACCTGATTTATCGTGAAGTTTGATCAGGGATTTAAGAGCGCATTTTAAGCAGCGGGTTTCAGCCAGAATTCCGTCGCTAGTGAAAGGTGTAAACACAGTTGAATTTTTGTCGTTCAGTTGAGTTTCTTCAGCGAGGAGGAAACCCATATCTGCGCCGTCACGAATAAAGTGAAGAACAGATTTCTGAGGGATTTTAATTATTGTTTCAAGCGAGGTTCCGTTAAATTCTTTCATTGGTATTTCCTTTATTTTGGTTGAGTGAATCCCTGCCGCAATGCGGCATATTTTCGGTTTTTGCTAAAATTAATTAATTAATGTTGTTTTGCGCGGCCACCAATTGCATAGAAATACAATCGCAGCGCCTCTTTCCACATAACCGGATCTTCAAGAAATTTTGCGATCGCGGCCTTACTGCGAGCGGCAATCAGTGCCTGTTGTTTTGTCATGGCGTCTCCTTCGTGAGTGTGCCGGTTACGGTTCCGGCGATGCCAATGGCACCCGGTTTGCCCTGGTGTAGGCGAAATCAAACTGGGTCTTTGTTGATTCCTTACCTATTACCTTTACCCATGATGGCGGCAACACGCTTAGTCAGTGCGGCCTGCTCTTTACGAAAATGAGTAGCCTGCTTATCCATTTCCAGCGCTTCGGCGTGGTCGATTTCTACGATAGTGCGCAGGCGGGACAACACTGCAAAATAATCGCCTTCCTCCGCTTCCAGTTCTGCCGCGCAAAACTCCACAGTAAAGCCTGTTTTTAGTGCCAGTACCTGCGCGTTGTTCATCGTCTCTTCCTTAATGTTGCCCTCACGCCGGGCCAGCGGAACGTTTTTTGAGTAACCACTGTGTGGTTGGTGAATATGATATTAGCTATGGCTAACAAAGCAGGCAAGCGAAATTTGTTAGCCAAGACTAACAAATTCGCGTTTAGGAGGTATGTTATTGTATTGGCAGATTATTTTTTTGAAGCGCGTTGACGGGCCTTTAGTAACTCTTCAAAAAGTTTGTTGAAGTTCTGAACACGAGCACGCATTTCAGATAACTGAGCATCCTGTTCGGATTCGGGTAGTGCATCGAAAAGCTCCAGTAATTCTTTCTGCCGTTCGTCGAGCACTTGTCCTGTTTCACGCGGTTCTTCCGGCTGCTGGCTATCGTCTCCAAAGAGTATCCAGGTGGGCGAGCACTGCAAAACTTTTGATAAGGCGAAGAGATTCTTCCCAGTCGGATCGCTATCGTCGCGCTCCCATTGAGAAACTGATACGTGCGATATTTTCAGGGCCTTAGCGAGTGAGCGCTGGGTAAAATCCAGTTCTTTTCTTCTAGCCCTTATTCTTTCGCCAATTGTTAGTTTTTTCATGTCCATAGTTAGCTAATGCTAAATCCAATTGACTCTGCTATTGTTAACATATAAATTGTTAGCTATGGCTAACTTGGGTGAGGGTTTTATGTACACAAAGGATGCCCTGATTTTTTTCGGGGGAAGTAAAAGTCGCTTGGCTGCAGCTGCGGGAGTTAGAACACCGTCGGTCTATAAGTGGGGTTTATTAGTTCCAGAAGCTCATGCGGCCAGGCTCCAGTCCGCATCAAATGGTGTCCTGAACTACGACACCAGCATTTATGACGCCTATCGTAACGCCAAACGGAACGGAGATCCGATTCATGAAAATCAAACACGAGCACATCCGTGAGGCTTTGCTCGCCTGGGCGAGAGCAGCTGATGGCCGCAAAGTGCCAGCGAACGCTGTAGCGGATGCATATTTTGCGCTGGGGATGTCAGGCCTGCTCTACAGCAGCGATCACCCGAATGCGCAGGGTAACAACGTGCAGAAGATCTACCGCTGGGCGGAAAGCGACTCGCTGGCCAGTCAGCGGAAGCTTCAGGCACTGCTGCCAGCGATCGAAAAAGCTATGCCGGTATTTCTGCTGGCGAGAATGCGCAGCCATTCTTCGGCAACTTGCCGTGACCTGGTGATGCGTAAGGAGCGAATCGACCGCGAAATGGAGGCCATGATCGGTGCCATTATCGCGCTGTCGGATCGCGTGGACGGTAGCGGGCCTGCCGGTAACATTCTGGTTCATTGAGGTGGCTATGAAAGAGCTGGCGGGCCTTCTGGTCACAATGTTTTTTATGGTTCTGGGCGTCGCCTTTATCGGCGGCCTCCTGTTTATTCTGCTCGACGTGGTACTTCAGCCAGCCGACAGCGACGATTCTGAGCGCAGGTTTTAAGAGGTTTTTATGGCTAATCCCTGGCTACGCCTGTGGCATGACATGCCGAACGATCCAAAGTGGCGGACCATAGCCCGGAAGTCGGGTCAGAGCATTGCGCTGGTACAGGCGGTTTATTTGCAAATGGCTGTGAATGCTTCACAGCATCCAGTAACCGATCACGCTGGTGCTACATCCTTCATGGTGACAATGAAAGATGAGGACATAGCCAGTGCGCTGGATGCTTCCGAATCTGTCATCAGGAATATCAAAGCCGCCATGCAGGGGCGCGTACTGGATGGGGATACACTCCGTCAGCGCGGCGTGTGCTGGAGGCGTCATGCGTGATTATTCGACGGTTTCCCCGCAATTCTGGTTTGACCGCACTGGAAAGAAATGGAAGGTACCAGAAATTAAAGGCCGTTTAAAAATGAAGGTGCCTTGCCATAAAGCTTTGCGTGAATTTGTTTTGCTTAGGGATGGATATAAATGCCGTCATTGCGGGTGTACTGAACGGGAGCGATTAGTCGCTGATCATATTATTTCACGCCGGAATGGTGGGATGCACCATCCAGATAATATGCAGTGCCTGTGCCATTCATGTAATTCGCGCAAAGCAAATCTGATTGATGCTAAAGGTAATCGGCATGGCTAGATATAGAAAAATTGAAGTTCAGATGTGGGGAGATAGCAAATTTCGCCGTCTGTCTGCGCTTCCGCCTTGTGGTCAAGGGCTTTGGCTGTATTTATTGACGAATGTGAATACTGGACCAATACCCGGATTATTTCGCGCGGGGAGGGCGGCCATGTCTGAGGAGCTTGGATGGTCTTTGGAAGACTTCGACAAAGCCTTTCAGGAAGTATTCCAGCAAGGGATGGTGAAAGCCGATTTTGACTCTCGTGTTGTATGGATACCCAACGCGATAAAACACAATCGGCCCGAGTCACCGAACGTGGTTATTTCGTGGGGTAAAGAGATTGATTTAATCCCTGAGTGCGCCCTCAAAGATGAGGCAATAATGATGCTCTTTAACCATATAGAACTAATTGATTCTGAATCAGATAAACCTGAAAAGCGCTCTTATTCAACTGCCTTTGAGAAAGCATTCGGAAAGGCTACGGCAAAGCCTTTCAAAAAGCCTATGCCGAATCAGGAACAGGAACAGGAACAGGAACAGGAACAAGATCAAAACACCCTGGTTCATGGCGAAAAAACCGCCAGTGAACCCGGCCCTGAATTTTCAGTAGCAGATTTCACGGACTATCCGGAAGCCGATCTGACCCAGGGGTCAGAAGCCGATTCGGACGCTGCCGGGAAATCTGCGCAGAAAAAACCTCAGCCCCACTACCCGCCAGACTTCGAGCAGGCCTGGCAGGAGTATCCACGCCGGGCAGGTGCCAATCCCAAGCGAGCGGGATTCAGCGCCTGGCGTGCCCGACGACGGGAGGGCGTCAGCCCCGATGTGATGCTGGAGGGTGTCCGGCGATACGTGAATTTTCTGCAGGCCACAGGCAAGGCAGGTACGGAGTTCGTGCAGCGGGCATCAACGTTTTTCGGGCCAGATCGAAATTTTGAAAACCCCTGGAGTTCCCCGGCAGTGGGGGGCGGAGAGCGGAGTATTCACCAGATTTCACCACCGGAAACAACGATTCCGGACGGATTCAGGGGGGCATGATGAAACAGGCATCATGGCTGCTGGCGCGGTTCAACCGGCTGGCACCGGCAGGCATCACACCGAAATTCACCACCGTGGACGAGTGGCAGGCGTGGCAGCAGGCGGAAGGCCGTAAGCACTGCGAGGCGCTCGAGACGCAGAATCGCCAGGCGCGGTCGTCGAAGCTGCTGGGGCGTTCCGGCATACGCCAGCTGCACCAGCGCTGCACGTTTTCGAACTACCAGGTTACGAACGATGCTCAGCGAAAGGCTTACAGCGAGGCAAAATCCTGGCTGGCCAACTCCGGTACCAGCGCCGGTGGTTTCGTGTTCAGTGGCACGCCGGGTACCGGTAAAAATCACCTTGCTGCAGCGATTGGCAACCAGCTGATTGCCGATGGCAAAACGGTACTGATCGTGACGGTGGCGGACCTGATGACGCAGCTCAGGGCGTGCTATGACGGCAGCATGTCCGAAGCCGCGTTTCTCGATGGCCTTTGCGACGTTGACCTGCTCGTCATCGATGAGGTTGGCGTGCAGCGGGACACGCAGAACGAACGCATCATCCTGAACCAGATTATTGATCGGCGTACGTCGTCGCTGCGCCCGGTGGGGATACTGACGAATCTGAATCATGCGTCGCTGACGCAGCTGCTGGGTGAGCGGGTGATGGACCGGCTGAAAATGAACGACAGCACCTGGGTAAATTTTACCTGGGGAAGTTTCAGATCGCAGGTGCATAACCGTCTTCACGGCAAAAATTCTTAACCAACAGGAGAAACACACTGTGGGAAAACTGACAAAAATCACCGGCGCTGAGCTGGCAAAAATCATCCTCGGCAAAACGCTGACGGTACCGGATATGCACGCACTGCTGCGCAAAGCACATCCGGAATACGATCCGGAAAGTCTCTGGGTAGCGCTTAAGACCCTGGAGGGCTCACCCAACTGCCGCATGGATACCTCACGTCGTGGTCAGTACCGGGCCTACTGTCTGCGCTGCGTCAGCGACAGATTTTATGAGCGGTCCGCCGCTGTAACAGGACGCAGCGCTGAGGGTAAGTCACGGATGCCGATCCGCTTTAGCGAAGCCGAACTGGCTTACATCACGCGTTTTAACGAATTCGACCGGCTGCTGCGTGCAGCACGGGCACACTAATCTGAAGGAAACTATCTCATGGAAAAACTGACTGATATTCTGGTAAGAACCGGCAAAGCCACAGCGCGTGAGCTTGCGGCCATCATGAAAATTGATGCTCCTGATGCCCTGAACATGCTTCGGGAACTGCAGGAGGAGGGCGCTGTTTACAGAGACGGTGCGCACTGGAGCCTGCCAGCGGAGCCGGGATCATTACCAGATGAGCCGCAATCTTTACCAGTTTTACCAGTCCGGCAGGAAAATTTACCAGTTAAGCCGGAAATCTTACCAGTTGCGGTTGTATCAGCGCGGGATGGGGTGGCAGCCTCTGAACCAGCACCAGCACCAGCACCAGCACCAGCACCAGCACCAGCACCAGCACCAGCACCAGCACCAGCACCAGCACCACTGAAGGTTGTCTGGTCAGCACCGGAGGATGTGGAGGAGTTCCCTACCATGAGCTGGATCCGGCGACAGAAGCAGCAGGTTAAAAATGAGCTGCGCTGGCTGGAATCCCTCGAGGCACTCAGGCGTCAGATTAACCGAAAAAAGGCCGCTGTAGCGTATTTCAGGGAGCGAGTGTGATCGCCTGGGCGCTGCTGAAGACAGCGGGCTTTCCGCGAGCATAATGTTTCGATATTGAATAATCGCAATCTGACCCTATCACACAGTGCATGGAGGTATCGAAATGCTACATGGGATCGTGATTTTATCTTTTCTTGTAGCGGTTATAGTCTTCGCATTCTTTATGATGCGTCATATTAAAAACTGAAGGAAGCCTATGTCCGAACTGGATGATTTTCAGGCGCTGACAGTGCGCCAGTTCCTGGAAGAAAACTGGGATCAGTTTATCGCTCACTGCCATGTTGATTATGCAGATGGTGAAGAGCTGGCAGAGGAAATCTTTGAAGCACTGGGCGGGGAGTCGTAACGCAGTGTCTTCAGTAATAAAGTGAGATATAGTCGCTGCGGGTGCTTGAGGCTTTCTGCCTTAAGCACTTGCCGACGGCAGAAAGAGAAAAGCCCCGAGTGATATAAATCAACCCGATGCCTACTCTTAATGCGTGACAACATAAAGGTAGCCTCTTACGCGCCGAAAGGCAAGGAGAAGCAACCATGAAGCAGCAAGCGGCGATCGTGATCGCCACCCTCGCTATAGGGGCGGCTCTGGCCGCCATACTGGTGATGAGAAAGACCTCTGTGAGGTCCGAATCCGAACCGGCCACACGGAGGTTGCTGTCTTCATGGATTACGAATCTAAGTAAGAGCAACCGGCGGGGAGCGAAATCCTCGCCAACTCTTTGCGTTGTTGCGGCTGGCCTCAATGCACCCAATCCTGTCACTGGTCCGATATGGGAATTCCCATATCGCTTAGCCACATCATTTTTTTGTCAGAGAGAACTTCAGGGTTCTGCAGAATTCAGTCAGTAACTTTCGCATCCCTCAGGCATCCAGCTCAGATCCAGATAATCGCTGCTTTCCGCCAGATCACCTCGTCGGATAACAATATTTACAGGCGATACGCCGATTGCTGAGCAGATCAGATCCCGCTCCTCGAGCGATACCGGAGTTCGGCCAGTCAGCATGTTACGTAATCTGTTGAGGGGAATTCCTGATTTATTTGCAATTTCTCCATAAGATATCTGAATGCGATGAATTTCGTCTTTAATAATTGCGATAGCTGGGTGCATGGTGAATCTCCGGTGTTATAAACTATCTGGTCAGACCAGATTTTATGCTTGTAATGTATTACATCTGTTTAACCCTTGTTTAGCAAAAGCATTGTGATTATTACAACCGTTATCGTTGCTTGATTCAGGTCAATTTACAAATTCAGAGAAAGCGCTTAAAAAATGCACCTACCTCTAATGGGGTAGGCGTGATTTCGCGGGATTTTCATTTTTGCACGGATGCAGGCCTGAGGAAGTCAGGACGATTTTCCTCAGAGCATAACTCTGAGGTAATAATGAATTTTGTATCGGCTGCTAAAATATCTGGCGAGGTGAGTTGTGTTTATTCCTGATCACCTTATCCCTGAAATCAATGAAAGCACCCGGCCAGTTATCATTTATAGAAATGAGGATGGTAGCTTTGCTTGGGGATTCGTACTGAGAAATGATGAGTTCGTTGCCAGCCTGAAAATGATCAAGACGACATCAGAAAGAGCGGGCATTCAGGTCCTGGACGCAGGCGAATAGCCTCTTTATAATACACACCGGGTCTGAACAGCCCGAGTAACCACTGTGCCACCGGAGAGACCTGATGGCACAGTTACACCTTGTAAAATCCGCACCACAGACTCTGACTCCGGCCACGCCCGAAGCCAGCGATTTCGTGCGCCGCCTGAAACCCGGCGTTATGCTTAACTGCGACGTTCGCCAGGCACGCAATTACCGTTTCCACAAACTCCTCTTCTCTCTCCTGAATCTGGGCTTTCAATACTGGACCCCGATCGCTGGTGCAGTCAGCGAATCCGAGAAACGGCTTCTGCGCGGCTACGTCGATTACCTGATATCGATGACCGGCCAACAGAATATTCTTGATGAAACGCTGGATGTCTGGCTTGCGCGCGCCGGGCACCAGCGCGCTGAAGGTGTGGTGCTGGTTAAATCCTTTGAGGCGTACCGCAAATGGGCGGTTATGACATCTGGCTTTTATGACGAATTTATCCTCCCTGATGGCACCGTTCGCCGCGAGGCGCGATCCATTTCATTCGCCAGCATGTCAGAAGAGGAGTTCCGCGAAGTCTATAAAGCTGTTCTCAACGTTCTGTGGCTGTACATCCTAAATCGCCCATTCAGTTCGCCTCTGGAAGCAGAAAACGCTGCGGCTCAGCTTTGGGAGTATGCAGCATGAAAAAACACTCCTGCATCTTCTGCGGCGCGCAGGCAACGCTGCTCTGCGATGGCCATCTGGGTTATCCGCCGAGCTCGCATCAGCCGGAATGCATATCACCATTCGAACCCTACACCTGTGATGCGCCCATGTGCCGCCAGTGCGCGACCCTCAAAAGCACGATGCACATCTGTCGGCGTCGCGGCGGCTGCGTCGTTGAAACTGTGGATCACTGCCCGGCCTGCGTGGCGAATCTGCCGGAGCACAACCGGCGGATCATTCATTCTCCGGAACAGGCCGCCACTATCCGCGCGGCGCACTGGGTTAGCAACCCGACCGACTTTCAAAAATGGGATCGCCTGATCACCGGCGGGGGCCAGCAATGTCTCGATCTGTGACCAAAGAAGAACGTAATCACCTGCAGCGCGTAGCCGACCTCGGCTGCATCGTCTGCCGGCAACAGTTTGACGTCTTCAGCCCTGCCGAAGTCCACCACCTGCGCGCTGGCTGCGGAACGGGTCAGCGAGTAAGCCATTACCGTACAATTCCTCTTTGTCCTCCCCATCACCGCACCGGCGGATACGGCGTGGCCATTCATGCCGGGCAGAAGATGTGGGAAGAAATTTACTGTACGGAAGAAAGCCTGCTGACACAGGTCGAAAATTTACTTAGCGGAGATTATTTATGATTTATCCATCAACTACCGGTAAAGCCGATGGTAACGAAATTCGCCTCCGCACACTCGAAAGCATCTGGATACAGGGAAAACTCAGAATGTGGGGGCGCTGGTCTCACATTGGCGGCGGTGCGTGCGGCAATATGTTCAACCAGCTTCTGGCGAGCGAAAAAATCACCAAAACGGCGATTAAAGAAGCGATACGCAGGTTGAAAAAGTCGGGAGTCAAACAGGCCGAACTTGAGGAGTTCTTCAGAGAAATGATGACCGCACAGCAGAAAAGCAACCTCGCTTTCTGCACAGATAGCGAGGCGCTGCTGATCGATAAGGTTGTGAGCCAAACACTGGTTGAACATCCAGGGCTGATTAATATTCTGCACCAGCGATATAAAGGCCGGGGGATGAGTAAGCGCAAAATGGCGGAGAAGCTAAATGATGTGCATCCGGAATGGTGCCTGAGAACCTGCGAAAGCCGGGTAGAAGTATGGCTGAATCTAGCAGAAGCCATACTTTATCGCCCGATGTGTGATGCATTCGAGCGAAGCCCCAAGAGGTTCGCCACCTAACTGTAATTAGTTAGACGTGTTGTAGGATGGGGAAGGGGATGGGGGCAGCAGAATCATAAGTCCGGTAAAAGCGCTTGTTCTCAACACCACTTAGCTTTGAGCGCAAGCGCAAGAGTACGAACAGGCATATGTCAAACGAAAAACAAGCGGAATAAGCATTGTAAAATGCTTATCAACTTCATATGATGTTCGGTTAGATTGTAATTATACGTGATGTAATGGAAAGCATAAAATGAAAGCAATTGATCTCTTTTGCGGGGCTGGAGGTTTAACGGTCGGTCTGAAAATGGCTGGGTTTGATGTCATTTCAGCAATCGAAAAAGAAGCCATTGTATCTAAAACTTATAATTTGAACCATCCAGACGTTAACATCATAACTGGGGATATAAAAAAAATATCTCCGTCTGAATTGATGGGTTCTTTGAATATTAAGCAGGGAGAGCTAGACTTGATGGCGGGCTGCCCTCCATGCCAAGGCTTCTCCTCATTAAGAACAAAAAATAAAACGGCAGCAGCATTTGATGATAGAAATGAACTTATCTTTAATTTCCTTGAGTTTATTGAAGTGTTCTTGCCAAAAGTAGTGATGGTTGAAAATGTACCCGCATTGGCATCGGATGAGCGTATAAAGATATTTACCAGTAAATTGGAAAAATTAGGCTACCATATCGATGGTAACTCAATTGTAATTGAAGATGCTAGCAAATTTGGAGTGCCACAAAGGCGTAAGCGGATGGTACTTCTGTCTTCGCGGTACGGAGAGATCCCTCGAGCTGAAAAAAAATTCAGTTTAACAACCGTACGCGATGCTATAGGCCATTTAACTCAGCCTAAAAATAGTAATGACCCGCTTCACAATATTGAGGAGAAAAGGACTGAGAAGGTTAAAAAAATTATAAGTCTTATTCCTAAAGATGGAGGTAGTCGTGCTCAGCTACCTTATGAATATTGGTTGCCATGTCATAAAAGATATCCAAATGGTTTTCGTGATGTATACGGCCGTATGAAGTGGGATGATGTGGCTCCAACCATTACGAGCGGTTGTACTAATCCTTCAAAGGGACGTTTTTTACATCCTGAGCAAGATAGAGCAATTACACTTCGCGAAGCGGCCTTGCTACAAACTTTCCCAATAGATTATTATTTCCCCATAGAGTTTGGTAGAGAAAAAGCTGCATTGATGATTGGGAACGCATTACCTCCCGAGTTTATTAAACGGCATGCTGAGCTTATCATGGAACACATAGCAAAAAATGAGGAAAATTATGGATAATAAATTATATTTAAATTTCCACGGTAGAATAATTGATCATCTAGGAATACAGATGTATCAAAGCCCTACTGCTGCGATAGCTGAAATGGTTTCAAATGCTTGGGATGCTGATGCCACTGAAGTTAATATTAGTCTTCCAACACACGAAAACAGAACTATCGTTATAAAAGATAACGGTGTTGGAATGACGTTTGAAGAATGTCAAAAAAAGTTTCTTACGGTTGGGTTTGATAAAAGGAAAGATAATCCTGTCGCCAAATCTCAGATTTTTAAAAGAGACCTTATGGGGAGAAAAGGAATCGGCAAATTCGCTGGTTTTGGCATCTCTCAAGTGATTGAAATTTGTACGGTAAGTAAAGATACGGGAGAAAGAACTAATTTCACTTTAGATTTAAATAAAATTCGCTCTTCGGATGATTATGTTAAAACCGAAAGCATGGCTATTGATGTAACTCACCATACTTCCCCTGATGAATCAGAAAAATTAAATCATGGGACAACAATAACACTCAAGGCACTAAAAATTAGTCGATTGTTAAGTGAATCATCTTTTTCAACTTCTATGGCTAGGCGATTTGCAATCAATTCTGGTGGCGATGACTTTCTGGTTAAAATAAACGACAATCCTATGCCAGTGGAGGATTTTTTCGCTACAGCGGAATATAGTTTTCCAAAAGATTATGAAGCAAATGAAAAACCTGACTCACTTACCGAAATTGATAATCTTGGTTACGGCAAAGAAATTGTTGACGGCTTCGAGATAAAATGGCGCGTATTCTTCCTTAAAGAAACAATTAAGGATGACGAGTTACAAGGCATTTCGATTTATGCTCATAAAAAATTAGCTCAAAGACCTTTTATGTTCAACTTGACTGGCGGATTGCCAAGCCAAAATGGTCCAGAATATATGACAGGATCTGTAATTGCTGATTATTTAGATGAATTCAGCGATGATGTTATTTCTACTGAGCGACAAAGACTGAACTGGACTAGCCACCACCTTGCTAAGCTGGAAGAATGGGGGCAGAAAAGAGTTCGCGAACTACTAAAAGTTTGGAAAGAGAGAAGAGCAGAAGAAAAAACGAGGTTAATTGAAAGTAAAATTGACGATTTTAGAAATAGACTAGATAAATTAGGCTTAGAGAAAAAAACAGTAATAATGGCTCTAAAGCGTATTGCATCTATTCAACAGATCGGTGCGGAGCAATTTAGGCATATAGGCAACTCCATTCTCACTGCGTGGGAAGGCGGCAGACTTAAAGAACTTATCAGGAACGTTGCTTCTGTTCCTGATATGGATGAAACAAAATTGCTTGAGATACTAATTGAAGCAAATACTATTCAAGCTTTACATACTGCAGAATCAGTCAAAGCTAAATTAGATACAATAAGTGGTCTTGAGGCTAGGATACGCACTAAAGAGTTGGAAAATGCCGTTCGTGATTACATTGCGAAAAATCCTTGGTTAATCGCTCCCAAATGGGAGACTTATGCTATCGAAAGAAATGTTCAACACATAGCAAAAGAAGCTGCTATAGAATCAGATATTGAACATGATGCAGATTTTAAAGGGCGAGTAGATTTAGTGCTTTCAAGTGGAGAGCATCTGCTTGTGCTTGAATTTATGCGACCTGGCTTAAAAATTGATAAAGATCACATTAATCGTTTCGAAGAATATGTTAACACCTTTAGAGTCTACTTAGCCTCTGCAACAGGCAGCCCATTTAAGCGTGTTTCAGGTTATTTAGTCGCTGATGATTTTCTAAAGAGAAGTGCTACTTTAAATATCAAACTAAAAACTTTGAAAGACCAAGAAATGTACACATTAACTTGGGAAGATCTCTTATCGGATGCGAAGCGACAGTGGCGTGAATTCTTAGAACACTTATCAACTCGTGCTCCAGGAGACCTACGTATGAAGGAGTTGTTATCTACAACCACCATACAAGCAGCGGATGCTTCAGAAACGACCCAATAAATTTTCTTTTCTGTCAACCCGCCTTAGCGGGTTTTTTTTCAGAACTGGAAATAGCTAAATAACTAGAGGTTGATTTTAATGTGCATCAAGTTATTAAAATGTAACAGGCATGCAAATTAAGCGAATGGCGCTTGCCCGGTTGATGGAACTGAAATAATACTTGCAGTTTTGCGTAAAAACCTGTTCAATTCGCATATGCTCCGCAAAGCTGTACCGCGAGGCGACAGACCAGACATTAAGAACCCGCCACCGTGCGGGTTTTTGCGTTTTGATACTATAGAAAAGCGCCCTTCATGATGCCGGAGCCAGCGGGTTATTCGCGGCAGGCATTGGATGCAAGGGAATGTGTTTCTCTGTAGTTTTCATGACGGTTGAATTAGCGTTTAGATGAGAATAGTTATCATCATTCTGCTGCGGTGAATCCCCCTGTGCGGCGGGGCGAAGTCAGGTCAGTAGCGTTTAATGCGAAGGCTGTAAACGTAATTGCTCGGTAATGCAGGTCAGGTTCTGGCTTTTCTGATCTACCGGGAGGCACCCGGCGCCGCAGCTCTCTCCTGTAGTGACATTATAAGCAGCCATAGGCTCACCTCGCGGTGGGCCTTTTTTTATTGAGTTCTAATATCGGGGTACAGGCAATGCAGAAGCACAGACCACAATTTCGAATACCCGCCGCCGAAGAGATTGAGGCGGTTGTATGCCGGTTAAAGCAGATGTACAGAGGGAAAAGTATTGCTGAAAATGATTTGGCTCAATTCCTTGAAGAAATTAAGGGAGAAATGGCAAAGATAAACGTTGTATGCCTCCTCCCCCTTGAAACATATGAAGACTAGAAGCAATCAAGGATTTTATTTAAGGCCTTGACAGACAAGGGCGAACCACTTGAGTGATCATTCACTTCTTCGTAAATATTCAGCATTTTCTGATAAGTTGGAACCATACGACGATGCGAGTTTAAAGGCTTACCATTTAGCTCAATATACCTTTCCATTTTGAATAGCATTGAAATTATGCTTCGGTATATACCTTCGTTATTTCCATCAAATCCTGGGAACGGTATTGGGTTTTTATCATCATCCTTTACCCCGCAAAGGTTTTTGATAGACTCCTTCTCTTGCGCTGATAATTGTTTGAAGGAATAATTGATATTCTCATACATATCAAGAATGTCACACACAAAAGTAACCTTCTCTCGGGATACCGGTTCCTCAAAATCAAAATGATGATGATCGGTAATCGCCCATGTATTATTAGTTTCAATTGCATAGGCAATGACATTTGAATTCATGCCGTCATCAATATTAAGTTTCTGATGGATATCACATAGCAATTTCAAGATTAATTTTTGCTCAGGTGTGAACTTCATAACTTGATTTTCGTCTTTCATTTTTAGATTCCTTATTGTTTGTGTGGTTTTGGCGATTGCACGATAGCAGATTGAGGAATGCGCAGCCAGACGCTATCTGGCACCTATAACTAAAGCCACGACCAGCACCTTATCGCGCATCCTGCGCACGGCTGTCGCGTGGCTTTTTCTTTTCCGGAGTAATAAATGTGGCCGAGCCTGTAACCGGCACCGGCGTTGCCACGGCAGCGGTAACCGGCGTCACCCTCGTGAGTTTGTTTGGCCCGCTTGACGGCCCGACCGTTATTGGTGCGTTCGCCGGGGCGGCTATTTTTGTGGCCTCAGCCAGTGATTTCAGTCTCTGCTGGCGCCTGTTTCTCGGGGCGCTGTCATTTGCAGCAGGCCTGGTCGCTGCACCCTTTACCGCCAGCCTGATTGAGTCGGTGACGCCCCGCAACACGGCGGTGGATATGCCCATAGGTGCACTGGTGGCATCTGCGGCAGTGGTCCGCATCCTGATGGGTATCAGCAGCAAAGACGGGCCGTCGCTGCTGTCACGCTTTCGCGGAGGTGGCTGATGACATACGAAACCTTTCTGCTGAACGCTAACGCCATCATCTGCGGCATCACGGCAACGCGGCTGCTGACGTTCCGGCGCGGCAGGTCACCGCATAACCGCCTGATGGGCTGGCTGGCATCGATAGCTGATGGTCCAGGTAATGGTTACACAGGCGGAGGCGGAACGATGCAAACCGTTCCTGCCGGATGTGTTGTCATTGGTGGCACTAACAACCACACCTCCAATCTGGCGGGGCTGGGTTTTTTCTATCGCCCTCTCATGATGGCAGTAAACGGGCAGTGGGTCACGATTGGCCAGGATTAGAAAAGAGATATTTATATGCAAATAATGAAGAACTTAATACGTTATAAACCCGAAGTCATTCCTGACGGCTATCCTGAATCAACTCTATTCCTGAAAGATGATCAGGGCCGGGACTGGTACGAGTCACAAAAGGAATTCCAGAGTAATACGCTGAAAATAGTATTTAACAGCAACGGAGTAATTGTCTCGATGAGTAAGGACGTTTCTTCACTCTGGCCTTTAGGCAATTCAGTTGCAGAAGTCGCTGCTGCTGATGTGCCTGACGGAATTGATATCAGCGGCAACTGGATGTATGACGGCAAAAACATTGTGCCGCGCACATATACCGCTGAAGAGTGGGAGGCGAAAGCCGAGGCACAGCGTCAGAACCTGCTTTCAGCAGCAAATGCCGCCACCGCTGACTGGCGCACAGAGCTGCAACTGGATGTTATCAGCGAGGATGATAAAGCCAGCTTGGTTAAGTGGATGGCGTATATCAAAGCGCTAAAAGCACTGGACCTCAATAGCGTAAGCGATGAGGCTGGATATAGTGCAATAGTCTGGCCGGAGAAGCCGATAACGATGAAGTTTTAGGATAATTTTTTAACTTTAAGGAAAGGACGAACCAGTGTTGTCCAAATGCAACGCATCATTTTGACTTTTAATGGACGGTGTTTCTTGATTTCTTTCCATAAGGCTATTTTCTTTTCATCAAGCCACTTGGAGCCGTTATCGTAGATTTGAATGGTTGAGGTTTCAGAGTGCGCTGATCTTCTTATCACTGGCGGTATGACCGCTTCAATGTTGCAAATAGAATATTCTCTGAGTGTCTGCCATCTATCTGCTACCATCCAGACCGGATAAAGAAATTCGATAAGCTTTGTTGCTGCGCTGTGATTAATTATATAACCATGCGAACGGGAAGCCTCAAGGACATCATATAAATTACGTCCTTTACTTATTAAGCTAAACGTTGGTTTATCAATGTATTGTGAGGTTTCAGTAAGAAGAGTGACTGTAGGGGACTGAATGTTCCTTTTTTCAACTTCTGACATAACAACAACACTTTCGCAATTTAGAAGCGCGTCGTCCTCCAAAATAAGTGCCATCGGTATAGCGTCAGCGACTATTCTTCTGTAGATATTGATATGGCTAAGCGCACAGCCTACTTCACCGCAGCTTAACGCATAGTTGAGTGGCCTAGTTTCTCTCATAATATCAGTGTAAGAGAGCTGCGAGCCATCAACTGCTTCTACTATTTCATAGTCGAGATTGAGGAGAGAGAGCTGTTGCTCCATGGAGGCCCGACGCTCGGTTGATCGCGCCAGATTGATGACGAATACCTTCATCACAAGTAATCCTTTATATGCAGGGAGGTTATTGATCGAAAAAATAAGGCTGCCATAAATACGCGCTTTCAGGGATTAAAGGCAGCCACTGAGGCAGAGGACAAACAGGAAAGACCTCGAAACGCCTACACAACATCACGATACAACAACAATTTTGGGTGAAAAAAACGCCCACACAGGGCGCCATCGGAATCCGATATAAAAGCAAACTAAATAATTAGTGAGGTCGCACTCACGAAAAGGATTATGCGACTGTTAAAAGCAATATTAGTTAAACGGAACCATATCATCTAAGGGTTTCATTGATTTTAATCAAGTTTATCACTATCGATGACACCAGTGGAAAAACCGCCAGAAATTTAAGGGGAT
>Ga0308168_1001700_pt1 | contig 19349 bp, 17 predicted proteins | sample PhyCR2_FD_202133 | JGI IMG/M metagenome (GOLD analysis project Ga0308168, IMG submission 202133) | Phyllosphere microbial communities from UC Gill Tract Community Farm, Albany, California, United States - DLSLRC.R2 | ecosystem: Host-associated > Plants > Phyllosphere > Unclassified | place: USA...
CCCAGCCAGTTGAGCTTCTCTCTGTTCTCATCAATATCCAGCTTAGAAACAAAATTTTCGTAGCCGGAGAGCATCACCATCACCAGCAGACCACCAACCAGCGTCATGTCGATCATCGAAAGCAGCACCAGCACCATGTCATTTTCCGACATCTCAAGCACGTGTGGCAGCAGATGGATCAGCTCCTGGAAAAACTTAATGGCCAGCGCCACTAACCCCAGCGACAGCCCGAGGTAAATCGGTGCCAGCAGCCAGCGCGCAGAGTAAATCAGGTTTTCGACGAAACGTTCCATAGCATCCAGTTCACAATTCAACAGGGCGAACAGTATACCCGATGGCTGATAGACTTTTTCAAGGCATGCGCGCTTAAAACAACGGAATTTAAGCGACTTTACGTTGAGACGGACTATTCCCGGACCGGCAGCGCCTCTTCATTACTGCCCTGTGGCAGCAAATCGTTAATCGGGCGCATCATCTTTTTCATCTGGCGCTCATAGCCGAACGGGCTGCCCTGCCCGCTATCGGCCTGCATCGTAAGCTGTGGCTGACTTGCCGCAAAGGCCTGGGTGAAAGGATGAAGAGACAGCACCGCCAGCACGGCGGCCATTTTAGTCAACTGGCGCACGGGTCCTCCGGACTTAATGATATTGACGGAACTGAATGCGGTAATCGCGCGGGGTAACATTGAAGTGCTTTTTAAACACCCGCTGGAAGCACTGCTGGGAAGAGAAACCGAGGTCCATCGAGATCGCCATAATGCTTTTGGTCGAACTGACCAGGCAGCGTGCAGCCTGATCAAGACGGCGGCTGCGAATAAACGTCGCCAGGGTGATGCCCCTTTGCTCTTTAAACGCACGTTGCAGGTGCCACTTCGAATAGCCAGATTTTGCCGCCACGGCTTCAATATTGAGGCCTTCTTCTAAGTGATCGTCGATCCAGTCGACGATAACGTCCACGATTTCATTTTTCATTTTTAGCTCCGCGATGACGGGCGCATGACGCCCACTCCTGCCTTAAAAGAACAAGGAAGTTATTTATTATTTTGATTTTATTGAAGTAATTACGATATGAAAAAAAAGGGAGAACATATCAAAAAAACGTGGAAGGGATGGTATTAGACCGCTTAAAATAGTTCAAATAGATAATATAAATCTTTGATAATAGATAAGGGCTATATGCCAGCTAACATGGATCTCAACCTGGTGCGGGTATTTATCGCTATTTATGAAACCCAAAGTGTCAGCGGGGCTGCCGAACGTTTGTTCATTACTCAGCCCTCTGCCAGCTATGCCCTAGCCAGGCTGCGGGTTGCGACGGGTAACGAGCTGTTTAAACGCAGCCGTAAAGGGATGCAACCCACTCCCACCGCCAGTCAGCTCTATACGGTTTTTAAAAAGTCTCTCAGTGGCATTGAGAAGGCGGTGGCAGACACCCGCAGCTTCTCTCCGGACACATCCTTTCACAAATTTCGTCTCGCCCTCTCTGACCTTGGCGAACTGCTGTTGCTACCCGGTCTGGTGAAACATCTGCGCGCCGTTGCCCCTAACGTGCAGCTGGAGGTGATCCCGGTAGAGATGCGAAAACTGGATGAATGGTTGCTGACCGGGAAAATCGATGCCGCGCTGTGCAGCCGTAACGAGAGTATTTCGCTGGCGCAGCGTGACCGGATTATGGATGAGTGTTATGTCTGCCTGTTGAACGACCAGCACCCGCGCATTGGCGACACCCTGACGCTGGATGCCTACCTGGAGGAACAACACATTATTGTGTCGACCATCAGCGGGCATTATATGGTGGAAGAGCGGATAAAAGAGTATGGCTATGAGCGCCGCATTGCGCTGGAAGTCCCGCACTTTGCGGCGCTGGGCGAGCTGATTGCCTACAGCGAACTGCTGGTGACGCTGCCCTCCAGCGCGGCGAAAATCTACGTCGCGCGTGGTAACGGGCGCATCATCGAACTGCCGTTTGAGCTACCGAATCTTGAGGTGTACCTGTACGGGCACACCGAGATCGGGGATATCACCGCCAAAACCTGGTTCTATAACCTGCTGAAAAACGTCAGCCCACTGCTGATGGTCCGCCGGTAACAGAGGGTTAGTCGTTGCGGCGCGGGCCACGGCTCCAGTAGGCCATAAAACTGATGCACTCCGGCGACAGGCCGCGCTCACCAATCAGATAGCGGCGCAGTTGTTTAACGGCGCTGGACTCGGCAGCAACCCAGCCGTGAAAGCGTTTATCTCCGCTATCGGCACGGTCCCAGAGGATATCGCCATCCTTCTCTTCATGCAGCTCACCGCGCACCAGCGCACTTTCCGGCAGCATCACCCGCTGCTGCACCGCCTGCAGCAACGCTTCACCATGAGAGGCACCGGTTTCTTCACGCGGCAGCCAGTGGATGTCGGCAAAGGCATAGTGGCTGAGGTCAACGCAGTCGCCACGTTTCGGCATTTCCAGGAACATCTGTAACTGCGGCGGGTTGCTCCAGCCAGCCAGTTGTTCAAGGATTGCTTTCGCCGCCGGAAGTGCCGTTTCATCTGCAACGACCAGCGCGCGCTCCACATCAGGGTGAGGGTCCCACTCGTAGCCACCGCTGCTGGTCGGGCAAGCGCGGTTCGGTGCCACCATTTGCAGTGCTGCACCCGGCTCAGCATTCAGCGCCCAGGCCGAAGCCGGGCCTTCGGTGCCGTGCATCACAAACTCGACTTCCACTTCCCCGGCGTCAGCGTTGACGTGACGAAGGGTATAGGTACGGGCGATCGGGCGGATGTCCTGCGGCATCGCACGGGCTGTCTCCCACCAGGTTTTATCACCCTCATCGGTCAGCGTTGAGGGCGTGCCGTTGAGGGAAGGAAACAGCAGTTTTATCCGCTGATCCGGCGCATCCATTTTCATCTGACGCACGTCATCACCACTGAATACGCAGCACAGCATCGAAGGAGAAAGTACCTGCTTACGCGCCAGCACTACATTAAATAAGCGATAACCCTGAACACTCGCCATAAACCCGCCTTGTAAACCTGAAAGCCGCGCACGTGTGATAACGCACATAAGGTCGGCAAGAATAGCAAAGCCAGATGATAATGAGAATGAGAACGAGGCTTCTTTACATCACCCTCGTGGAATAACGGATTGATCCCAGCGCAAAAAGCCGTCAACGTAGCGCTTTCCCTGTGGTAAATGCGGAGCACGCCGATGTCCCTGACTGTCCTGACGCAACTGGCCGATATCCCGGCCAGTCAGTGGGATGCCCTGGCCCCCAACTCTCAGCCTTTTTTACGTCATGCTTTTCTCTCCACCCTGGAAGAGAGCGGCGCGGTCAGCCGCGCTTCGGGTTGGCTGCCGCAGCATCTGCTGTGGATGGAAGAAGGAACGCCGCGTGCGGCCATGCCCGGCTACGCGAAAAATCATTCGATGGGAGAATACGTTTTCGATCACGCCTGGGCAGAGGCCAGCGAGCGGGCAGGGATTCCTTATTATCCGAAGTGGCTGTCGGCGGTGCCATTCAGTCCGGTCAGTGGCGCCCGGCTGCTGGGCAGCGATCGTCAGGCCGCGCAGCTGTTACAGGCCTTACCTGCGTTTCTGGCCGAACGGCAGCTCTTCAGCGGCCATATTAATTTCAGCGATGAGCGTATTCGCCAGGGATTGAAGCAGGATCCGCGCTGGCTGCCACGCCTCGGCTGCCAGTATCACTGGCACAACCGGGGTTTTCGCGATTTCCAGGATTTTCTCGACCTCCTCACCTCGCGCAAGCGCAAACAGCTGCGTAAAGAGCGCGAGCTGGTTGCCAGCCAGGGCGTGGAGTTTGTCTGGTATCAGGGTGCAGAAGTAACGGAAGCGCAGTGGGATTTTGTGTACGCCTGTTACGCCAATACCTATCGCGTGCGCGGCCGTCAACCTTACCTGCCGCGCTTGTTCTTCAGCCTGTTGGCAGAACGCATGCCGGAAGCGATTCGCATAGTAATCGCCAGCCAGCACGGAGAGGCGGTAGCCATGGCGTTCAGTCTGGTGGATGGCAACACCTTCTACGGCCGCTACTGGGGCTGCCTGGAAGAGTTCAACCGCCTGCATTTTGAAACCTGCTTCTATCAGGGGATGGAGTACGCCATTGATCACGGGCTGCAGCGTTTTGATGCCGGTGCCCAGGGTGAACATAAGCTGATTCGTGGTTTCGAACCGGTGCTGACAGAGTCCTGGCATCTGCTGCGCCACGCCGGTCTGCATGATGCGGTCGCCGATTTCCTGCATCAGGAGCGTGACGGCGTGCGCAACTGGGCAGAGGAAGCCAAAGCCTCGCTACCGTGGCGGCAGCCCGACGGGCAGTGACACCCGTCGGGCATAACCATCATCCTTCGCCGACAAATCCACCGGTCTGGTGACGCCACAGGCGCGCGTACAGGCCGCCTTTTGCCAGCAGTTCGCTGTGGCTGCCAATTTCGGCAATCCGACCCTGCTCCAGCACCACCAGCCGATCCATACGGGCGATGGTCGATAGCCGGTGGGCAATAGCAATCACGGTTTTCTCTCCCATCAACGTCTCCAGGCTCTCCTGAATCGCCGCTTCCACTTCGGAATCCAGCGCAGAAGTGGCTTCGTCCATAATCAAAATGGGCGCATCCTTCAGCAGTACGCGGGCAATAGCAATACGCTGGCGCTGGCCACCGGACAGCTTCACACCGCGTTCGCCCACCTGGGCATCCAGCCCGGTGCGGCCCTGCGGATCGGACAGCAGGGGAATAAATTCATCGGCTTTCGCCTGATGAATAGCGCGTGTTAACGCCTCTTCGCTGGCATCTGGCCGACCGTATAGCAGATTATCGCGAATCGAACGGTGCAGCAGCGAGGTATCCTGGGTGATCATCCCAATCTGTGCACGCAGGCTCTCCTGGGTGACATCGGCAATGTTCTGACCATCAATCAGGATGCGGCCGCCGTTCAGGTCATACAGCCGCAGCAGCAAATTCACCAGCGTGGATTTTCCCGCGCCGGAGGGGCCAATCAGCCCGATTTTTTCACCGGGCCGGATGGTCAGTTGCAGGTTATCAATCACCGTGCGTTCGCCCCCGTAGTTAAAGCGGATAGCCTCAAACTGGATTTCGCCCTGCTGCACCCGCAGCGCCGGAGCCTGGTCTTTATCACTGACTTTGACGGGCTGGGCAATGGTTTGCAGGCCATCCTGCACCATCCCGATATTTTCAAAGATGCCGTTCACCACCCACATGATCCAGCCAGACATGTTGACGATGCGGATCACCAGCCCGGTGGCCAGCGCGATCGCCCCAACGCTTAACAGTGACTGTGTCCACAGCCACAGCGCCAGCCCGGTGGTGCTGATAATCAGCAGACCATTCAGCGTAGTGATCACCACATCCATGCCGGTGACCATACGTCCCTGGCTGCGGGTTTTTACCGTCTGGTCACCCATCGCCTCACGGGCGTACTGACGTTCCAGATCGCTGTGGGCAAACAGTTTCAGGGTGGTGATATTGGTGTAACCGTCAACGATGCAGCCCATCAGACGCGAACGGGAATCGCTGGACGCCACCGAACGGGCTTTGACGCGCGGCACAAAGTAGCGCAGGCACAGCACGTAGCCGACAATCCAGATCAGCAGCGGGATGGTCAGCCGCCAGTCTGCTTCGGCAAACAGCACCAGCGTGGTGACGGCGTAAATCAGCACGTGCCACAGGGCATCGACCGCCTGCACCGCGGAGTCGCGCAGCGCGTTGCCCGTCTGCATGATGCGCTGGGCGATACGCCCGGCGAAATCGTTCTGGAAGAAGTTCAGGCTCTGGCGCAGCACGTAGTTATGATGCTGCCAGCGGATCATGCTGGTCATGCCGGGGTTGATGGTCTGGTGCACCAACAGGTCGTGCAGGCCAATAAACAGTGGCCTGAAGATCAGCGCCACCACCACCATCCACAGCAGTTCGCTGCCGTGGTCGCTAAAGAAGGTGGCGGCAGGGCTGCTATTCACCAGGTCGATGATGCGGCTGAGATAGCGGAACAGCGCCACTTCGATCAGTGAGGCTACCAGTCCAATCACCAGTAACAGCGCGAAGCACGGCCACACCTGACGCAGATAGAACAGATAGAATGCCCAGAGGTTGTTAGGTGGCGTGTCAGCCGGGGCATCCCTGAAGATGTTGATCATCCTTTCAAAACGGCGATAAAGCATAAAGCAGGCTCATGTGTACGGCAGGATTGTTCAGCTTAGTGCATAACCGGGGTGAGGGTCGACCGGCTGCAGGGATTCCCCGGTGATAATCAGCGCAATAGCCCATGTTGCTGCTGTCTACCAGCACCACCGTTTCCTGACCTACCAGGGGAAAACCCTGCCTATTTAGTTCACCAGACGCGTGGCGCTGGAACCTTTGCAATCCTTTGCTCTGGATATCAATGCTGAAAAAATCCATCTGTTTGATGCACAAAGCGGTGCGCGGCTGGTTTAATGGTGTCATCAGGGCGAGGCATACCTTGCACCTACGATGGGATCACGTAGGGGCCGGGCAGGCCCGGCCCGTTTTTCTGCACACAAGGGATAACCGTGGAACGTCTGGATTGCGATCGAATGTTTGTGGCGGTGCTCGAACTGGGCAGCTTTGCCGCAGCGGCAGCCCGGCTGGGTACCAGCAGTGGCCAGGCCTCTAAACTGGTGTCAAAACTGGAAAAAGAGCTGGGCGTGCAACTGCTGAAACGCAGCACGCGCGCGCTGTCCCCCACCGAGGTTGGGCAGGCCTATTTTTCTCAGGTCAAACATCTGCTGGATGAATGGGATGCGCTGGATGCCTCGGTGCGCCACGCAGCGGGGAAACCCTCAGGACGCATCAAACTCAGCGCGCCCATCACGTTTGGTGCCAGCCAGCTGGCCCCGGCGCTGATCGCCTTTGCCCGCGAGTTTCCGGAAATTGAACTGGATATCAGCTTCTCAGACCGTATCGTGAACATCGTCGATGAGGGATTTGACGTTGCCATCCGCATCGGAAAACTGAGCGACAGCAGCCTGATTGCCCGCCGCCTCAGCGATATGCGCGTGGTGATCGCCGCCAGCGATGACTATTTGCGGTGGCACGGTATGCCAACGCATTCTCAGCAACTCGCCGATCATAACTGCATTATCGACACCAACTTCCGCGATCCTTATAACTGGCCATTTGGCAGCCAGGGTGAAACCGTCCCGGTGCGCGGCCGTCTGCGCTTTTCCAATGCTGAAGCCTGCCTGACGGCGGCGCTGAGCGGCTTGGGCATTGCCCGGCTGCCGACCTTCATTGCCGGGCCAGCCTTACGGGCAGGGACCATCCGGCCTCTGCTGAATGAGAGTGAAATTCCCCCGCTCGGTCTGTACGCCGTTTACCCCCCGGCTCGCCATCTGGCCCATAAGGTACGGGCGCTGATCGACTTCCTTGTCAGCCATTATGCCGGGAAGCCAGAGTGGGATCAGGGCTGGTGATTACTTCCAATATGGAAGCAATCATTGCGCGAATGGCAGGATAATCAGTGCGGAGGAATGCGTGTAGAGTGTGTTTTATCAACCCTGACACTCACACGTTATAAGGCATCTCATCATGACTGATACCCGTACCGCCCCCTGGGCCGCGCTGATCCTGCGTCTTTCGCTTGGCATCCTGTTCCTGGCGCACGCTGGCCTGAAGTTTTTTGTTTTCACCCCGGCTGGCACCGCGAAATTCTTTGAGTCACTGGGCCTGCCCGGCGGGCTGGCTTACGTCACCATCGCCTGGGAAGTGCTGGGCGCTGTGGCACTGATTGTCGGCTACCGCCCACGCATTGCCGCACTGCTGCTGATCCCGGTACTGCTGGGTGCGATTGCGACTGTGCACGGTCCGGCCGGTTTCTGGTTCACCAACCCGAACGGGGGCTGGGAATACCCGGTATTCTGGGCAATCAGCCTGCTGGTACTGGCGTTGATCGGCGACGGCAAATACGCGCTGAAAGCCTCCCTCCCTGCTTCACGCCTGAACTGAGGAACGACTGATGCTGGTAAACGGTAAATGGACGGCAGAGTGGCACCCGGTACAGGCCACGGATGAAAAAGGCGGCTTTGTCCGGCAGACCTCCAGTTTCCGTCACTGGGTGACGGCGGATGGCAGCAGCGGCTTCCTCGCAGAGCCGGATCGCTACCATCTGTATGTGGCGCTAATCTGCCCGTGGGCTTCACGCACGTTAATCGCCCGTAAGCTGAAAGGGCTGGAGAAGGTCATCAGCGTCTCCGTCGTTGAGCCACAGCTGACCGATGAAGGCTGGCACTTTGGCGACTTCCCGGGTGCCGACCGCGATACCCTGAACCACGCGGAATATCTGCATCAGCTGTATACCCGCGCCGACGACAATTTCACCGGACGGGCAACGGTGCCGGTGCTGTGGGACAAGAAAACCGGCACCATCGTCAGTAATGAATCGGCGGATATCGTACGCATGTTCAACAGTGGCTTTGGTGCGCTGGCAACACAGTCTGTCGATCTGTACCCTGAATCCCTGCGGGCAGAGATTGACGCGCTGAACGCGGAGATCTATCCCCGACTGAACAACGGTGTTTATCGCGCCGGGTTTGCCACCACCGCCATCAGCTACCGTGAAGCCTTTAATGATGTGTTCGGCATGCTGGCTGAGCTGGAAACGCGTCTGAGCAACAGTGGTCCTTATCTGTTTGATGCTGTTCTGACCGAAGCCGATATTCGCCTGTTCGTGACGCTGATTCGCTTTGACGTTGCCTATCACGGTCTGTTTAAGTGCAACCTGCGTCAGCTACGGGACTTCCCCGCGCTGAATGCTTACCTGCAACGTCTGCTGGCGCTTCCCGGCGTGCGTGAAACGGTCAGCATCGACCATATCAAGCAGGGTTATTACTCTATTAAGGCACTGAACCCGAACGGGATTGTGCCCGCTGGCCCAGACATGAGCGGCTACGGTTTTTAATCTGATTAACGAGGCGAACAATGTCGAAAGGATTAGTTATTTTACTGCACGGCGTTGGCAGCAGCGGCGATGATCTGGCAGGCCTGGGTGACCACTGGGCGCCCGCCCTGCCAGGCGTAAGCTTTGCCAGCCCCAATGCCCCGTACCACTTTGAACATGGCGCTGGCTGGCAGTGGTTTAGCCTGGCGGGTATCACGCCAGAAAACCGTCCTGCGAGGGTGGCAGCAGCGCGCGCTGCCTTTGACCAGACACTGCAGGCGATCCTCGATCGGCATCAGATGAGCGACAGCCTGGATAAGGTGGTGCTGGTCGGCTTCTCGCAGGGGTCGATTATGGCGCTGGATACGCTGGTGTCGGGCCGCTGGCCGGTTGCGGGCATTGTCGCCTTTTCCGGCCGCCTGTCATCACCCGCCCCGTTCACTCCGGCCCTGAATACCCCGGTGCTGATGCTGCACGGTATGGCCGATGATGTTATCCCGGTGCAGGAAGGGCATTCTGCGGAGCAGCGTCTGCGCGCTCTGGGTGTGCAGGTCAGCAGCCAGTTTGAGCCGGGCATCGGGCACACCATTTCGGCCCAGGGCGCACAAAGAGCCGTTGAGTTTATTGCCGCACGCCTGGGGTGATCTCCGTAGGGGCCGGGCATGCCCGGCCCGATCTATTCCGCATAATCTTCAATCACCGGCGGCGGGGTAAGCGGCAGCGTTATGATAAAGCGTGCCCCCCCCTTCGGTCGGTTCTCCGCATGGATGGTGCCATCATGCAGGGTGACTATCGCCTGACAAATCGCCAGCCCCAGCCCGACACCCGGCACGGCCGACTCTTTGTTGCCCCGGGAAAACTTCTCAAAAATCAGCTGCTCCTGCCCACCGGCAATGCCCGGGCCGTCATCCCACACTTCGAGCATCAGTCGCTGCGCTGACGGCTGCGTGGCACGTATGCCGATGTTGGCCGCAGGACCTGCATATTTCAGTGCATTTTCCAGCAAATTACTCAACACGCGCTCCATCAGTGGACCATCAACATCCATCAGTAGCATCGGCGGCAGATCGAGCGCGATATTGCGCCCGGCCAGCAATACAGACAACTGGCGCAACGTGCTGCCGACCAATTCATCCAGTGCCATCCACTCACGTTTCAGATGAAAGCCGCCGGACTGCAACCGTGCCATATCCAGCAGATTATTCACCAGCCTGATGGTGTTCAACGTCTGCTCTCGCATGGCACTGGCCTGCGGAGCATACGGTGAGTGCTCTGAAGCGAGGTCGAGCGTCAGAATTTCAGCCTGACCAAACAGCACCGTCAGCGGGGTGCGCAGATCATGGGAAAGCGCGGACAACAGCGCATTACGCAGCTGTTCGCGCTCGGCCGCCAGCCTGGACACCGCTTCACGCTGGCTAAGATTCATACGTTCCAACGCGTTAGCGATCAGCACGGTGAAGGTTTCAACCAACCGCTGCTGCTCGGGGATCATCAGCTGACGCAGGTTGAGAGGTTCAAGGATCAACAGGCCCAGCGTTTCACTGCCGCTTTTCAGCGGCAGCATCTGCCAGGGAACACCGGGCAGCGTATCGGTTCCGGCCCCGGCGGGCTGGCCTTTATCAAAGCTCCAGCGGGCAATTGCCCGGTCCGGTACGGCACTGAGATGGGCTTCCCCCACCGCGACCAGCTCGCCCTGTTCATCAGGAAGATAAAGCTCACTGCGGGCCTGCAAGGTGCTCTCTACGCTACGCTGGAGCGTGGCGGCAATATCACGCTGACTGAGCGCCCGGCTAAGGGCTTTTGCCATCTCATACAAATGGTGCGCCCGCTGTTCGCGATAGCGCGCCACCCGTGCCTGATAGCGTACCCCGGCGGTCAGATTACCGACGATCACGCCGACCGCCAGCATCACGCCGAAGGTCACCAGGTACTGCACGTCCGACACCGCCATCGTGCCAGTGGGTGCCACAAACACTAAATCAAAGGCGACAATGTTCAGCAGTGTCGCCACCACCGACGGCCAGCGCCCGTAACGCAGCGCGACAATCACTACCGCCAGCAGATAGACCATCACCAGGTTAACCGAATCGACCGCCGGCAGCAGCCAGCGCCCGGCAACGGTCACCAGCGCACAGAGTAACAACGCGGCGGCGCAGCCGCGCAGTTGTGCATGCCATTTTCCTTCATTGCCGCCTCCGCCTGCGCGTGGAGCCAGTGGGCTGGCGGCATCTGGCGGCGGGTCATCCAGCGCGACGATCAGAATATCGAGATCCGGCCCCAGTTCACCCAGACGGTCGGCAAAACGTTCGCGCCACCAGCGTCGGGTCGGACGGCGGCCGATAATAATTTTGCCAAGGTTGTGCTCGCGAGCGTAACGCAGCACCGCACTGGCTTCGCTCGGGTCTGAAAGCGTGGCGGTTTCCGCGCCGAGCTCCTGCGCCAGTTGCAGCGTGCGTAGAATGCCGCGCCGCCGCGCTTCGGAGAGACGATGCAGACGCGGAGTTTCAACATAAACAGCGTGCCACACACTGTCGAGCCGGGCCGCTAACCGGGCAGCGCTGCGCACCAGCTTTTCACTGCCACTGTTATCACCAATGCACAGCAGAATAGCATCGCGCGTGTGCCAGACTTTTTCCCGTCCCTGGGTATCACGCCAGGCACGCATCTGGTCATCGACGCGATCGGCGGTGCGCCGCAGCGCCAGCTCGCGCAGAGCGATCAGGTTACCTTTACGGAAGAAGTTTTCGATGGCGCGTTCGGCACCCTCACCGATATAGACCTTGCCCTCTTTCAACCGCTGACGCAGGTCATCCGGCGGCAGGTCCACCAGCACCACATCATCGGCAGCATCGAAAAACGGATCAGGCACAGTTTCACGTACGCGGATGCCGGTCACGCCGCCGACCACATCGTTCAGGCTTTCCAGATGCTGAACGTTGACCGTGGTGATCACGTCAATACCGGCATCCAGTAGCTCTTCAATATCCTGCCAGCGTTTCGGGTGGCGTGAGCCACGGGCGTTGCTGTGCGCCAGTTCGTCCATCAGAATCACTGCCGGATGGCTGGCCAGCGCTGCATCAAGGTCAAATTCGGGGTGGCGATGCTGCCCGGTGGCCCGTCGCGGCAGTAGGGTCAGTCCGGCCAGCAACGCAGCCGTTTCCGGGCGGTTATGGGTTTCCACCACGCCCACCAGCACCTCCAACCCCTGCCCACGCAGACGGCGGGCTTCCTGGAGCATCGCCCACGTTTTTCCAACACCAGCGCAGGCACCAAAGTAAATTTTCAGCTTACCGCGATGGCTTTCTGCCGCCAGGCGCAGCAGTGCATCCGGGTCAGGACGCTGGAGTTCGTCGTTCATCCGATTCCTTAATGTTGCAATGCATCCAGTGCCAGGTTCAGCGTCAGCACGTTAACGCCGGGTTCCCCGATAAACGCTGGACGCGGCGTTACCGTATTATCGGCAATGAGCCGTTCAACCGTTTCCAGTGGAAGCTGGCGTGCCTGCGCTACGCGTGCTGCCTGCCAGTGCGCTGCCGCAGGTGAAATCTGCGGGTCCAGCCCGCTGCCGCTGGCAGTGACCAGATCGACCGGCACCTGATGGCTGGCCTGCGGGTTCGCCGCACGCAGTGCCGCCACGCGTTCAGTAATGGCCTGGTCCAGCGCCGGGTTACTGCCCGCCAGATTGCTGCCAGAAGAGGCCAGGGGATTATACGCCGCATCGCCCGTGGCCGATGGCCGCCCCTGGAAATACTCAGCACGCGTAAAATTCTGACCGATAAGGGCCGAACCGCGCACGGCGCCCTCCTGACGTAACAGCGAACCATTAGCCTGCTGTGGGAACCACCACTGCGCCAGCCCGGTGGTTAACAGAGGATAGAGCAGCCCGGTGATCAGCGTCAGTAATATCAGTAAAAACAGAGCGGGACGTAATTGGCTCATCATATTTTCCTTATGCCATACCCAGCAGGGTCAGTAACATATCAATCAGTTTAATCCCGGCGAACGGCACCAGCAGACCGCCGACGCCATACAACCACAGGTTGCGACGCAGTAGCGCGGCTGCACTCAGTGGGCGATAGCTCACCCCTTTCAACGCCAGCGGGATCAGAAACACAATCACCAGCGCGTTAAAGATCACCGCCGACAGAATGGCGGAGTTGGGCGAGTGCAGCTGCATCACGTTCAGCATATTGAGCTGCGGCAGCGTGGCAGCAAACGCGGCCGGGATAATGGCAAAATACTTCGCCACATCGTTAGCGATACTGAATGTGGTCAGGGAACCGCGCGTCATCAGCATCTGTTTCCCGATATGCACCACTTCGAGCAGTTTGGTCGGGTTGGAGTCGAGATCCACCATGTTACCCGCCTCTTTTGCCGCCTGGGTACCGGAGTTCATGGCCACCGCCACATCAGCCTGCGCCAGCGCCGGGGCGTCGTTGGTGCCATCACCGGTCATCGCCACCAGCCGCCCTTCGGCCTGATACTGGCGGATGAGTGCAAGCTTGGCTTCCGGGGTCGCTTCTGACAGGAAATCATCCACGCCAGCCTCGGCGGCGATCGCGGCAGCGGTCAGCGGGTTATCCCCGGTGATCATCACCGTTTTAATACCCATTTTGCGCAGCTCGGCGAAGCGCTCTTTAATGCCGCCCTTCACAATATCTTTCAGCTCCACCACGCCCAGCACCGTCACGCCATCGCACACGACCAGCGGAGTTCCACCCGCACGCGCCACCTGCTCCACCAGGCCGTTAACCTCTGGCGGGAACTGGCCGCCGTTGCTGTCGATATAGCGGCGCACCGCATCCACCGCCCCTTTGCGGACCGTACGCTGCTGCACGTTTACCCCGCTCATGCGCGTCTGCGCCGAGAACGGAATAAAAGTGGCATCCAGGCTTTTCAGGTCGCGTTCGCGCAGATTAAATTTCTGCTTCGCCAGCACGACAATACTGCGCCCTTCCGGCGTTTCATCGGCCAGTGAGGCCAGCTGTGCCGCATCGGCCAGTTGCTGTTCACTGATGCCCGCGGCTGGCAGGAATTGCGTTGCCTGGCGATTACCCAGCGTGATGGTGCCGGTTTTATCCAGCAGCAATACATCAACATCCCCCGCCGCTTCCACCGCACGTCCACTGGTGGCAATCACGTTGGCCCCCAGCATACGGCTCATGCCCGCCACGCCAATCGCCGACAGCAGGCCGCCAATCGTCGTGGGGATCAGACACACCAGCAGCGCCACCAGCACTGTGAGGCTCACTGGCGTCCCTGCCCAGGCGGTGAACGGCCAGAGCGTGGCGGTGGCCAGCACAAATACGATGGTCAGCGCCACCAGCAGAATAGTCAGGGCGATCTCATTCGGCGTTTTACGCCGTTTCGCCCCTTCTACCATCGCGATCATCCGGTCGAGGAAGGTTTCCCCCGGGTTGACGCTGCACTGCACCACCAGCCAGTCGGAGAGAATACGTGTACCGCCGGTGACGGATGAGAAGTCACCACCAGATTCGCGGATGACGGGGGCCGATTCGCCGGTGATGGCGCTTTCATCCACCGATGCGCCACCCACCAGCACCTCCCCGTCACAGGGGATCATATCCCCCGCTTCCACCAGTACCCAGTCACCTTTGCGCAACGAATCAGCCGCCACTGACTGATGACTGGCACCGTATTCAGGCTCTGCCAGTTTTTTGGCAAAGCTGGTTTTAGTGATACCTTTCAGGCTGTTGGCCTGCGCTTTACTGCGCCCTTCGGCCAGCGCTTCCGCCATATTGGCAAACAACACGGTAAACCACAGCCAGACGGCGATGGCGGCAGTAAAGCCCGTTTCACCCGGGGTTATACCGGCAGCCATTGCAATGGCCAGCAGCGTGGTCAGCACACTGCCCAGCCACACCACAAACATCACCGGGTTACGCACCTGAATGCGTGGGTCCAGTTTTTTTAACGCATCGAGCAGCGCGACACGCATCAGCGCCCCATCAAATAGCGCCTGTTGATTACGACTCATGTCTCTTCTCCGCCCGTTAACGACCGATCATTTGCAGATGCTCCGCCACCGGCCCTAAGGCCAGCGCCGGGATAAAGGTCAGCGCGCCGACCAGCAGCACGGTGCCTGCCAGCAGGGCAATAAACAGCGCCCCGTGAGTCGGCAGCGTGCCCTGGCCCGCGGGCTGAATCTTTTTCAGCGCCAGAGAACCGGCGATCGCCAGTACAGGAATAATGATGCCAAAGCGGCCCACCAGCATGCAGAACGCCAACAGCAGGTTCCAGAACGGCGTGTTCGCACTCAGTCCGGCAAAGGCGCTGCCGTTGTTATTGGCTGCCGAGGAGACGGCATACAGCACTTCCGAGAAGCCATGTATGCCGGGATTCAACATGCCGCTGCGCCCGGCCTCAGTCATCATCGCCAGCGCCGTGCCCAGCAGCACCAGGCTCGGTGTCACCAGGATCGCCAGTGCGGTCATTTTCATTTCCCATACGTCGATTTTCTTGCCGAGATACTCCGGGGAACGACCGATCATCAGCCCGGCGATAAACACTGCCAGCAGCACAAACAGCAGCATGCCGTACAGCCCGGCACCCACGCCGCCGAAGACCACCTCGCCGATTTGCATCAGCCACATCGGCACCATGCCGCCTAGTGCGGTAAACGAATCGTGCATGGCGTTGACGGCACCGCAGGAGGCTGCAGTGGTAATCACCGCAAACAGGCTGGAATTGAGGATGCCAAAGCGCGTCTCTTTGCCTTCCATATTAATAGCGCTGTCAGCACCGAGCGTGAGGAAATGTGGATTGCCATTGAGCTCGGCCCACATCACCACCGCCACCGCCAGGATAAACATCAGCGACATCGTCCACAGCAGCACATGTCCCTGACGGGCATCGCGCACCACCTCACCGAAGGCAAAGCACAACCCTGCCGGGATCAGGAAGATCGCCAGCATCTGGACAAAATTGCTGTATACCGTCGGGTTTTCAAACGGATGAGCAGAGTTGGCGTTGAAGAAACCACCGCCGTTGGTGCCAATCATTTTGATCGCTTCCTGCGAAGCGACGGGCCCCATCGGCAGCGTCTGCTTCACGCCTTCCAGCGTGGTCAGGCTTAGATAACTGTCGACGTTTTGCAACACCCCCTGGCTGACGAGGAACAATGCCATCAATAGCGACAACGGCAGCAGAACATACAGCGTAATGCGGGTAATATCGCGCCAGGCATTACCCAGCTCCCCCAATGCTCGCCGAGCAAATCCGCGCATCAGCGCGAAGGCCACGGCGATCCCGGTGGCAGCCGAGAGGAAGTTTTGAACAGTCAGCCCGACCATCTGGCTGAAATAGCTCAGGGTGCTTTCCCCGGCATACGCCTGCCAGTTAGTGTTGGTGACAAAGCTAACGGCGGTGTTGAGCGCCAGATGCCAGCTGAGGTCCGGTAGCTGCTGAGGGTTCAACGGCAGACTGGCCTGGTTCGCCAGCATGACAAACAGCAGTAATAGGCCGCAGGCGTTGAACAGCAGGATCGCCCAAAGGTAACGCTGCCAGCTCATGCCTTCCGAGGCCACACCGCTAAGACGCCACAGGATGCGTTCCGCGCCAGCCAATCCGGGGAGCGGACGGTCATCCACCAGACGTGCCAGCCCTTTCCCAAGCGGACGGGCCAGCAGCATCAGCAACACCATATAACTGGCAATCAGTAAAAAAGCAGGTGCGGCCATTAGAATTCCTCCGCATGGATTAGGGCATACACCAGGTAGCCCAGCAGCAAACAGACCAGCACAATGCCCGTAATGACAGTGACGCTCACAACACACCTCCAAAGGCGTTTTTCAGTAACGCTATTGTTGCGAGTGGCGTGCAAAGTTGATGTAAAAATGCAGGTCTGGGGTGTAAAGAAAGTATAAAAATGGGCGGAAAGCAGGAATATCGATGATGGCGGCGACAGGGAATTACCCTGCCGCGCTGATGATGACGGAATAACGTCTCAGTCAGTTCTTGAGCTATCTCTCCGTCAGGATTTTATCACCACCTCTTTAATCTGTGGTTTGGGCGTGCCCCCCGCAACCAGCCATACCGCGGCGATGATCACCAATCCTCCGGCGATAAATCCTTTTGAGAGAGTTTCTCCAAGGAACAGATAACCCCACAGAATGCCAAAGGGCGGGATGAGGAAAGTCACCGTCAGCGTTCTTAGCGGGCCAATATCAGCAATCAGACGAAAGAACAGAATATAAGCCCAGGCGGTACAGATTAGCCCCAGCGCCAGCACACACAACCATACGCCGGGATGGTTCCACTGCAGGACAGGCTGGACAATCAGCGAACCGATAAACACCGGCAGCAGAAAGAGGCTGGCGCCAATCTGGCTGCCCAGCGCAACCAGGCGAGCATCCAGCCCCCCTCGATCGCCAATCCACTTTTTAGTCAGAAATCCGGCGCTGGCGTAGCAAGCCGTTGCCACCAGACACGCGGCAATGCCCAGCAGCACATCCTGTGCCAGTGCCAGACTGCCGGTGGTGGTCAGCAGCACAATTCCCGCCAGGCCCAACACCACCCCAACCATTTTTCTCAGCGTAAAGGTTTCACTGAAACAGAGACCACCAATGAGCACCCCCATCAGCGGTGTGGTGGCATTGAGGATCGCAGAATAACCCGCAGGCAGCCATTTTGCCGCCAGGCAGTACATCACAAAAGGTACAGCAGAGTTGATCACCCCCAGTAACATCGCTGGCAACGCTTTACCATGAAAGGCCATATTGGTCCGTAGTATCAGCAAAAGCGCTATCAGGCCAACACAGCCAAACAGCACGCGTAAAAATGCGGTATTCAGCGAACCAAAATAGGGAGTGGCAACGCGCATGAACAAAAAACTGGCCCCCCAGATCGCCGCAAGTAAAATTAAACGCCCGATATCCCCTTGCTTCACAACACGCTCCTGATGGCTGGTTATTGACACTCATCGGTTACACACCGACTGTGGTGACTTTCCTTTATAGACCGCAGCATAAATAAAAAGCAACTTGTCTTATGATGATTAACCCGCCAGGCTCGCGAAGAAATAGCATGATTCAATTGAGAGAGGTCAGAAAAGGAAATTGTCCGTTTCCATGAAAAACATCGCAAACATAATAAAAACAGAAGAAAATTCTAAATAAATGAAGTTATCATCGAATGACAAAATAAATTTTATCTTTGAAGGTATGCTAAGGAAAACAATCAACCCGTGACATGGACAGTCAGATTATCATGAAAATTTTAATTGAAAGTGAAAATGTTTTTTTTAAAAAGGGTCTAGAGTCATTGATTGAAAAATCAGTGCTGGAGATCGGAATAAACGACTTTGCGTTTATTACTGACGATGATAGCACAGCGAAGAGCGAGATAATAAACATCATACTCAGAGATTCATCCATAAGTATAAATTTATTCAAGAACAAACAAAATATCAATGAGCCGCATACCAACAAAGAAAAATCAACTTTGCACATTCCCTTTATTTGTAAAAACAAAAAAATTCCTGATATAAAGCGGATAATTGAGAAAATTATTTTTATTGCAAACCTGGACAGCAATGATTTTATAAATGATGATTTTTACAGAATTACAGGATTAAAAAAACATGAGCAACTGTCTCTGACCGAGACTAAAATAATGCTATTGGTAGGTAGAGGAAACAATGTAAACAACATATCAAAACAGATAAATCGCTCTGAGAGAACGATTAACGTTCACTTTAGAAATGCATCGAGAAAAATGAAACTCAGTAAAAAAACTGATTTTTACAATTATGCAAAATTTATAGTAAACTGCCGAAGAAATGAAAGAAAGACACTGTGCCTATAGAATAATTAACATATCGAAATTAAATTTAAAGAGGAGGTCGATTTTATTACGAACCTCCTCAGCAACGCGAAAAGTCAAAGGCCAAATGGAGATCAGACTTCTGATAAGTGTTATTTACCCTGCAGAGGCTTAGTTTTCGGTGCAAATGAATTCATCACCTGAACATAATGCTTACGCTGAAACTCAGTGAAATCCTGATCGGCGACAAGAGTAAAAACTATCAACATATTATTTCCCGGATTGTAGTCCGGATGCTTAGGAAGTTGCGCATAAGACTGAACCTGACGGACAAAATTTCCATTTTCAAGATAGCGATGGGCGACCTGAACTACGGGTATTTTTTCCGGGCCAATTTTATTTTCGAGCTGTTTACCTTCACTCTTGAAGCCTGGAAGAGTATTTTGCATCGTCTGCATCTGCTTCTCGCAAAAAGTCACCACCGTCTGCCCTTCCGCCATCATGACCCGATTAATTATTATATTATACTCTTGATTTTCAGGATCACGAAAACGCATTACGTTAACCGTAACATCAACAACAGGAATATCAGTGAGGAAACTACCCTCTAACGTTTGATAAGTAATCATTTGATAACTCGCTTGTTAAATTTAAAA
>Ga0308168_1001702_pt1 | contig 19328 bp, 12 predicted proteins | sample PhyCR2_FD_202133 | JGI IMG/M metagenome (GOLD analysis project Ga0308168, IMG submission 202133) | Phyllosphere microbial communities from UC Gill Tract Community Farm, Albany, California, United States - DLSLRC.R2 | ecosystem: Host-associated > Plants > Phyllosphere > Unclassified | place: USA...
AAACGATATTATCCAGACGGAACGACCATGCGGAAGGCGGCTGATTTGCCTGTTTTGAGTCACTGCCCGCGAGGTTAAACGTCCAGTTGTTTTTGCGGTCGGCCGTTTGCACCAGCTTCGCGGTCGGTTGTTGCAGTTTGATCCACGGCAGATACACCTGCTTACTCAGCAGCGCCAGGGGTGAGAGAGTGGCGTCGATACGCGCCAGGTGCAGCATGGTGACATCAGGAATTTCAGGAGGGTTACCCAGCATAATGTCCTGGGCATGTATGTGCGGCCAGGGCACCCAACGACGCCAGCCAGGTTCGTTACGGTTGCGCTCCCACGCCACACCCAGATCGCCACGAATGGCAAACGGGCGGTTAATCTCGGCAGAAACTTTCTGGTTGATAGTGGGTTTCAGGCGATTCCAGTCGAAGGTGGCGATCACAATGACCATCACCACCACCAGCAGCACAAAAATCCCGGCAATCCAGCTAATGACTTTCCCCGTACGCGACATTCGTCGTCTCCTTGATGGCTATCCGTCTCTGATTAAAGATAGTCGAGACGACAGCACATGGGATCAGACGAGGTTCAGCGGCAAGGTCTCCAGCTGTTCAAACGGCATAGGTCGGGCAAAGAAATACCCCTGGGCAGCATAGGCCGGAGAGTTACGTACCTGCTCCCACTCTTCGCGCGTTTCCACCCCTTCAACAATCACCCCTTTGCAGTAGCGATTGATCAGAGCCAGCAGCATACCAAACAGATTTCTGCCCTCTTCGCTTTCACGTAGCAGGATAAACAGCTCGCGTGCCAGCTTGATGTAGTCGTACTTCAGTTCGGTCAGCGCGGAGAAGTTCGCCATGCCAGAGCCGAAGTCATCCAGCCACAGCGGCCCCAACTCAGGCATCTGTGCAACGATCACTTCCTGTGGCAGCACATGGTGTTCGACCAGTTCAAAACGCACCCACGGGCAGCGTGCAATTAACTGACGAACGGTTTTGTTATGCTGGATTTCCAACAGCGTTGGCCCGTCGATATTGACGGAGGCGACGATGTTAGTACTGACAAATTTTCTTTCCCATTTAGCCAGCAGCGTCAGCTGCTCGGCCACAATATGCAGACGTTGAGGGATTTCAAGCGTTGCAAAATAAAGCTCCGGCGAAACTCTCTGGCCCGGCGCGGATGGGTGAAACACCGCTGTGAGCAACTCAATTGCCATCAGGCTACCGTCTACCCGGTAAATCGGCTGGAAGTTATAGGAACGCTGACACTGTTGCCAGTAAACAGGTTCTTTAAGCTGCTCTTGTTCGACGATTGCGTTCGGTAACCGGTGACTGAGGCTATTCAGCACCATTATTATGATCCTTTATTTGTGAGACCGCCTTCGTATGGCATCCCGTGTTGCAAGTATCGGCATCGTCCCTGAGAACTTTATCCACATACAGCCACGTTAGCCTTGCTAAGATTACCCATCTTTTGCCCTTTCAATCGCTAAAACAGGCGCTGTTTAGGGCGTTTTATCATCAGTTGGCCGTGACTAAACCCACATCACAATAAAATTAAAACGTCGTTTTAAATCATTGACTGTTGCCCCGCACGCAGCGAGACTGAAGGCAGACTTTTTATTGAGCGAATGACCATGACGCAACAGAAACTGGCCGTGATCGGCGAATGTATGATTGAACTCTCCCAGCAGGGTCGCGATATGAGCCGGGGATTTGGTGGCGATACGCTGAATACCGCGGTGTACGTAGCCCGCCAGGTACTCGAACAGGCGCTGCGAGTAGATTATGTGACCGCATTGGGTCACGACAGCTTCAGCAGTGAGATGATCGCCGCCTGGCAAAGCGAGTCGCTACAGACCGACCTGATCCAGCGCATGGAGAACAAACTGCCGGGCCTGTATGTGATTGAAACCGATCCGCAGGGTGAACGTACGTTTTACTACTGGCGCAACGATGCTGCCGCGCGTTACTGGCTGGAAGGCGAGCGTGCAGAAGCGATCTGTCAGCAGCTGGCCCATTATGACTATCTCTATCTGAGCGGGATCAGCCTCGCGATCTTAAGCCCAGAGAGCCGGGAAACCCTCTACGCCCTGCTGGCCGCCTGCCGCAAAAACGGCGGCAAGATTATTTTCGATAATAACTACCGCCCACGCCTGTGGCAGAACCCGCAGGAGGCGCAAAGTGCCTATCAGGCAATCCTCGCCTGCACCGATATCGCGTTCCTGACACTGGACGATGAAACCCTGCTGTGGGGCGAAGCCAGTGTGGGTGAAGTGATTGCACGCACGCAGCAGGCGGGCGTCAGTGAGATTGTGATTAAACGCGGTGCCGATGCCTGTCTGGTAGCGAATGGCAGCGAGCCACTGCTGGAGATCCCGGCGGTGCGTCTGCCGCCTTCCGCGATAGTCGATACCACGGCCGCAGGGGACTCCTTCAGTGCTGGCTACCTTGCCGTGCGTCTGACCGGCGGGAGCGCAACGGAAGCCGCACAGCGCGGCCACCTCACCGCCAGTACGGTGATCCAGCATCGCGGGGCGATTATTCCCCGTGAGCTGATGCCTGCGCCTCGCTAACGCGCGGCACCGCCAGCAGCCAGGTATCGCGTAGCGCGGAGATCGTTGCCCCGCGCCCTTCTCCGCCATTGGGCAGATCCCAGTTAGCCTGACGGATCGCCGCCTGATAGCGATCGCTATTACGCTGATTATCGGCCTGCGACAGCAACGGGATCAGACGCACGCCAATATGGTCAAGGCTGCGGTAGGGCCAGGTTTTGTTGTTGCCGCTGTACGGTGCCATAAAATCCAGCGCTGTCAGCAGGCTGGCCTGCTGCGGGGTACGATAATGCCACAGATCGCCGGTATGACTGTTCTGCGCCACCGTGGCCAGGGCGGTCAGTGCCTGCAAATTAAACCAGCTGTAGTGGAAGGATCGGGTGCGTGCCAGCTCCTTCGGCTGGCTGCCATCGGCAGCAAACTGGTGACTCATGCGTTTTTTTGCCTGCTCCAGCATGGGTGGGATCACCTCAGGCCGTTGCAGATACCAGGCAATACCCGCCACCTGCACGTTGTACCAGCTACCGTGATTATTCTCCGCCTGCGCTTCCCCCTTACCCTGTTTGCTGGTCTGTAGCCAGTGCAGGTAATCACTCATCCACTGCTGCATCTGCTGTTCATCCTGCGCACGCCAGCCAGGCGCGGTGCGCAGCATCAGCAGGGAATCCACAATTCGCGTGGCAAAGTAACGTCCATCGAGCACGCCGGAGCGCCGCCCTTCAGCCTTGCCCGGTACGCTCTGGGCCCAGTTCAGGTTAGGGTTCATCCGCGTGGCAGGATCGAGAAACCAGTGTCGGATCAAGGCGATCGCGCGATCGGCATAGCGTTCATCGCCGGAGAAATACCACGCCAGCGTCAGGGTCTGTACCCGGGCGGTAAACGTCGCCAGCCGCACACCGTCGCTGTCATTGTTCTTGGTTGAAGGGTTGATTTTACCGTCACGGCGTACCCACGGCAGCCCACCCGGGGCCGCGTCATCCGGCCACCAGTAGGCACTGAGGCTCAGGTAATCGTGTTTTGAGCCGCTGGGAGGCGTAAGCCCTTTCTCTGTCACGCTCAGCAGTGGCGCAACCAGCGCCTTATCGGCCTCGTGCTGTAGCTGATGCCAGGCTTTCAGTGTCAGCGTGGGAGCCTGCTGCTGCTGCAGACGCGTTTTATTCAGCACCAGGTCATCCGGGTTGAGAAACGCATACTGCTGCGCAAACAGGGGCAAACTCACGAACATCCCCAGACATAAAATCAGGATATAACGCACACTGCGTTTCATCTTCACTCTCCGTTCAGATTCCGTCAGACAGCATAGTCTCTGACAGAAAAATATGCCGTTCTGATGAATCAATAATATTAAGTCAAATTATTACCAGGGAACGGTTATCAGAAAATTACAATTATTAATGAATAAAAACAGCAGCCGCATAAATAGTTTGTGTTTAGGGCAATATCTAAAAAAATCTAATGTAAAAAACCGCCCAGAGCAGTAACGACGGCGCATCAGGCCTGAAAAAAGAGAGAGTTGAGCATATTCCGAAAATGATTACCGATGAGGTGAAATAGTAGACGGCGGAAAAATAAAGCGGCACAGTTTCTGTTCAATACGCCGTGATAAATATCACCTTCCTTTTTTCTACGGCTTCTATAATTTCTAATGATTGTTGCAGCAATAATATTGAGGCGCCTATGAACGCAGAAATTTTCAACCTCTGGCCACACGGCGATGCGCCAGGCGCCAGCGATTCACGGGCGCAGCCGCAGATTATTGATTTGGCCAAACCTTATGAGCCCTTCGACCGTGCGGCCAGCGGCGTCCGCTGCCCGGAGCTGGCGGTGTGGTACCCGGAACAGTCGAACGGCATCACGCTGCTGGTCGCCCCTGGCGGCGGTTACCAACGCATTATGATCGATAAAGAGGGCAGCGCCCTGGCGATGTTCTTTACCTCAATGGGCTACACGCTGGCGGTGATGACCTATCGTCTGCCCGCAGATGGTCACCATGAAGGAGCGGATGCACCGCTGGCCGATGCCCAGCGGGCCGTGAGAGTGTTGCGTGAACGCGCACTGCGCGGCCGTAATGGCGAGAAAATTGTCATGATGGGGTTTTCAGCCGGAGGGCATGTCGCCGCCAGTTTGGGAACGCGTTTTGGTGAAAAACTCTATCCGGTGCAGGATGCTGCTGATGCGCGTTCTCCGCGCCCCGATGCGCTGGTGTTGATCTATCCGGTGATCAGCATGCGTGATGGCCTGGCTCATAGCGGGTCGCGTCTACAACTGCTGGGTGAAAACCCGGGTCAGAAGGAAATTGACGCGTACTCAATGGAGAATCGCGTGAGCGATAACACACCGCAGACGCTGCTGATCCACGCCGTTGATGACGCGTCAGTGCCGGTGAATAACAGCATGGTGATGTTCAGCGCTTTGCGTGAACATCAGGTGCCGTGCGAACTGCACTTCTATGAAAAAGGCGGCCACGGCTTCGGCATACGTAACGTGGCCGACCTGCCGCTCGCCAGCTGGCCGATGCTGGTCAACGAATGGCTGCGCGCGCGGAAATGGTGACATCACGGGTGGACCGAAACAGCGAGTCCGCCCCGTGATAACACCCATTACTGTGCCGGTGCGCTGCCGTCCGTTGGTGCCGCGTCCGCTGGGGTAACCACTGGCGCTATCGGCGTCATCACTTTCTGCCAGCTTTCGAGCAACATCTTCACCTTGGTTTCAGGTTCGCCCTGCGGCTGCATCAGCACCATCGTCATATCCTGAGTTAACTGCTGACGTAGCTCCTGGTTGAGCTGGTCGAGGGTTAACTCTGACAGGAAAGTCTGACGCAGTTTCTGATACTGCTCCGGAGCGATATCCACCACCGCATTCTGCTGAGAGCGCAGGCGCTGGCTCATCAGGACATCGGTATCGGTGCGTGCATAGGTGGCAAACAGCTTGGTCAGTTCGCTTTTCTTCTGCGTCATCAACGCATCGAACTCCTGCTGAGTCAGCCCTTTATCACGCACGTTGACCATCTCTTTGGCGATCAGCTCCAGATTGTTGTTCAGTGCCGCGTTGTCTGCGTCCATATTGATGGCGCACTGGGCGCGCTGATACAGCACCCGGCAATCGAAGCCGACCTGCATTCCCTGGGTTTTGTTATCACTCAGGACTTTCTGCACATGCCAGAACAGCGCTTCACGCGCCAGATCGCTCTGCCAGTAACGCAGCAGGTTTTGTGATTCGCGGATGGGCTGCCACGGCGTATCCCATACCAGCGACAGACGATCCTGGCTAATCCCGTTGTTCACCAGATTCACCGGCTGCTGTGGTAACGGCGAAAGTGTTGGCATTGCGGAAGGCTGATCGCGCTTGCCCTCCAGCGGGGAGAATACTTTATTGATTTGCTCTGCCAGACTGCGGCTGTCTACGTTACCCACCACGAACAGCGTCATGGCATCAGGCGTGTACCACTGTTTATAGAACGCATAGAGCTGCGCCATATCGACCGGGGTTTTTACCGCAGCGGACGGGTCATGCGCCAGCATCGAAGAGCCTTTCAGACGGTAACGCCACCAGACATCCTGCGGATTACCCGGCCAGGTGGCAATCGGGTCATCCGCATTGAGGGCAGTGTTCACCACCTGATCGTTAATCGTCATTTTACCTGCGGTTGCTGCCAGCCAGGTCAGGGCTTCTTTCAGCATTTCCGGGCGGTTATTCGGCAGGCTCAGATTGTAAAGCGTGTAATCATACGAGGTGATGGCTGGCGGTTGGGGGTGCTGCGGATCAATACTTTGCTGCCACAGTGAGCGCTGCTGCGCCGGATCCAGCGTGGCATTATGCACCAGAGCCAGACGGGGTAACAGATGACTGTAGCCAGCCTGCTGGGCGCTTTCCACCAGCGAGCCCGTGTTAACTAACAGGCGAATTTCAACGCGGTCACTGGGACGCTGCGGGGTGGTGAGCAACTGCCAGCTAAAACCGTTCTCCAGTTTTCCCTGCTGCCAGGCAGGATCGGGTTGGAGTGTTTCCGCCTGCACAGTGCTACTGGCCGCTGCCAGTAATATTCCACCAATCAATAAACGAATTCTGGTGCCCTGCATGTGAACCCCTACTCAATCACAAACCAAATAATTATCACTGGCGGTCTACGGCCTGATTCTGTCACGGTGACAGATGGCTCCGGAAAGCCACTGTTTTTAAAAGGAACAGCTCTTAGACCACGCATCGACGAGGATGTCACACAGCGGAATGAAAAATCATAAAATAATATGAGGGTTATTATGCAAATGCCCGCCGTGAGGGCAAGTCACGACGGGCATTTGAGGTGATTTTTTGTGAATTAAGTACTTATCGCGATGTTTCAGGCTGCTTTTTGCTGTTTTTTACCCGCATTCAACGTCTCTTTTAACTGCTTTTCATCCAGCTGACCCACCCATTTTGCGACCACAACGGTCGCCACGCCGTTACCGACCAGATTCGTCAGCGCACGGGCTTCGGACATAAAGCGGTCAATCCCGAGAATCAGCGCAAGACCCGCCACCGGCAGGTGGCCAACGGCCGAGAGCGTTGCCGCCAGCACGATAAAGCCACTGCCGGTCACTCCTGCGGCCCCTTTCGAGGAGAGCAGCAACACCACCAGCAGGGTAATCTGATGCCAGATATCCATATGGCTATTGGTGGCCTGAGCGATAAAGACCGCCGCCATCGTCAGGTAAATCGAGGTGCCGTCGAGGTTGAAAGAGTAACCGGTGGGTATCACCAGGCCGACGACGGATTTCTTACACCCCAGCTTCTCCATTTTATCCAGCATACGTGGCAGCGCCGACTCCGAAGAGGACGTCCCCAGTACAATCAGCAGCTCCTCTTTGATATAGGCAATAAATTTGAAGATATTGAAACCGACCACGCGAGCAATCAGCCCCAGCACCACCACCACAAACAGCAGGCAGGTGATGTAGAAGCAGATGATCAGTTGGCCGAGCTGTACCAGTGAACCCACGCCGTATTTGCCAATGGTGAAGGCCATTGCACCGAACGCCCCGATCGGTGCCAGACGCATAATCATATTGATGATGCCGAAAATGACCTTGGAGAAGCTGTCGATAAAGTTGAACACCAGCGTGCCTTTATCGCCCATACGGTGCAGAGCAAAACCGAACAGGATAGCGAATAGCAGCACCTGCAAAATATTGCCGCTGGCAAAGGCACCAATGACGCTGCCCGGGATAACATCCAGCAGGAATGCCACCACGCCCTGCTGTTCAGCCTGCTGGGCGTACATCGCCACCGCTTTAGCATCCAGCGTGGCCGGGTCAACGTTCATGCCCACGCCAGGCTGTAAGACGTTCACCACCACCAGGCCGATAATCAGCGCAATGGTACTGACCACTTCAAAATAGAGCAGCGCCACGGCACCGGTGCGCCCGACGGCTTTCATGCTCTCCATACCGGCAATACCGGTCACCACGGTACAGAAGATCACCGGGGCAATAATCATTTTGATCAGCTTGACGAAGGCATCACCCAGCGGCTTCATCTGCGCACCCAGCTCAGGGTAGAAATGCCCGAGCAGCACACCGACGGCGATCGCTGTCAGTACCTGGAAATAAAGACTTTTGAACAGGGAAGTTTTCATAAAGGTATCCGTTAACCGCGTTAATTGTTGTTTTTTCGTCAAGCGACAGCGCGAAAGTAACATCCGGTTAACAGGATTGGTACGGGGTGGCCCGGCGTGGGGCCACCCAATCGACATTTATCAGAGCTGAATCACGTCAGCAGAATGTTGTATAACTAAAGAAAGTAAAAGGTAGACCCGCGTCTCAGGCATGTGACAGATAACGCTGCTCAAATTGCGCCAGCGGCAGCGCCTCGGAATAGAGATAACCCTGACCAATAGAGATACCCCGTGCCAGCAGCCAGTCACGCTGCTCTTCGGTTTCTACGCCCTCGGCCACGACGTCCAGATGCATCAGCTCAGCGATGAAGGAAACAATTCGCACCATACTGTCATCGTTAGGCAGCGCGGCGACAAAGCTGCGGTCCATTTTCAGTTTGCTAATCGGCAGCGCTTTAAACTGATTCAGCCAGTTCAGGTTGGCATAGCCCATGCCGAAGTCATCCAGCGCGATGGAAACGCCGGTTTTCTGTAATTCCTTTAACAGACGCAGCGCCTGCTCAGGCTCGCCAATCTGGGCAGTTTCAGTGATTTCCAGCATCAGACGACCGGGACGGATGTCATAACGCTGAATCAGCGCCTGTAAATGACTGACCATCGTGGTTTCGCGCAGTTGGATGGCCGAGAGATTCACACTCAGCGTCAATTCGATCCCCTGTTGCTGCCAGTCGGCAAGGAGGCGGCAGGAGGCTTCAAACACCCAGCGGCCCAGCGCGGTAATCACCCCAATCTCCTCCGCGTTAGTAATCAGATCTTCCGGCAGGCACCAGGTGCCATCGGGCTGACGCTGGCGCAGTAGCGCCTCAGCGCCCACCAGCTTACCGCTGTTCATATCGATTTGCGGCTGCAACCACAGTGCAAACTGCTGCTGCTCCAGCCCCTGCAAAATATCATGTTCCTGGGTGAGCCGTTTCTGCGCGCGCTCGGTTAATGCCGGGTCGAAGAACAAGATCTGGTTTTTCCCCTGATGGCGTGCTGAGACCATGGCCGAGGTCGCGCGGGCCAGCAGATCGGCGGCACTCAGGCTGTCGGCTTCACGCAGTACCATGCCCACGCTGATATTCGGCCGCAGCTGCATATGCTGCAAACTGATCGGCTGATTCAGGCGCAACATCAGAGTCCGCGCCAGCCGCAGTCCACGGAACGGGTTATTCGCACGTTTCACCAGCAGGGCAAAATCGCAGATCGACAGTTGCGCCAGCACCGTACGCTCATCAATACACTCACGCATTTTCTCCACCAGCGTCAGCAGCATGGCATGACGTTGCTCGTCAGTGACCAGCCCGTTGGTCTCCAGCAGCGTTTCAAAACGCACCACGATCAGAGTAAACATATCCGCCGGGCCAACAGCGCGCAGATGCTGCTCCAGCAGCGCCAGAAACAGCGTTTTATTCGGCAGGCCGGTAAGAGAAAAATGGGTGCTCATGTGGCTCATCTCATCAAAGGACGATGCCAGCATCTTCTGGTTGCGGTTGTAGTGGCGGATCAACATGCCGATTTCATCATCACGATGATGACGCGGCAACGACAGCTGATGACCGATCGCCTGTTGCAGGCTCAGGTCACGCAGCTCGTGGGCAATATTGCGCAGCGGGCGCACCATCAACCGATTAATACACCAACTGATAGAGACGGAGAGGATCAGCGCCAGCAGCAGATAGGCGGTGACCATCGTCGAGACAGCACTGAGAATGAACTGATACACGCGCCAGGAATCGGCCTGCAACACCAGTATCGCCAGGGGCTTAGGGTTGGCCGGTTGGACAGAATAGAGAGGGACGGTGATTTCCACCGGCAGCTCAAACAACTCCATGATAAAACGGGGCACCGGTTTCTCGGGTTCAAAGTCCGTATGCAGCGCCTGGAGTCCGTTGGGCAACACCACTTCTGCACGCGCCAGAATACCGGCCGGACGCAGCGAGTTAAGAATATATTCAGCCTGAGGAATATCCGCTTTGAGTACCGCCTGTGACAACGGCTGGCGAACGGTATGTGCCACGTTCTCCATCTGCTGGGCGTAGTCGATTCTGCGCTGCTGCACAAAATGAAAAAGCTGTATGACGATAAAAATACAAATGGTCACGACTGCAACGCTGGAAATCGTCGCCATTTGCTTAATCGTTAATGAACGACTGACGCGCAAGCCGGGTCTCCGAAGCACCGAATCTCTGATTCAGCGCATATAGGGCAAAAAAAACAGTCCCGAGTATATCCTAAGGCAACCGTATTTTAAGCTATCACGCCTCGCAATCGTTCGTTTAGGGGTTTTCCTGGTCTTCCTGCCCCCTTTTCAGGCGCCCTGCGCATTATTTAAAATCTGCATAGGGGATCAGCGGCTGCGGCGGCATATCCAGATCGCCCTGCCAGCCAGCCATCGAATAGCGCAGATACATCAATCCGTGGCTGGGGGTATAATCCTTCGCCTGTTGAATATCCACCCCGAGCCCCAGCGTCCAGTGTGACGATAACCGCCGTTCTACCAGCGCCTGTAAGGTGTAGCCAACGCCGCTGCCGCCCCCGTCACTGCCCGGCGGATTATCGCGGGTCAGGTCGCCAAAACTGAGGGGGTAACGCGGCTGGGCGCGCGTTTTTGAGTGGGACAGTGAAACCGAGCCACCAAGGTCAAATGACCAGTTTTCCGTGCGCTGACGGAAGGTGACAGGCACCGACACTGACGCATAGCGCTGCGGACTGTAGTAGCCGCCCTGGCCGAGAGAGTAGTCGCTGAGATCCTTCGCGTAATGCCACAGCATGCCATTCAGGCCAATCGTTGCGCGGCGGTTGTCCTCGTTAATCCACTTATAGTAGTAGCCACTCATCAGGCGTTCGCGGGAGTTATCTGCCACGTTAGTGCCGCCGATCTGATGGGCGCTGATATCAGCCCAGATGCCATGTGCCTCACCCCGGTCATAGCTCAGGCCGATGGCGCCACCGGTTGCCACCACCCCGCCCCAGGTTTTTCCACTGGCCGGGTTCGGGTCGCGCGCCCCGGCAAAAGCCAGTAACGAGCTGGAAATTGGCCGCCTTGACGCGGTCAACGAAACGCCCACCTCATCAATATCGGTATTCCAGGTCAGACCCCCTACCCAGTTCGTGACTTCGAAACCAAGCGGGGTGGTGCCGAGATCGGCCGACCAGCGATCGCTGCGATACCCTGCGCCGATGCTGGTGCCATTCTGGTGCTGTTTAAAGTCCCGGCTGCACTGCGCATCGTCATTGGCACAGGTGCCGAAATTTTCGGTGATATTGCCGCTGCTATTACGTGAAAAGGTCCCCGCCGACACATCAACATTGTCCAGTCGTAACCAGCTTCGCCCCTCGTCCCAGGGCGTGTCCGCCTGCAACATGGTGGTACGTGCGGTGAAATCTGAAATACCGCCGGTGCCTTTATTGCGCGAGTAATCCTCTTCAAGCGTGAACACCGTGTCCTGCTGCTTATACAGGTCGGCACTGTCGCTGCGGATACTCCGTTTCAGCCAGTCATCACGCACATCGTTACGCGTCAGCCGGGTAAAGGTGTCGTTATCGACCGGGGACTGTGCAGCAATACCGCTGGACACCATCGCCTGCCGGTAATCGTTCAGTGCGGCCGTGGACTGGCCCTGTGCCGCCTCCAGCCTGGCGGCATCACGCAACACCAGCGCACTCAGCTCCGACGGGCTCTCTTTTTCTGCCTGCGCTTTCAGCCCGGCATACTGTGTCCGCGCACGATCGGTTTCACCGATGCTTGCCCAGGCATTCGCCACCCGGCGTCCGTTGCTGAGGCTGGCAGCGCTGACCGCAGGCGGCAACGCCTGTAACAGACGCTGCGCATCAGCAGGCTGCTGCTGCGCTATCTGTGCATCAATCTTGTCGAGCAGACGCTGACTTTCCAGGCGGTCTGACAGTGCCTGAATATCGGGCGTCCACCGGGCTTTCGGCAGGGTGTTTAGCTGCTTCAGCGCGGCATCATCGTTATCGCGCCCCGAGAGCCACAGCCCGTAGGTATAGACCTGTGCCGGGTCCTGCGGCTGGCGACGGGCCATCGCCGCCATCACCGCCTCTGCCGCTGCCGTCTGACCGTTTTCACGCAACGCCCCGGCGTAGCGATAATTCAGCCAGACATCATCCGGGGCATCCGGCTGTGCCTGGCGGTATTTTGCTACCGCCTGCGACCATTTCCCCTGCTCCCCCAGCCGATCGGCCTCATCACTGAGCGCACTGCTGCGCAGACTGGCAAGAGTATCGCCCAGCGCACGCTGCTGCGCGACGGGCAGGGTATTCAGGAAATCCAGCGCCCGCTGCGGAGACTGTTGCTGATAAACAGCGGCCAGCCGACGCACCGCCGTGGTGTTACCCGGCTCAACGCGCAGCGCTTCGCGGTAATGCTGTTCGGCCTGACTAATGTCCTTACGGGCCAGCGCCACATCGCCCAGACCAATGCGCGCATAGCCGTCACGCGGGTCAAGCGGCCGTGCCTGCAGGTAGTAACGCTCTGCCGCGCGGGTATCCCCCTGCGCCAGCGCCTTATCGCCCTGCTCGATGGCCAGCCAGTACTGATTCGAACGCAGCAGGCTCTGCCATTTACTCACGTCGTCACCCTCTGGAGCGGCATTGATCGCCTGACGAAACCAGGTCGTGGCAGCCGCACGGTTACCGGCCTGAGTCAGCGCCTGGCCGCGTGCGCCCAGCGCCGCGGCACGAGTATCCGCTTGTGTACGGCCGACATCCTGCTTTATCTGAGTAATCGACTGCTGTAGCTCTGCATTACCCGGTGCCTGGCCGTCCAGTGCCTGCATTTCTGCCAGCGCCAGCGCCTGCTGGCCGGGCAGCCGCGCCACCAGACGCCAGTACTCCAGCGCAATATCAGTTGACGGAAACGCGCCGTGGAACAGCTGGTCCCAGGCGGCCCGGGCTTCCTCCAGCCGACCTGACGCCGCCAGTAGCCGTGCCTGCTGGAACTGCTGACGCCCTTCCGGGGTGATCAGCAGCATACTGGCGGCCGCCTGCCGTGTTGCCGCCGAAGACGGAGCAATCTGATTGAGCTGGCTCATCAGCCGGGCAGCGCTGGCCTGATCGCCCTGGCGCAGCGCCAGACGCAGTTTTGCCGCCAGCACATCTGGGTTATCTGGGGCAATTTTGTCCAGTCGGTAGAGTGACTGGGCGACCAGGTCGTACTTATTGGTCGCCTCCCCGGTACGCACCTGTTGTAACAGCCACGCTACCGGGGCCACACTATCCGCCGCAAAAACGGCACTGAGTGGCAACAGGAGAACAGGCAGCAGCAGCCCATGCAGCGGGCGCATCACTCTTCGTCATCCTCGTCGTACAGACGACGACGGCTGATGCCGCGCATCACGCGCCAGACCAGCACCGCGAACAGGATCACCACCACACCCGCCAGCGTTGCCAGCCACAGCGGGTGCGTCGCCAGCAGGTTCCACAGGCGCTCCCACCACGGCAGGTGTCCGACATAATACGTCTCACCCACGCGCAGACTGTTAACGCCGGATTCACGAATAATCGATACCGACCCAAACATCGCGTCCCGTTTGCCGCTGTCATTCATGGCATCGGCCAGCAGTCGCCAGGCTTGTGGGCTGTCGGCCAGCAGCGCGACCACGCTACGCTGCTCAAAGAACGGCGACTGGAAGCCCACAACGGCGGCCATCGGCCCGGCGGAAACAATGGTGGTCTGGCTTTCCGGCTGGCGATCAACCGCCGGGCCGTCAACGCTGCTGAGTACCGGCTGACGCAGCGGTTTGTTAACCCAGCTTTTTGCCGCGTCCACCAGCAGATTAATTTTGCTGTCGTCTTTTAAGTCTGCGGGCAGGCTGCCAATCATCAGCAGGTCAGCATCCTCTGTTTTCGCCTGCGACCAGTTATCAGTCAGGCGAACCTTCAGCGCCGGATAGCCACTCTGTGCGCTGATGGTGGCCAGTGCATCGAGCATTGCGGTCACCTGCTCAGGCTGCGGCTGCGCGTTGACCAGCACCAGGGTCTTCGCCAGGTCGGCCTGACGGCTGAACGGGAACCCGGCGGAGGCAAAAGCACGCAGGGACGGCATTTCAATAAAGTGGCGATAACCCGAGAAGTCGACGGTGGAGCTACCGTCGATCACCACGTGATTTTTAACCGGCACCACCGTTTCACAGCGCCCGTCGGCGGTTCCACCAATAAAGGTCAGGGCATAATCAAAATCAAAGCGCAGCTGATTGACCACATCCAGGCGCAGTGCCGGGATCGTCAGGTTAGTACTGCCATCCTGTAGTCCCTGAATCAGCGGAATGTGCAGCAGCTGCTGACTGCGGTCTTTCTTCACCACCAGCGGATAGTCCTGAACAAACTGATTATTCAGGTGAACGGCCAGTCGTGAACTGTCGTTCAGGATCGGCGAGGTGTAGCGATAGCGCAGATCCATATCAATACCGCGCGCGCGGATCAGGAACAGGTCCGGCGGCAGATTGAGGGTGAAATTGAGCGGCGAAGGTTGCAGGCCATCAGACTGCAACTGCCCCTGGTATTGCTGCAATTCAGAGAAGGTGGTGGCGCGGTCGGTACGCACCCAGTTAGGGGCATCGTACGGCTGACGATCAGCCAGCGGTTTCAGTGACTCAACGATGGACGTCTGCCCACGTAACAGCAACTCCCCCTGCGCGATCCCCTGAACCGCCATAATCAGATCGTTATCGTCGCGCCCCATGACCAGCAGCATTTTCTGATAGGGATTGTCTGGCTGGCTGACGATCGTCACGGTCGGCTTATCCACCGCCGGAAGATTTTTCAGGAAATCCGGACGCTTAGTGTTGGTTGCAAACACCACGGCATGCTGATCCTGCGGCAGCTGATTGTACATCACCGGGAAGTTCTGCCCGCGCCACTGCGCTTTGGTACCAAACCAGGAAGCCAGAATACCCGCCGCACGCTGTTCAGTCAGATCCGGCGCCGAGGCAAACACCACCGGCAGCGACATTGGGCGGTTATCGCGGCTGTCGAAGAACGGTTCCGGGAAATGTGAAAGATCGTTGGTCAGCGGCAGCTTTTGCAGCGTCAGCTCCAGACGACTCTCTTTACCGATATCCAGCCAAATCGAACTGTACGCCGGATTTTCGCAGACATTGGTGTAATGTCCCACCAGTTCAAAACGGATGCGGTTGAAGTCACCAATAAAACGCGGGTCAATCGGCACCTCCACCTGGTTCTCTTTTCCCAGCTGTTCAGCCGTCAGTGTCACCAGTCCGACCATTTCGTCATTCAGGTAGATTTTCAGGTGTGACAGCGTCGGGAGCAGGGCGGGCGACGGGCGGAAACTCAGCATCAGCAACGCCTTAGTCGCCACCTCATCGCTGCGTACGCCGAATTCGATCTGCCCCTCGGGATGGGTACCGCGCAGGGAAAAAGCACCGGGCGGCGGCGCGATTTTTCCAAAGTTGAGCACCGATTCACGCAGCGGTGCAGCGGGCAGCGGTGTTATCAGAGGCGCCTGTGGCGTTGCAGTATCGGCTGCCTGACTCAGTGGCATCACCCCGAGCAACAGCGCGGTAAACCAGCTTTTTTTTATCGTCATCATTTTATCTTCACTGTTGCGTCACGGGGCTGCGCACGCGCCCCACACCATGAGGGAGGAAAGAGGTTATCCACGCTGCCAGCGCGGTTAAACCAACAAATAACTGGCGCAGGCGCGGTGGCCCGTACTCCGCCAGACGCAGATAGCCTTTAAAACCCAGCACCACGATATCGACCAGACTTTGTACCGGTTTATCTTCCGGGAAGCTGTCCTGCCAGAGTGCCCAGGTATCAGCCCGGGCAAAGGTGCACTGAATAAATTCAACGTGCTGCTGCGTCGTCAGGTTATCCAGCCGGATACCCGCCCGGCGGCCAAAGGTGCGCTGCACAGTGCACGGGAAACTGAATTCCTGCTGACCCCGTTTAAGCAGTAAAAATACCACCTCATCATCGCTCAGCGCATTGGCTTCACGCAGCTCCACCCCGACACCCCCGTCTGAATAGTCGCGCAACGTGCAGGGCACCAGATGGCCGTCTGCGCGGGCAATGGCCGCAGGCATCGCGATCTCCACGCGGTGTGCTTCTCGGATCTGACGGGCCTCAACGGACACTGCCACCGCGCCCCCCAGAATAATCAGGTTGTAAAACACCCAGATAAGGCTGACCAGCACCGTCAGGATCTCGCTGGGTGGGCCGTATGCAAGGCGCCAGACGGCGGCGACAACGCCGGCAAGGTTAATCAGCACCAGGCACATATAAGGCCGGGTGATCACCCAGTCGAGGTGCTCCTCCGCGACCAGACCGCCTTTGGCTGTGACGTTAAATTTCCCCTTATGCGGATTCAGCAGCGCCACGGTGGTCGGGCGCGCGATATACCAGGCCAGCACGGTTTCATATACCTCACTCCAGAAGGAGTGCCGCCAGCGGCCCTGGATACGCGAGTTGGTCAGGCTGGTGTGCAGCATATGCGGCAGCACGTAAATGGCGATCGCCAGCGCCGGGGCGAAGATAATAAACGCGTGGCACAGCAGGAAAGCCAGCGGGGCCAGCAGGAAAATCAGCCGGGGAATGCCCGAAAGGAAGTGCAGCATGGCATTGGCGTAGCACAGGCGCTGAACCAGCTTCAGCCCTTTGCCGAGCAAAGGGTTGTCCAGGCGGAAAATCTGCACCATACCGCGCGCCCAGCGGATGCGCTGCCCGATATGCGCCGACAGGCTCTCCGTCGCCAGCCCGGCGGCCTGCGGAATGCGGATATAGGCCGAGGTATAGCCTTTACGGTGCAGGCGTAGCGAGGTATGGGCATCTTCCGTGACGGTCTCAACGGCAATTCCACCAACGTCCTCCAGGGCACTACGGCGCAGCACCGCGCAAGAACCGCAGAAGAAGGTGGCATCCCAGACATCGTTACCATCCTGTACCAGCCCGTAGAACAGCGTGCCCTCGTTGGGCGTACGGCGGAAACGTCCGAGATTGCGCTCAAACGGGTCCGGCGAGAAGAAGTGATGCGGCGTCTGCAACATCCCCAGCTTCGGGTCTTTAATAAACCAGCCCAGGGTCATTTGCAGGAAGGAGCGCGTGGGCACGTGGTCGCAGTCAAAGATAGCGACATACTCACTGCGGCACACCGTGCGCAGGGCATGGTTAATATTGCCGGCTTTCGCATGCTCATGGGTTTCACGCGCCACGTACTGAATACCAACGCTGGCGGCAAATTCACGAAATTCCGGGCGTTGCCCATCATCCAGCAGATAGATCGTCAGCTTCTCTCGCGGCCAGTCGAGGCCCAGTGCAGCATAAATGGACGGCTTAACGACGCTTAACGGTTCATTGTAGGTTGGCACCAGCAGGTCAATCGTCGGCCAGCTATCAATATCCTCCGGCATCGACACCGGCTGGCGGTGCAGTGGCCACAGACTCTGGAAATATCCCAGTAACAGCACCACCCAGGCATAAGTTTCAGCAGCAATCAGCAGCAAACCAAAAATCAGGCTTATCCGGTCGTCCCAGTTCAGCGTAACGGTATAGCGCCACCACAGATAACGGCAGGAGATGGTCAGTGACAGGACAATCATCATCATGACCGGCAGGCGGCCCGGAATACGCCGCACCACCATCGCCACCATCCACAGCACCATAACAAAGATAAACTGCGTCCAGATATCAAACGGCTGCGAGATGCACAGCAGGGCCAGCGCCGTAGCCACCAGCACCGCCACGCTGAACAAGGCTTTGCGCAGCCACGGATGCAGCTGATTTAACCAGCGCTCACCCCGGCTCTCCAGCCTGCTGCGTTGCGCTTTTTGCGACAGGCGGTGCAGCCAGCGGTGAAAGAGTTTGCGCCTGAGCGCCAGCGGGCGGAAGGCATTCAGCCGCAGGCGCTCGCTGCGCGGTGAAGCATCAGTGGGCATAAACAACACCAGCCACAGGCTCTGTACCAGATAACGCAACAGATCCGCCGGGCGTGGGCGTTCCGGCGAAATCTGCGGGTAGAGCTGCCGGCGGCGCACACGCACGGACTGCCACTCCGGGGATTCAAATCGCAGCAGCGTCCAGCCCAGCATCACCAGCAGGCACTGGAGGGCTGCGGTCAGCACCGGGGCGCGATGACGACGATAGTCGCGATAGCGCTGGTGTAATGCCTGCCACACCGGGGGGATCAGTAGCCAGCGCAGTGGGTTCATGCCGCTTTACCTTTAAGGTTGACCAGGCACCAGGTCGCCAGGGTCGCCATCTCCTCTGCCGCCAGGCTGAGCGGGCGATATTCGCCCAACGGTTGCTTGCTCAACAGCGCTTCCGCGAGCGCCTCATCGCGATGGATCACCAGCGGAACCATTGCCCTGAGCGTGCTTAACCACAGCTGGTGCAAATCCTGCTGCACCTTGCTGACGGAAGTAAACTGGTTGATCAGGAACAGGGTGTTGGCCGGAACGTTGGCCTGATGCAGGCGCAGATGGCAGTTACCATCCGGGTTGAGCACCAGCAAATGGTGATCGGCCTGCAGCAGCGAATGACTCAGCTGGGACAGCTCCGCCGGGATATCCAGCAGCACCCAGCGATATTCGCTACGCAGGGCCTCAAGACGCGTGGACCAGGGTGCCACTAACGCTTCAGGCTGACGAAAATACGCCTGCCCTTCTTCGCGCGAGAGTTGCCCGAACGGAATAAAATCGAGCTGCGCGGTATAACGCATCGCACTCTGTTGCCATGGCTGCTGGTGTCGCACGCTGTGCGCCCAGCCACGGGAATGTGTTACGGGAGAATTAAAATGGGTACCCAGCTGATTATAAGGGGAGAAATCAACGGCAATAGTGCGTTCACCCAGGCAGTTCAGCGCCCAGGCCAGTGCTGCTGTGACAGAAGTGGTGCCCACTCCGCCACGTAATCCCGACAATGCAACGATCGGCATTAACTTTCCTTATTTTGTCGTGCATCCAGTTCTGTCAGTAGCGGCCATCGCGCATAAATGGCGGCCAGTCTTTCCTGACGGGCAATATCGATATAACGGAATGCGCCGAGTGAAAATGCGTCACCCAATGCGCTAATATCATCAGGTGTCTCACTTTCGGCTTGTAAAACAGGACGCGGATTCTTATTCATCTTTACCAGCCATTATGCAGGAATAGGTCGATTTGATGATACACATTT
>Ga0308168_1001703_pt1 | contig 19327 bp, 14 predicted proteins | sample PhyCR2_FD_202133 | JGI IMG/M metagenome (GOLD analysis project Ga0308168, IMG submission 202133) | Phyllosphere microbial communities from UC Gill Tract Community Farm, Albany, California, United States - DLSLRC.R2 | ecosystem: Host-associated > Plants > Phyllosphere > Unclassified | place: USA...
ACCACGTCATGGTCGATGCGTGCGCCGAATACGGTCACCAGCCGCGCCGCCGCCGGGCCGTAGGCGATCTTGCCGGATGCCGTCGACAGCCAGCGCTGGACCCGGGCCGCGGCCAGTGGTTCGCGCGGCAGCCAGCGTCCGCCGGCGTCGTACTTCAGGGCCAGGTAGACCAGGATGGCGGTCGAGTCCGCCAGGACGGCGTCGCCGTCTTCCAGCACCGGGATTTCGCCGAACGGACTCATGGCCAGGAAGGCCGGCGTGCGGTGGGCACCCGCGGCCAGGTTGACGGTGGCGAATTCGTAGGGGATTCCCAGCAAGCTCAGGAACAATTGCACGCGATGGGTATGGCCGGACAAGGGGATGCCGTGGAGTTTCATGGTTCGTTTCCTTTTATCAGTAAGCCATCAGTGTAGGTAACGGCAACCGTTTCGATAAGACGGACAATCGGGGAATCAGTGTTCATCCAAAGCGTACAATCGACCCCATGGATATCTCTGCCGTCAACCTGAACCGCCTGGCCATCTTCGTCGCCGTCGTCGAAGCCGGGTCGCTGACTGCTGCGGCCGGCCGCCTGGGCCTGGCCAAGTCGATGGTCAGCAAGCACATGCAGTTGCTGGAAGCCGAGGTCGGTGTGGCCCTGCTGGTCCGCTCGACGCGTACGCTGCGCCTGACCGAGGCCGGGCGCGCCTTTTATGACGCCAGCCGCCAGGTATTGCAGGCGGCCGAAGCGGCGATCGAGCAGGCGCGCAGTGGGCGCGACAGCGTGCAGGGCAAGCTGCGCGTGGCGGCGCCGGTAGATTACGGGGTGATGGTGGTGGCGCCGCTGCTGTCCCGGCTGCGGGCGCAGTATCCCGGCCTGACGGTCGAGCTGCTGTGCGCCGACCACCGGGTCGACCTGATTGCCGAAGGCATCGACATCGCCGTGCGCTTGGGCAAGCTGGCCGATTCCGGCCTGCAGGCGGCGCGCCTTGGGCCCTTGCTGCGCTGGCTGGTGGCCAGTCCCGATTTCATTGCCCGTCACGGCATGCCGGCGACGCCGGCCGCGCTGGCGCTCTTGCCGTACGTCGAACTGACCGTGGTGGCCCAGCCGGGCAGCCTGACCCTGAGCGACGCCGGCGGCCAGGTGCAGGAAGTGGCGATGCGCCATACCGTGTTTTCGACCAACACCGCCTACGCCTCGCGCGCGGCGGCGCTGGCCGGCGACGGCGTGCTGCGCGCCACCGTGTTTTCGGTCCGGGACGACGTCGCGGCAGGGCGCCTGGTGCGCCTGTTGCCGGAATGGTCCTTGCCGGCGAGCGATATCCACGCCGTGTATCCGGCGTCGCCGAACCTGCCACACAAGGTGCGCGTCTTCATTGATGAACTTAAAACGATCGTTATGCAAAAAATTTGAATCCGAACGCAGCCCCATCCAGTACAAGCTTTACGCACATATGAGATTGCCATGTGCCGGCGATGTTTTTCGACCTCAAATTGAACGGGAGAAATACCATGACGGACACCAATGTGACCTTGGCTTTACTGGAGTCGCGCAAGCAAAAGCTGGAAAAGCGCCGCTCGTTTTTCAAGAATGTCGGCGGCCTCAGCGTCGGCCTCGTCGGAGGCACCCTGCTGAGCGCCTGCGGCGGCTCGGTGCACGATGCCATTGCCCAGTCGGCGCAGCCGACCGACACCGATATCCTCAACTTTGCACTGAACCTGGAATACCTGGAAGCGCAGTTTTATTCGTATGCGGTGTTCGGCACCGGGCTGGCCGCCAACATGCTGACCGGCACCGGCACCCAGGGCGCGGTCACCGGCGGCAAGAAGGTGCCGTTCAAGGATCCGCTGGTCGCGCAATATGCCAAGGAAATTGCCCAAGATGAGATCGCGCACGTCGGCTTCCTGCGCTCGGCCCTCGGCAGCGCCGCGGTGGCGCAGCCGGCGATCGACATCGGCGGGTCCGATCCGAACGGTGCGTTCTCGAACGCGGCGCGGGCGGCCGGGCTGGTCGGTGCCGGCGTGGCCTTCGATCCGTATGCCAGCGACGAGAATTTCCTGCTGGGCGCCTTCATCTTCGAGGACGTCGGCGTGACGGCGTACAAGGGCGCATCGCCGCTGATCCAGAACAAGACCTTCCTTGAAGCGGCCGCCGGCATCCTGGCTGCGGAAGCCTATCACGCCGGCCTGGTGCGGACCGTGCTGTACACGAAAGGCTTGAGCGCGCCGAGCCTGCGCACCGCCGCCGGCGCGATTTCCGATGCGCGCGACAGCCTCGACAATTCGGCAGACGTCGACCAGGGCATCGTCGATCCGGCCGACAATACCGCGTCGAACATCGTCCCGCTCGACAAGAACGGCATCGCGTTCAGCCGCAGCCCGGGCGATGTGCTGAACATCGTCTATCTGACCAAGGAATCGGTGACCATGGGCGGCTTTTTCCCGAAAGGCGCGAATGGCACGCTGAACCTGAGCACGGCGTACGCCTGATCCTGCGGGCCAGGCAGAAGCGGGCATGACGCCACCGGTACTCACGCCGAGCGTGGACCATCCCGCCATCCCGGTCGCCGACAGCGGCCACCGGGACGGCGGGGCGGAACAGGGCGCCACTTCCTGGTGGCGGCGCCTGTTCGGCTTCATCGGCCCCGGCTACCTGGTGGCGGTGGGCTATATGGACCCGGGCAACTGGGCCACCGACCTGGCCGGCGGCGCGGCCTACGGCTATTCACTGCTGTGGGTGATCGGCCTGTCGAGCGGCATGGCGATGCTGCTGCAGATCCTGGCGGCACGGCTGGGCATCGTGGCGGGTGCCGACCTGGCGCAGCTGTGCCGCCGCCATGCCGGGCCGCGCTCGTGCATCGCCCAGTGGCTGCTGTGCGAACTGGCCATCTGCGCCTGCGACCTGGCCGAGGTGATCGGCACGGCGGTCGCCCTCAAGCTGCTGTTCGGGATGCCGCTGAGCGCCGGGGTGCTGCTGACGGTGCTCGACGTGCTGCTCATCCTGTGGCTGCAGCAGCGCGGGATGCGCTACCTCGAAGCCTTCGTGGTGAGCCTGATGGGGATCGTGTTTCTGTGTTTCGGCATCAACCTGATACTGGCCCAGCCGGACTGGCATGCCGTCGCCGCAGGGCTGGTGCCGACGGCGCGCACGGTCACCGATCCCGGCATGCTCTACCTCGCCATCGGCATCGTCGGCGCCACCGTCATGCCGCACAACCTGTATCTGCATTCCTCGCTCGTGCAGACACGCCGCCCGGGCGCCGGCGACGCCGGCCGGCGCAGCGCGATCGGCTTCGCCACCGCCGACGTCGTGGTGGCGCTGGCCCTGGCGCTGCTCGTCAACGGCGCGATCCTGGTCACCGCCGCAGCGGTGTTTCATACCAGCGGCCACCAGGACATGGCGAACCTGGAAGATGCGTATCGCCTGATGGGACCCTTGACCGGCAGCGCGCTGGCCGGCGTCCTGTTCGCGCTGGCCTTGCTGGCGGCGGGACAGAGCTCGTCGATCACGGCCACGCTGGCCGGCCAGGTGGTGATGGAGGGCTTTGTCCGCTTGCGCGTGCCGGCGTGGCAGCGGCGGCTGGCGACGCGGGCGCTGGCCGTGGTGCCGGCCTTCCTGGTCACCCTGCTGTGCGGCGATGAGGGCATCGGCCGCCTGCTGCTGCTGAGCCAGGTCATCCTGAGCCTGCAACTGCCGTTTGCGATGTTTCCGCTGATCCGCTTCACGGCCGACCCGCGGATCATGGGGCGCTTCGCCAATCCGCGCTGGATGACGCTGCTGGCATGGGCCGCCATGGCGACGATCGTCGCCCTGAACGCTGTGCTGATCGGAAAGGCCCTGTCATGAGTGCCACCGGTTACCGGAAAACATTTCGCGATGTCAGCAGTGCAGGGAAGAAAGGTATGGTACTTTCGTCGCACTTGCCATTTTTTCAACTCATTATTTTCGACAAAGGCGCGCAGTGTCCGACGTCCATCCTCCCGATTCCATCCAGCTGCAGGCCTGGCTGCGCGCCGCCGCCATGCAGGATGCGGAGGCATTCCGCGCCCTTTACGAAGCCACCTCGGCCCGGCTGTACGGGTTTGCGCTGCGCATCCTGGTCAAGCCCGAGCTGGCCGAGGAAGCGCTGCAGGACGGTTTCGTCGCCATCTGGCACCACGCGGGCAGTTACCAGAGCCAGCTGGCGGCGCCCATGACCTGGATGACGACCATCGTCCGCAACAAGGCACTCGATCTGCTGCGGGCTGGCGGCAACGGCGCCGACATCAGCCTCGAACCGTTCGACAGCGAGGTGGTGGAAGCATTGCGCGATCCGGATGCAACGCCGATCGAAGCGCTGGCGATCAGCCGCGAAGCCAAGGCGCTGGCGTATTGCATGTCGGCGCTGGAAGGCGTGCACCGCCAGGTGGTCGGCCTGGCCTTCTTCCACGACCTGTCGCACACTGAAGTGGCGCAGCGGATGGCGCTGCCGATCGGCACCGTCAAGACCTGGATCCGGCGCAGCCTGGGACGCCTGAAAACCTGCCTCGAGAAAGGTGGGCAGCCATGAACCTGCGCGACAAACCGGAACTGCGCGACCGCCTCGCCGCCGAGTACGTGCTCGGTACGCTGAAGGGCGCCGCGCGGCGCCGCTTCGAGACTTACCTGCACGGCGATGCGGCCCTGCGCCGCACCGCCGACGAATGGCGCGACCGCCTGGCGCCGCTGGCCGAATTCGCCCCGCCACAACGGCCGCGCAAGCAGGTGTGGAAGCGCATCGCGCAGCGCCTGCACCTGCGCGAAAGGCATCCCGCATGGCAGTTCTGGCACAGCGAGTCGCTGCTGTTCTGGCGCTGGCTGGGCGGCCTGTCGACGGCGGCGGCGCTGGTGCTCGTCGCTGTACTCGCGCTTGGTCCGGGCAGGCAGGCGCAGCCGGATTACATCGCCACGCTGGCGGACGACAAGGCGCAGCCGGTGCTGCTGCTGACCGGCGACGCGCAGCGCCGCCTGCTGACCGTACGCCTGCTCGGCAACGTCGCCGTCGCCGCCGACCGGACGCTGCAGTTGTGGGCAGTGCCGGTGCAGGGCAACCCGCGCTCGCTCGGCATCCTGGCCGGCCGCGAGAGCACACTGGCGCTCGACCGCGCCGCGCTCGGTGCCGGCGTCGCGATGCTGGCGGTATCGCTGGAGCCGCGTGGCGGCTCGCCCGATCCGAAGGGGCCGACCGGCCCGATCCTTTATAAGGGCAACTGGGTGCGGGTGATGTAAGCGCGGTGTCGGTCCTTGGCCGGCACAATTTCCTGCGATCGAATAGCTCTGTTAGGCACCGCACAGTCCCGATCTGCCGAAAGTTATATTTTTTCTATCGTGAACTCCGCGAACTCAACAGCGCCGGAAACGGCGCCGCGGAACAGCAGCGAATGCGAGAGGGATCGGCTACTCCGGGAACTTTTGAGCGGTTTCACTGTCAACGGCGATAAGTCTTGATCGTGGGCACTGTTCAGTTGGTTACGTTGATGTAGCGCAGCCCACTCACGTGCCTTCGTTTTGTTTGGTAGGGAATGAGGGAAGAATGTGGTGATGGTCGAGTTTCGGTCTACTCCGCGTCGGTCTACAATTTAAAGAGGAATTCATCATGGATAATCAAAAGTCGAACGAAGCAAAAGGCACCAATGTGGGCGGTACTCCAGGTAACCAGGGCAACGCCGGCAACGCGTCGGGTAGCCTGAACAAGAGCACCCAGCTGAACCAGGGCAAGGACCAGACCATCGGCGGCTCGACCGGTTCCAGCACCGGCGGCGCCACCGCCAGCACCCAGGGCGTCGGCTCGATGGGCGCCATGAGCGCCAGCGGCTCGACCGCGGGCGGCACCAACAGCCAGAGCGGCCAGCAGAACAGCCAGAGCGGCGCTGCTACCGGCTCCGGCACCGGCGGCGACCTGAAGGACGCAGCTAAGGACGCCGCAGGCAAGGCGCAGGACGTTGCCAAGGATGCAGCCGGCAAGGTCCAGGACGTCGCCAAGGATGCGGCCGACAAGGCCCAGAACGTGATCGGCAAGGCACAGGATGCCGCCGACCAGAAGGCGCAAGACCTGCACCAGTCGATCGACAAGGCTGCCGATGCCGCCAAGCCGCTGGTCGACAAGGCCGTCAACAGCGTGCAGCCGGTCGTCGACCGCCTGGCCACCACCGCCCACGCCGGCGTCGACAAGCTGCAGGGCCTGCTGAGCGGTGCCACCTCGGGCTTGGGCGACCGCAAGGAGCAACTGAGCGATGCCTATGGCCAATACGTGGACCAGGGCCGTGACTACGTGCGCGAGAATCCGGGTACCGCCGTGGCCATCGCCGCCGGCGTTGGTTTCATCCTGGCCAAGATCCTGGGTGGCGGCCGCCGCGACTATTGATATCGGTACCGGACGGCCGCGCCTCCCGCTCGGGAGGCGGCCGATCCTCGACCTTTGAAGCCGGCTCGATGCCGGCTTTTTTATTGCGATCGATCTGTCAAGTAGAACAGACCGCTTTGTCGCATCTCGGCAAAAATGCCAAATTTATTTCATAAATTCAATCGTGCGCTCACCCTTTTAGGGAGAAGATGTATTTATTGCTGACAGTGGCAATCAATAACATCAAATCAAGGGGGAGCAATGCAAAAGCAACAAAAATGGGGTACGGCGCTCGTGCTCGCCGGCGTCGCCTTCAGCACCGTCATGGCACCGGCAGCTGCGTCCAGCCACCGCGAGGCACCTTTCCTCGCCAATTCGCCCAAAGTCGACGGCACCGACTTCTACATGTTCCGCAGCTATGCGTCTGGCCGTCAGGACTACGTCACGCTGATTGCCAATTTCATTCCTTTCCAGGATCCGCAGGGTGGTCCGAACTTCTACCAGTTCGACCAGAACGCCCTGTATGAGATCCATATCGACAATAACGGCGATGCCAAGGAAGACATCACGTTCCAGCTGCGCTTCAAGAACACCTCGAAGCGCACCGCGCTGACGATCGGCGGCAAGCAGGTGCTGATCCCCCTGATCAATTCTTCGACCATCAGCGGCGTCAATCCGGCATCGCTCAACGTGCGCGAGACCTACACCGTCGACATGGTCAAGGGTGACCGCCGCGCCGGTACCCGCACGCGCCTGGCCGCTACCGGCGGCGCCACCGAATTCGACAAGCCGGTCGACAATATCGGCGACAAGACCTTCGGCGGCACCAGCGGTTACGAAACCTACGCCAACCAGCACATCTACGACATCACGATCCCCGGCTGCGGCACCGGCCGCGTCTTCGTCGGCCAGCGCAAGGAACCGTTCTACATTGCGGTCGGCAAGATCTTCGACCTCTTCAACCTGAACCCGCTGGGTGCCGAAGCGGCCGGCAACAAGAACGACCTCGAAGGCAAGAACGTCAGCTCGATCGCGCTGGAAGTGCCGATCGCCTGCCTGACCGCGGCCGGCGAACCGGTGATCGGCGGCTATGCCACCGCCAGCGTGCGCCAGGGCCGCCTGATCAATCCGACGCCTGCCTCCGGCATCAACAGCGCGGTGAAGGAGGGCGGTCCGTGGGCCCAGGTCTCGCGCGTCGGCATGCCGCTGGTGAACGAAGTGATCATCGGGATGGACGACAAGGACCGTTTCAATACGTCCAAGCCGAAGGATGACGCCCAGTTCCTGAACTACGTCACCAATCCGGTGCTGCCGGCAGTGGTCGAGACCCTGTTCCCGTCCGCCAAGGCGCCGACCAACTTCCCGCGCACCGACTTGGTGACCGCCTTCCTGAAAGGCTTGCCGGGCGTGAACCAGCCGAAGAACGTGGTGGCGTCCGAAATGCTGCGCCTGAACACCAGCATCGCACCGACCGCGCTGGCCAGCCAGAATGTGCTCGGCGTGGCAGGCGGCGACAATGCCGGCTTCCCGAACGGACGCCGTCCGGCCGACGACGTGGTCGACGTCTCGCTGCGCGTGGCGATGGGTGCGCTGTGCGTGCTCACCGGCACCAGCGATGCGCTGGGTGTGGGCTGCAAACCGGCCGATGCGCCGGCAGGCGGGCTCAAGCTGACCGACGGCGTGCGCAAGAGCGCGGCCGACTTCAAGCCGGCCTTCCCCTACCTGAACACCCCGTTGCCGGGTAATCAATAAGGGAGGCCCACATGATGAGCAAACTTCTGGCGAACCGGCGCAGCCGGCTGGCGCTGGCGGCCTTGCCGGTGCTGCTGGCACTGGCGGCCTGCGGCCACCACGACGACGATGACAACACCGGCGGCAGCGGCGGCGGTACCACCCCGCCGGTGGCGACCACTGACTCCTTCATCACCTTTGTGTCGCAGCAGGTCGCGACCCAGAGCGAGACCTCGGAACCGCTCTCGACCGAAGGCGTGAATCCGACCGTGCCGGAGAACACCGAGCCGGTGGCGCTGCCGGCGTCGTGATGGCAGGAGCCGTATCACGCCTGCGCGCCTGCGGAGGCGCGCTGGTGTTGAGCCTGGCCGGGATGGTTGGCGTGGCGGCTGCCGCGCCCACCATCCCGGCCGACCCCAATCAAGTGGTCGAACGCCTGCCCAGCCGCGCCGATCCGGTGCAGCGCGAGCTGCGCCGCCTGCGCGACCAACTCGCCGCCACACCGAACGACCTGCGCCTGGCCGGTGCGCTGGCCCAGCGCTACATCGAGCAGGCGCGGATCGAAGGCGACCCGCGCTACCTCGGCTATGCGCAGGCGGCGCTGGCACCGTGGTGGACGCAGGCCGTCCCGCCCGACCCGGTACTGGTGCTGCGCGCCACGCTGCGCCAGAGTACCCACCAATTCCCGGCCGCACTGGCCGACCTCGACCAGGCCGTCAAGCGCGACAGCGGCAACGTGCAGGCCTGGCTCACGCGTGCCACCGTGCAGATGGTGACCGGCGACCTGGCGGCCGCGCGCGCCAGCTGCATGCGCCTGTATTCGCGCGCGCCGGCGCTGGTGGTGCAGACCTGCCTGTCCAGCGTCGGCAGTATCAATGGCCAGGCCGCCGCCAGCTACCGCCAGCTGGTCGACGCCCAAACCGCGCATCCGCTCGCCGACCGCAGCGTCGACGTCTGGGTCGCCACGCTGCTGGCGGAAATGGCCGCGCGCAGCGGCAACGATGGCGCTGCCGAAACGCATTTCCGTACCGCGCTGGGCCTGGGCGAGCCGGACAGCTACCTGCTGGGCGCCTACGCCGACTTCCTGCTCGACCATGGCCGCGCGCCCGAGGTGGTGCGGCTGCTCAAGGATAAAACCCGGGTCGACGCGCTGCTGCTGCGTTACGCACTGGCCCTGCAAGCCACCGGTGCGCCCGAAGCGCGCCCGCAGATCGACGCCCTGCGCGCACGTTTCGACGCCGCCGTGCTGCGCCGCGACACCGTGCACCAGCGCGAGCAGGCACGCTTCGAACTGGCCCTGCGGCGCGACCCGGCCGCCGCCGTGCGCCTGGCCAAGGCCAACTGGCAGGTACAGAAGGAGCCGGCCGACTTGCGCATCCTGGCCGATTGCGCCGTCGCCAGCGGCGATGCCGAGGCGGCGCGCCTGGTGCGCGACTGGCTGCGCAGTTCGCGCATCGAGGACCGCCGCGTGGCCGCCGCAGCCGCGCGCCTGAAGGCGGCCGCATGATGCCCGGCTTGCGTTACCTGTGGCTGCTGGCCGCGGCATTGCTGCTGGCGGCGCCGGCGGCCCAGGCCCACAAGCCGAGCGACAGCTACCTGACGCTGGACGTGCGCGAGGCCCGCATCGACGGCCAATGGGACATCGCCCTGCGCGACCTCGACATGGCCATCGGCCTCGACCAGGACGGCAACGGCGAGCTGACCTGGCGCGAGGTGCGCGACCGCCACGACGCGATCGCCGCCTATGCGCTGGCGCGCCTGAAGCTGGCTAGCGCCGGCGCGCCCTGTCCGCTGCGGGTGACCGAGCAGCTGCTCGATAACCACAGCGACGGCGCCTACGCCGTGCTGCGCCTGCGCGCGGACTGCGGCGGTGCGGTTTCCGCCCTCGAGGTCGACTACCGCCTGCTGTTCGACATCGATCCCCAGCACAAGGGCCTGCTGCAACTGCGCCACGACGGCCAGGTGTCGACCGCGATCTTCGCGCCCGACAGCGCGCGCCAGTCGCTGCAAGTGGCCAATGCCTCCGGCTGGCGCCAGTTCGGCGACTACGTGCGCCATGGCATCTGGCATATCTGGATCGGCTTCGACCACATCCTGTTCCTGCTGTCGCTGCTGCTGCCGGCCGTGCTGGTCTACCGCGACCGGCGCTGGGAAGGCCGCACCACCTTCCGCGCCGCCGCCATCGACGTGCTGAAGATCGTCACCGCATTCACGCTGGCGCATTCGATCACGCTGACCCTGGCCACGCTGGGCGTGGTGTCACTGCCGTCGCGGCTGGTGGAATCGGCGATCGCGGCATCGGTGGTGCTGGCGGCGCTGAACAATGTGTGGCCGCTGTTCCATGGCCGGCGCGCGCTGGTCGCATTTGCCTTCGGGCTGATCCATGGTTTCGGCTTCGCCAGCGTGCTGCTCGACCTCGGCCTGCCGAAAGCGGCGCTGCTGCTGTCGCTGGTCGGCTTCAACGTCGGCGTCGAACTTGGACAGCTGGCGATCGTGCTGCTGTTCCTGCCGCTGGCCTATCTGGCGCGCAATACGCTGCTATACCGCCGCGGCGTACTCGGACTCGGTTCCTGCCTGATCGTGCTGGTGGCACTGGCCTGGCTGGTGGAGCGCGGCATGGATGTGAAACTGCTGGCTTGACAGGTACGCCGGCGCGCTCTCGAAGCCGGCTACGTGCCGGCTTTTTCCATTGCAGCGTCCGATTTGATTGCGAGTTGTAGCTAACCGACAGTGCAACCATAATTAGTTGCCAGCTAGAACTTTCTCAGCTAGCCTTTCTTATTTGCAAGCTTATTTGCGAACTTGTCTGCTTGCGCCACCGCCGACCCAGCCCACGCCGGCACGTCTTGTCCCACTTTAACGTATCCGCAACCGCCGCATCACGCACGGCAGGCTTGCGTTCACTTCTATTCCACTGTCGATATGAGTCTGCTTAATTTGAACATCGCCAACCGCCTGCGGCTTGGTTTTGGCATGCTGGTCGCCATTATTATTGCCCTGGCCGGTATTTCCCTGCATTACATGGATGACCTGAACCAGGTATCGTCCGACATGGCCGACGGCGTCTGGCCACGTGCACGCCAGGCCAACCTCGCACTCGACAGCGCACGCCGCAGCATGGCGCGGCTGGGGCAGCTGACCGCGAATACCGACCCGGCGGCGCAGGCCGAGATCGAAGCGCGCCTGGCCTCCGCCCTCGATGACGCCAACCAGGCGTTGACGAAGCTCGAACCGCTGCTGGTGACCCCGACCGGCAAGGCGCTGCTGGCCGAAGCGAAGCCGCAGCGCGACGCCTACCTGGGACTGGTCGTCCAGGTGCGCGCACTGCTCGGCGCAGGCAAGCAGCAGGAAGCCAGCGTGCTGGCCTACGGCAAGGCCTACGATGCCCTGCAGGCGCTGTGCAAGACCCTGCGCAAGCAGGTCGATTTCCAGGAAGGCCGTTTCGAAAGCATGAATGACGGCGCCGACGTCACCTATGCACTGGCACTGCGCATCGTCGTCGCGTCCGCGGTTGGCGCCGTGCTGCTGGCGCTCGGTGCGGCAATCCTCATCACGCGCTCGGTCGTGCGGCCGCTGCACCGCGCGGTCAAAGTGGCACGCACCGTCGCCGCCGGCGACCTGACCAGCCGCATCGACGTCGGCGGCAAGGATGAAGCAGCCCAGATGATGCAGGCGCTCAAGGAGATGAACGCATCGTTGCTGAAGGTCGTGTCCGAGGTGCGCAGCGGCAGCGGCGATATCGCCACCGCCGCACGCGAAATCGCGACCGGCAACCTGGAGCTGTCCTCGCGTACCGAGCAGCAGGCCGGTTCGCTGGAAGAAACCGCGTCGTCGATGGAAGAAATGACCTCGACGGTGCGCCAGAACGCCGAGAACGCGCAGCAGGCCAACCAGCTGGCGGCCAGCGCCTCCGACGTGGCGCGCCAGGGCGGCGCGGTGGTGGCGCAGGTGGTGAAGACCATGGGCGATATCGACACGGCCTCGCGCAAGATCGTCGAAATCATCGCGGTCATCGACGGCATCGCCTTCCAGACCAACATCCTGGCCCTGAACGCGGCCGTCGAGGCAGCGCGCGCCGGCGAGCAGGGACGCGGTTTCGCGGTCGTCGCCAGCGAGGTGCGCAACCTGGCGCAGCGCTCGGCATCCGCGGCCAAGGAAATCAAGGGCCTGATCGACGATTCCGTCGGCAAGGTCAGCCTGGGGTCGCAGCTGGTCGGCCAGGCCGGCAGCACCATGGACGAGGTGGTGGCCAGCGTGCAGCGCGTGAGCGACATCATGGGCGAGATCAGCAGCGCCAGCCGCGAGCAGGAAGGCGGCATCACGCAGATCAACCAGGCGCTGACCGAGATGGATGCGGTGACCCAGCAGAACGCGGCACTGGTGGAAGAGGCGGCCGGGGCCGCGGGCAGCCTGCAGGAGCAGGCGGACCGGCTGCAGCAGATGGTGGCGGTGTTCAAGGTGGAGGCGGCCGACGGCGTGGCGCCGGCCCCGCAGCCGGCCAAGGCGCCGAAGCCGGCGTCGCCGGTGAAGCAACTGGCCAAGCCGACAGCCAAGCCGGTCGGCAGGCCGGCGGCGGTGGAAGAGTGGGAAACCTTCTGATATTCACAACGTGAGCCGTCGTCCCCGCGCAGTGGACGGCTTACTTCACCGCTTCATGCCCCTTCACCGCTGGTTGCGGCTGCCGACGCAGTTTGCCGGCCATCCGCCCGAACCAATGCTCGATATCGTCGACATAGGTGAACACCGCCGGCACCACTAGCAGGCTCAACAAGGTCGAGGTGATCAGGCCGCCGATCACCGCGATCGCCATCGGCGAGCGGAAGCTCGGGTCGCCCGACAGGCCCAGCGCCAGCGGCAGCATGCCGGCACCCATCGCGATGGTGGTCATCACGATCGGGCGCGAGCGCTTGTGGCAGGCGTCGACCAGCGCGTCGATGCGGTTCATGCCGGCCTTTCTCGCCAGGATCGCGTAGTCGACCAGCAGGATCGAGTTCTTGGTCACGATCCCCATCAGCATGATCAGGCCGATCATGGTCGGCATCGACAGCGCGCTGCGCGTGACCAGCATCGCCACGAAGGCGCCGCCGATCGACAGCGGCAGCGCCGCCAGGATGGTGGCCGGCTGCAGGAAGTCGGTGAACAGCAGCACCAGCACGCCGTAGATGCACAGCACGCCGATCAGCATGGCGATCACGAAACTGCCCATCAGGTTGCGCATTTCCTGGGCGTCGCCCAGTTCCGCGATCTGCACTGTCGGCGGCAGGTTGCGCAGCGCCGGCAGGGCGCGCGCCTCGGCATTCACTTCGCCCAGCGAGCGGCCGTTCAACTCCACGTCGAGGGTCACGTTGCGGCTGCGGTTCAGGCGGTCGATCTGGGCCGGGCCGCTTTCCACCGTGATGGCGGCCACGTTGGCCAGCAGCACCGGCCCGTTCTTGCCCGGCACCGTCAGGCGGCCAAGGGCGTCGAGGTCGGTGCGCACTGCGTCCGGCAGTTTTACCCGGATCGGCACCTGGCGCTCGGACACGTTCATCTTGGCCAGCACCTGGTCGTAGTCGCCGGCGGTGGCCACGCGTACGGTCTCGCCGATCGCCGCCGCGGTCACGCCGAGGTCGGCGGCGCGCGCGAAGTCGGGGCGCACGATGATTTCCGGGCGCACCAGCGAGGCGCTCGAGTTGACGTTGCCGATGCCGTGCAGCGTGCGCATCTCGCGCTCGGCCTGGCGCGCGGCCGCGATCAGGGCCACCGGGTCTTCGCTGCGCAATACCATCTGCATCTTGACCCCGGTGTCGGGCAGGCCGACCGTGAAGCGTGCGCCCGGGATGTCCGCCAGGCGCGCGCGTACCGCCGACTCGATCTCCACCAGCTTTTCCTTGCGCGCGGTGCGCCCCACGGTGGTCAGCGTCAGCACGGCGCGCCGCGCCTCGGCGGCGGCGCCGGGCGCCAGGGCATTGCCGCTGGAGCCGCCGCCGATCGAGCTGAACACGCCGGTCACGTTGGGCACCCGCATCGCCGCCTGGCGCACGCGTTCGGCCACGGCGCGGGTTTCCGCCAGCGTGGAACCGGGCGGCAGCTCGACATTGACCTGGGTCTGCGAGCGGTCGTTGGCCGGCACGAAGCCGGTCGGCAGCAGCGGCACCAGCGAGACCGAACCGGCGAAGAACAGCGCCGCCGCGATCATGGTCAGGCGGCGATGGCGCAGGCACCACTGCATGGTGCGCATGTAGCGCCGCATCAGCGCACCGTCCTTGTCTTCCTGGTGCTTGGCCGGCTTCAGGAAGTAGGCCGCCATCATCGGCGTCAGCAGGCGCGCCACCAGCAGCGAGGCCAGGATCGCCAGCACCGCGGTCCAGCCGAACTGCTTGAAGAATTTGCCGGGAATGCCGCTCATGAAGGCGGTCGGCAGGAACACCGCCACCAGCGAGAAGGTGGTGGCGATCACCGCCATGCCGATTTCGTCGGCCGCTTCCAGCGCCGCCTGCATCGGACTCTTGCCCATCTTCAGGTGGCGCGAAATGTTCTCGATCTCGACGATGGCGTCGTCGACCAGCACGCCGACCACCAGCGCCAGCGACAGCAGGGTCACCATGTTCAGCGTGTAGCCGAACAGGTACAGGCCGAGGAAGGCCGGGATCACGGACAAGGGCAGGGCGGCGGCGGCGACCAGTGTCGCGCGCCAGTCGCGCAGGAACCACCACACCACCAGCACCGCCAGCAGCGCGCCTTCGTACAGCATCTCCATCGAGGCGTCGAAGTTGTCCTCGACCGGCGCGGCATTGTCGATCACTTCCTTCAGCACCACGTTGCCGTGCTGTTGCTGCAGCTCGGCGATGGCCGCGCGCACGCCGCGCGCGACGTCCATCTCGCCGGCGCCGCGGGTGCGGAAGATCTCGAAGCCGACCACCGGCTTGCCGTCCTGCTCGGCGATCGCGCGCGGCTCGGCGACCGTGTCGCGCACGTCGGCGATTTCATACAGCTTGACGCGGCGGCCATCCGGCAGCGGGATGTCCATGCGCGCCAGCTCCTGCGCGGTCTGCACCGTGGCCAGCGTGCGCACCGACTGCTCGGCGCCGCTGACGTCGCCGCGTCCGCCCGGCTCCTCGCGCTGCACGTTGCGCAGCTGGCGCGAGACGTCCAGCGCCGACACCCGCAGCGCCGCCATGCGCTCGTCGTTCAGCTCGACCCGCACTTCGCGGTTGACGCCGCCGACGCGTTTCACGGCGCCGACGCCGGGCACGCTGAGCAGGCGCTTGGAGACGGTGTTGTCGACGTACCAGCTCAGGTCGGGCGCATCGAGCGCCGGCTTGCCGCCCCTGCTGGCCGCCTGCGCGGTGAAGGTCTGCACCACGCGGCCGGCGGTGGTGGTCTTGGTCACGCTGGGGTCGCGCATCTCGGCCGGCAGGTCGGCGCGCACGCGCGCGACGGCGTCGCGCACGTCGTTGACCGCATCCGACAGGTCCTTCTCGAGGATGAACTCGACGGTGACGGTGGCCACGCCGTCCAGCACCTTGGTATAGATGTTCTTGACGCCCTGCAGGGTCGCGATCGAGTCCTCGATCTTGCGCGCGACCTCGGTCTCGAGCTGGGCCGGGGCGGCGCCGTCGAGGGTGGCGGTGACGGTGACGATCGGCAGTTCGATGTCCGGGAAGTCCTGCACCTTGCTTGCCTTGAAGGCCATCAGGCCGGCGAGCGTGAGCAGGACGAACAGCATGATCGCCGGGATCGGATTGCGGATCGAGAAGGCCGAGAAATTCATCGATGCTCCTCAGCGCGCCGCGACGCTGCCTGCAGCCTTGGCCGGAGCCGGCCGCGCCGCCGGTGGCGCGGGCGTCGCCTGCACATTGCGTACCAGATCGCCATCGTTGAGGAAACCGGCGCCGCTGACCACCACCTGGGCATCCGGCGCCAGGCCGTCCACCACCTCGATGCGGTCCCCCAGGCGGCGCCCGGTGCTGACCTTGACCTGGCTCACGCGGCTGTCGGCGTTCAGGCGGAACACGTACGGAAAGCCGTCGCGCACGGCGACCGCCTGCTGCGGTACGGTCAGGGCAGTCGAGTGGCCGAGCTCGAAGGTGCCGCTGGCGAACATGCCGGCTTTCAGCGGCGCGTCGGCCTTCATCATCGGCGGCAGGTCGACGTAGACCAGGGCCACGCGGCTCTGGGCGTCCACGGTCGGCGCCACCGTGCGCACGGTGCCGCGGACGGTGCCGCCGGCGGCGGTCTTGATCTCGGCCTTGGCGCCCGGCTTCACGCGCGCCAGTTCGGCCGCGGTGACTTCGGCGCGCCATTCCAGCCGGCCCTGGCGGATCATGCGGAACATCTCCATGCCGACGCCGCCGACCGCGCCAACGGTCGCGTTGCGCGCGGAGATGATACCGCTGTCGGGGGCCAGCACTTCGGCATACTTCAGGCGCAGCGATTGCTGGGCCACGGTCGCCCTGGCGGCGGCCACGCGCGCGCGCGACGCACGTTCGGTGGTCATGTACTGGGTGATCTGCTGCTCGCTCAGCGCGCCGGAGTTGGTGAGCGTGCGTGCGCGCTTGGCGTCGGCGCTGGCGGCGGCGGCATTCGCTTCGGCTTCCTGCACGGTGGCCTGGGCCTGCGCCAGGTCGGCCTTGACGGTGGCGGCGTCGAACACGGCCAGCACCTCGCCCTTCTTGACGACGTCGCCGACGTTGACGCGCACGTCCTGCAGGCGCAGGCCGTTCGATTCGCTGCCGATCACGGCTTCCTGCCAGGCGGCGACGTTGCCGTTGGCGGCCAGCTGCAGCGGCATGCGCGCGCTTTCCGGGCGCGCCGTGGTGACGGTGAGCGCCGGCCGCGGGGCGGCCGCTTTCTTGTCGTCGGCGGCGCGGCCGGTGGCAAGCATACCGGCGGTGCCGGCAACGAGGACCAGGGCGAGGCCGGCCAGGGCGAGCCGGGTACGGGGGCGGAATGGTGTCATGGTATCTGGAGGAAGGACGATCCGGCCATGCGGATGGCATGGACTTTAACTGCCATAGTGTAACAAAGAGGCATCGTAAATACCGCAACAAATGGTCAGGTGCGCCGTATCCGTATCACGATGTTACAAAACAGTGCTTTCGCAGTGGTGCCGCGATAGGCAGACTCATAATATCGAGCCACCTCCGCCATTGGCCAGGAGCCAGCATGCGTCCTCATCCCTTGCCTGTTCTAGTACTCTGCGCTGCGTTGTGCGCGCTGCCGGTCCTGGCCCGGGCCGCGCCACCGGCAGCGCTGGCGCCGGACCAGCAGGCGGTCCACGTGCTGAACCGGCTGGCCTTCGGTCCGCGTCCCGGCGACGTCGAGCGCGTGACGCGCATGGGCGTGGCGCGCTGGATCGACGAACAGCTGCAGCCGGAAGCGATCGCGCTGCCGGCGCCGCTGACGGCGCGCCTGGCCGGCCTCGCTACCGTCACGCGCAGCGCCGGCGCTTCACTGGACGAGTACCTCGCGCTGCGCAAGCAGGTGCGCGACGAGGACGAGGGCGCCCGCCAGCGGCGGCGCGAACTCGACGCCCGGGTGGCGCGCGAAGCGGCCGAGGCGCGGCTGCTGCGCGCGCTGGAGAGTCCGCGCCAGCTCGAAGAGGTCATGGTCGACTTCTGGTACAACCATTTCAATGTGTTTGCCGGCAAGGGGATCGACCGCGCCCTCGTCACCAGCTACGAGAACGAGGCGATCCGCCCGCATGCGCTGGGCACGTTTCGCGACCTGCTGGGCGCCACCGCCAAACACCCGGCGATGCTGTTCTACCTCGACAACGCGGTGTCGTCGGCGACCGATGCGAACCCGAAAGCCAAGCGCAAGGGCGGCCTGAACGAAAACTATGCGCGCGAGCTGATGGAGCTGCATACGCTGGGCGTGGACGGCGGCTACACCCAGCAGGACGTGACCGAGCTGGCGCGCATGCTGACCGGCTGGACCTTCGACCAGCGCCGCCTGGCCGCCGGCGGCGAAGGTTTTCGCTTCGACCCCAAGCGCCACGACCAGGGCAACAAGACCTGGCTCGGCCAGGCCATCGCGCCCGACGGCCAGCGCGAAGGCGAGCATGCGCTCGACGTGCTGGCCGTGCACCCGACCACGGCGCGCCACGTCAGCCGCCAGCTGGCCCAGTACTTCGTCAGCGACGATCCGCCGCAGGCGCTGGTCGAGCGCATGACCGCCACCTGGCGCGCCAGCGGCGGCGACATCCGCGCGGTGCTGCGCACGCTGTTTGGCAGTCCCGAGTTCATGACCACCGACGCGGCCGGCGCCAAGTTCAAGACGCCCTACCAGTTCGTGGTGTCGGCGCTGCGCGCGAGCGGCGTGGCGGTCGCCAACGTGGGGCCGTTGACGAACACCATGTCCCAGCTCGGCATGCCGCTGTACGGTTGCCAGACGCCGGACGGCTACAAGAATACCCAGGACGCCTGGCTGAACCCGGATGCACTGACGCGCCGGATCGCCTTTGCCACGGCGCTGGCGGGCGGCCGGCTGCCGCTGGCCGCTTTTCAGCCCGCCATCCAGCCTGCTGCACTGCCCGCCACCCAGCCCGCACCGGCGCCGCAGCCGCTCGACCCGGCCGTTGTGCAGGCGGCGCTGGCCGGATCGCTGTCGCCGCGCACGCTGGTCATCGTCGGCCAGGGGCCGGAACGCCTGCGCGCGGCCATGCTGCTCGGCAGCCCGGACTTCATGCAGCGCTGACCGCACCACAGGAGGAGACAGATCATGCAACGCAGGGATTTCCTGAATGCGCTGGCGCTCGGCGCCGGCACCATGCTGCCGCTCGGGTCGCATGCCTGGGCCGCCACCGCATCCGCATCGGTATCGGCATCGGCCACGCGCCGCAAGCTGGTGGTGGTGATGCTGCGCGGCGCCGTCGACGGCCTGAACGTGGTCGCCCCGGTCGGCGACGAGAATTACCTGCGCCTGCGTCCGACCATCGGCCTGGCGGCGCCCGGCATGGAAGGCGGCGCGCTCGACCTCGACGGCTACTTCGGCCTGCATCCGGCGTTGAGCAGCCTGCAGCCGCTGTGGCAGCACAAGAAGCTGGCCTTCGTGCACGCCAGCGGTTCGCCCGACGCCACCCGTTCCCATTTCGACGCCCAGGACTACATGGAATCGGCCACGCCCGGCCGCAAGAACACGCCGGACGGCTGGATGAACCGGCTGGTGGCGGCGCTGCCGGGCAGCGCGACGCCGAGCCGGCTGCTGGGCATCGGCCCGGTCATGCCGCGCATCCTGGCCGGCACGGCGGCCGCGGTCAACCTGCCGAACGT
>Ga0308168_1001708_pt1 | contig 19292 bp, 17 predicted proteins | sample PhyCR2_FD_202133 | JGI IMG/M metagenome (GOLD analysis project Ga0308168, IMG submission 202133) | Phyllosphere microbial communities from UC Gill Tract Community Farm, Albany, California, United States - DLSLRC.R2 | ecosystem: Host-associated > Plants > Phyllosphere > Unclassified | place: USA...
GACGCGGCCGCCCGACATGACGACGATGCGGTCGGCCAGCGCCCGTACTTCTTCCAGCTCCACCGACACCAGCAGGATCGCCACGCCTTCGTCGCGCAGGCGCAGCAGTTGGGTGTGGATCGATTCGATGGTGCCGATGTCGACGCCGCGGGTCGGCTGGCCGACCAGCATCAGCTTCGGCTGCGCCGAGACTTCGCGCGCGATCACGACCTTCTGCTGGTTACCGCCCGAGAGCAGGCCGATGCGCAGGTCCGGATTGTTCGGGCGCACGTCGAAGGCCTGCAGCAGGTGGGCGCAGCGCTTGGCGATGGCGTCGAAGTCGAACAGGCCCCAGCGGTTTTTCACGCGGTCCTGGTAGCCGAAGACGGTGTTCTGCATCACCGAGAAATCCTTGATCACGCCGTCGCGCAGGCGGTCTTCCGGCACGTGGCCGATGCCGAGCTCGCGGAAGGTGCTTGGCAAGCCGTCGGCGTTGCTGCGGCGCCCGAAGGGTAAAGCCTTGCCTTCGAGTTCGACCTGGCCGGAGGTCGGCAGGCGCATGCCCGCCAGGATTTCCATCAGCTCGCTCTGGCCGTTGCCCGAGACGCCGGCGATGGCGACGATCTCGCCCGCGCGCACGTTCAGGTCGATGTCGGCCAGCAGCTGGACGCCGTTCGCGTCCTTGAGCTGCAGGTTCTTCACGTTCAGAACCGGCGCGCCCGGATTAAATGGTTTGCGCGGCAGGTTGCCCTCGATCGGGCGGCCCACCATCATGTTGGCCAGCTGCTCCTTCGAGGTCTCGCGTGTCGTGACCGCGCCCGACACGCGGCCGGCGCGCAGCACCGTCACCTGGTCGGTGATGTCCATGATCTCCTGCAGCTTATGGGTGATCAGGATGATGGTCTTGCCCTGGTCCTTGAAGAGACGCAGGATCTCGAACAGGGATGCGGTTTCCTGGGAGGTCAGGACGGCGGTCGGCTCATCCAGAATCAGGATGTTCGCGCTGCGGTAGATCTGCTTGAGGATCTCGACGCGCTGCTGGGCGCCCACCGACAAATTGTGGATGGTGGCCAGCGGATCGACGTCCAGGCGGTAGCGGGTGCAGATCTCGCGCAGCTTGTTTTCGACTTCCTTGCGCTTGGCAGCCAGTTTGAAGCCACCCTCGGCGCCAAGCATGACGTTGTCGAGCACGGTCATGTTCTCGACCAGCATGAAGTGCTGGTGCACCATGCCGATCCCGAGATCGATGGCTTCCTGGCTGTTGCGGATGCTGCGCGCCTGGCCGTCGATCAGGAGTTGCCCGCTGTCGGCGTGGTAGTAGCCGTACAGGATGCTCATGAGGGTGGATTTGCCGGCGCCGTTCTCCCCGATGACGCCATGGATGGAACCCTTGGCGATCGTGAAGCTGACGTCAGCGTTCGCTTGCACCGGCCCGAAGGCCTTGCTTATGTTGCGAAATTCTACGGCTGGCTGCATAGCGATCAGTAGTGAAAATGTGGATGCTTGTATTCAAAAGCGCGCCGGACCGGAAACCCGGTGCGGCGCGCCTCTTGTGAAACGATGTAAATTAGACCGGGCAGCTGCCTGCGGCGCGGTAGTCGATGACCTTGATCTTGCCGTTGATGATGTCGGCCTTCACGCCATTGACGCGCTTTTCGACTTCCGGCGAGACGACCTTGCGGTTGTCCTTGTCCAGCACCCAGTCGACGCCGCCTTCCTTCAGGCCTTTATAGGTCGTGCCGGCTTTCCAGGTGCCGTTCTTGACTTGCATGAACGAGTCGTAGATCGCGACGTCGACGCGCTTGACCATCGAGGTCAGCATCGAGCCCGGATGCAGGTAGTTCTGGTTCGAATCGACGCCGATCGCCAGCTTGCCCTTTTCCTTGGCCATCTGCAGGGCGCCCATGCCCGAACCGCCGGCCACGGCGAACACGACGTCGGCGCCGCGGTCGAATTGCTGGCGTGCCAGCTCGCCGCCCTTGGCCGGGTCGTTCCAGGCTGCGCTGGTGGTGCCGACCATGTTCGACATGATCTCGATCTTCGGCAATTGCGCCTTGGCGCCCTGGCTGTAGCCGCAGGCGAAGGCGCGGATCAGCGGGATGTCCATGCCACCCACAAAACCGATCTTCTTGGATTTGGAAGCCATCGCGGCGGCGACGCCGACGAGGTAGGAGCCTTCCTGTTCCTTGAACATGATCGAGTTCACGTTCGCGCCCGGCGCGATCGAGTCGATCAGGACGAATTTGACTTTCGGGAATTCCTTGGCGACCTTGGCCACGGCCTGGGTCTGCGAGAAGCCGATGGCGGCGATCATGTCGAGCTTCTTGCGGGCGAGGCCGCGCATCACCTGCTCGGCCTGGGTATCGCTGTTGGCCTGGACTTCGATGTAGGGGATGTTCGTTTCTTTCTTGAAGCGCTCGGCGCCTTCGAAAGCGGACTGGTTGAAGGACTTGTCGAACTTGCCGCCGGCATCGTAGACGATGCCCAGCTTCGGCGCACCGGCCGGTGCAGCAGCCATGGCGCTGCCGGCGACGAACAAGGCCGCAATCGTCGTGCTGAGTTGCTTGAATTTCATGAATGAGCTCCTGGAATTTCGATATTGTACCCGGCGCAACGGCTGCGTTGGGAGGGCCGACTAGAGGCAAGGCTCAGCGCCATCGCACTGGTGCGACGCGCGTGATGCCGTGCGGATTGTGTCAGCCCCGGACATTTCATGGGGTTACGATTTGTATCGGAACCTTTCCCCAAGACAGCTATAGGCGCGAATGTCGCGTCATCACAACAGCTGCTTGGTCCTGGGGGAGGGCCGGCCATGCGCCGCGTCATCCGCTATCGGAATCCTGCAGCTCAACCTGTCAAATATGCATCAGTCCGCCGATGCAAGGCAAATACGATTTTACTTGGCAATTTATTCGATGGAAATATAAATGCCGACAACATTCGGCATTTTTTTCCATCAAGCCACAGTTTGAAGGAGCTCGGGCGTCTCCAGGGGCGCGCTGAAGCGCTGGGTCAGGAAGCCGGCGATACGGCTCTGCGTCGCTTCCAGGTAGGGGATGTTCATGTGGTCGGAGCCGGGGACGACATCATCCAGGATCAGGTTGGCCAGCTTTTCGCACAGCTGGTCGGTATGCGAGTGCGGCACGATGTCGTCTCTCTCGGCGCGCAGGACATAGGTCGGCACCTTCAGCGACGGCGCATGCTTGATCGACTCGAAGCGGTGGCGCAGCATGTACTCGATCGGCATCGCGCGGAATTTTTTCTTGGCGATCGCCAGGATCGAATCGTAGGGCGTGATCAGCACCACCGAGTGCGCTGCGCGCTCCTTGGCGACCTGCACCGCTACCCCGGAACCGAGGCTGCGCCCGACCACCGCGATGCGGCGGGCGTCGACCTGGCCAAGGGCGGCCAGCCAGTCGAAGAGGGTGCAGCCGTCTTCGACCAGCAGGGTTTCGTCGGGAATGCCGTGGGAATTGCCGTAGCCGCGGTAATTCAGGGCCAGCACCGTCATGTTCGGGAACAAAGTGCCGGCGTCGCGCACGACCCACGACACCTCTTCGGAACGTCCGCCGAAGTAGAGCACTGCAGGGCGCGGACCCGGCACGCGGGGCGTCATCAGCCAGCCGCACAGGCGGGTGCCGTCTTTTGCGCGCAGCACGATCGGACGGGTACGGTGGCCGCTGCTGCGCGGGCTGTTGACCTCCGGGATGATCGTCGGATTGAACACCAGCCGGCGCTGGTTGGCGGCGACCGCGGCCGTCAGGCCCAGCCACAACACGCTGGCGAAGCCCGCCATTCCCGCCGCCATTTTTTTGCTCGATGTGTTCATGGAGCCCAGTCTACCTCGTCGGTAGAAAATGTTCTGTGCGCCAAATCGCCATGCACCGCAGCATAGAAAGCAGACGGCGGGAGAGTGTGTTTTTCGCTACAGAAACACACTCCAGCGCCAGGCTGCACCTGAATTGGACCGGCGGGGTGCATCGGTGCGGCTTCGGGTAAGATGGGCTTGCATTGTCCATTCAATAACCAAGGAACCGCCGTGCATTACCTGCTGACCTATGACCTTGCGCCCGACTACCTCGAGCGCCGCGCCGAATTTCGCGACGAGCACCTGAAACTGGCCTGGGAAGCGCAGGAGCGCGGCGAGATCCTGCTCGCCGGCGCCCTGGGCGAGCCGGCCGACCGCGCCCTGCTGGTGTTCAGCTGCGACAGCCCGCAAGTGCCGCAGATGTTCGCGGCGAAGGACCCGTACGTCACGCACGGCCTGGTGCGCGCCTTCCACGTGCGGCCCTGGAACACGGTGGTCGGCGAGATGGCCGCCACGCCGGTACGGCCGGAGTAAAATCCTCCCTCAACGCGGCACCAGTTTCAGCACCAGGTTCTGCGACGTCACCGCCAGCGCCCCGGCGCCGAACGCCGCGATGCCGCGCGGCGCATTCAGGCCGCCGGGCAGGGGGCCGAGCACGTTGTTCTGGCTGCCTGCGACGCCGATTACGGTGCTGACCGCGTTCGAGGTGCTGATGCGCCGGATCGTGCCGTTGCCGGTATCGGCCACGAACAGGCTGCCGTTGCCGTCCAGCGCCAGGCCGGCCGGGCGGCACAGGCGTGCGCCGCCCTCGATGCCGTCGGCGCTGCCGCACTGTCCCGCCGCGCCGGCGATCGTACGCACCTCGCCGTTTGGCGCGATTTCGCGGATCGTCGAATTCCCGGTGTCGGCCACGTACACGTAGCCGGCATTGTCGACCTCGATGTCCTGCGGCTCGCAAAAGCGCGCCGCGTTGCCCCGTCCATCGCTGCTGCCGCAGGAACCGGCCGCCCCGGCGATGGTGGTGACCACGTTGGCGCGGTCGATGCGCCGGATCGTGTGGTTCAGGGTATCGGCCACGTACAGGTTGCCCTGGCGGTCGAGTGCGATGCCCTGGGGCGAGCAGAAACGGGCGTTGCGCGCGTCGCCGTCCGCGCTGCCGCACTGGCCCGCCGCGCCGGCCAGCGTGGTGACGGCGCCGGCGGCGCTGATCCGGCGGATCAGGGAATTGCCGGTATCGGTCACGTACAAAGTGCCGTCTGCATCCGCCTCGAGCCGGGTCGGCGTATTGAAGCGCGCGGCATTGCCGGCGCCGTCCTGGCTGCCGATGGCGCCCACACTGCCGGCGAAGGTCGTCGCGACGCCCTGGGGCGAGACGCGCCGGATCGTCGCACTGTTCTTTTCGGCGACGTACAGGTTGCCGTCCGGGGCGTTGACGATGCCTTCCGGGGCGTCGAAGCGCGCGCTCGAGGCCGTGCCGTCGAGCGAGCCGCCGCAGGTCGGACACAGGTCGCCGGCGATCAGGAAGATGCCGGTCTCGGCGGTGGGGCGGTCGGGGCGGTCGGGCTTGTCGTGGTAATCGTCGTAGTCGTCATCGTAGTAGCCGAAGCCGAGCGCCACGCCACCGCCGCAGGCGGTCAGCATGGCGCACAGGACGAGCGGGCTCAGCCGTTGGCCGAGACGGCGCAAGGCGGTAAAGAGGGCGGGCAGGCGCATGGCGGCTCCTTGGCGGTGGCAGGCTTGCTGCCGTTTGTGTCCCGAGATTAGAGAACAGGGTCGCGCAAAGCATGAGCGCGATCAAGCGTGCGCGTGCTTCAGTTACACTTTCGCGGCTATCAACTGAGCCGGAGAGTGCATGCATACCACCGTCAACCTGTGGCCGCTGCTGGGCGTGGCCGTCATCGCCGCCGGCTTCCTGCTGCGGGCAAACCCCGTGCTGGTGGTGGTCGCCGCCTGCGGCGTCACCGGGGCAGCCGCCGCCATGCCGCTCATGCACGTGCTCGAGTCGCTCGGCACGGCCTTCATCAAGACGCGCAACCTGCCGCTGGTGCTGCTGCTGCCGCTGGCGGCGGTGGGCTTGCTCGAGCGCTTCGGCCTGAAGGAGCATGCGATGGCCAGCATCGCGAAGATCCGCTCGGCTACCAGCGGGCGCCTCCTGATCGTGTATCTGTTCCTGCGCGAAGTGTCGGCGGCGGCCGGCCTGACGAGCCTGGGCGGACAGCCTTCGATGGTGCGTCCGCTGGTCGCGCCGCTGGCCGAAGGCGCGGCCGAGGCGCGCAACGGCAGCCTGTCGGACGCGCTGCGCCACCGCATCCGCGCGATGGCGGCGGCCACCGACAACGTCGGCCTGTTCTTCGGCGAGGACATCTTTGTCGCCTTTGGCGCCATCGTGCTGATGCAGACCATCCTGCGCGCCGAAGGCATCGAGGTCGATCCGCTGCGCATGGCCTTGTGGGGCATCCCGACGGCGGTCTGCGCCTTCGTGATCCACAGCTGGAACCTGCGCCGGCTGGATGCCGCCATCCGCCGCGAAGGAGGGGGCAAGTGATCTTTTCGCTCGCGCTTCTCTATGTATTGGTCGGCCTGCTGCTGGGTTTTGTCGCGCTGCTGACCGCCTTCGACCGCGATCATCCGCGCCGCGTCACGTCCAGCCTGTTCTGGGGACTGTATGCGGCGGTCTACCTGGCCGGTGATGACATGGCGCCGGCGCTGGCCGGGGCGCTGATGATCGCGATGGCGCTGCTGGCCGGCTGCGGTCTCGTCAAGCCGGGCCGTCACGGCACGCTGCCCGAGGCTGAACGCCGCGCCAGCGCCGCGCGCCTCGGCAACCGCCTGTTCCTGCCGGCGCTGGTGATTCCGCTCGTGACCGTGCTCGGAGCGACCTTGCTGAAGGACGTGCATATCGGCGCGCTCGCCCTGTTCGACAAGGCGCACCTGACGCTTGCCTGCCTGGGGCTGGCGGCCCTGCTGGCGCTGGGCGCGGCCTGCTGGCTGACCCGGGCCAGCCCGGTGCAGGGCCTGCGCGAGGCGCGCCGCCTGGTCGATGCGATGAGCTGGGCGGTGACCTTGCCACACATGCTGGCGGTGCTGGGATTGCTGTTCGCCGAGGCCGGCGTCGGCAAGGCGGTGGCGCAGGTGACGACGTCCTGGTTCGCGGCCGATTCGCGCCTGGCAGCCGTCGCCCTGTATTGCATCGGCATGGCGCTGTTCACCATCATCATGGGCAATGGCTTTGCCGCCTTTCCGGTGATTGCCGGCGGCATCGGCGTACCCGTGCTGGTTGGACAATACGGGGCCGATCCTGCTGTAATGGCTGCCATCGGCATGTTCAGCGCGTATTGCGGCACATTAATGACGCCGATGGCGGCGAACTTTAATATCGTCCCCGCGGCGCTCCTGGAGTTGCCTGACAAAAACGCGGTGATCAAGGCGCAGATTCCGACCGCGCTGCCGCTGCTGGCGGCGAACATCGTCCTCCTCTACTTCCTGATGAATCGATAGCGATGAAAAAGACTGTCTTGCTGACTGGCTTCGAGCCCTTCAACGGCGCGAGCATCAACCCGGCCTGGGAGGCGGTGCGCGCGCTCAAGGGCTGGGTGGACGGCGACTTCCTGGTCGAAGTGCTGCAGCTGCCCTGCGTCTTCGGGCAGGCCAACCGGGTGCTGTGCGGCGCCGTGGACGAGATCAAGCCCGACGTCGTGATCTGCGTCGGCCAGGCCGGCGGGCGCGCGGACCTGACGGTGGAGCGGGTCGCGATCAACGTCGACGATGCGCCGATCGTCGACAACGACGGGCAGCAGCCGGTCGACGCGGCGATCGTGCCGGACGGTCCGGCGGCCTATTTCGCCTCGCTGCCGGTGAAGGCGATCGTCGGCGCGATGCGCGAACGCGGGCTACGGGCTTCGGTGTCGCAGACGGCGGGGACGTTTGTGTGCAACCACGTGTTTTATGGCTTGATGCATCACGTGCAGGAGAGGGACGTGATGGGCGGGTTCATTCATGTGCCGTATTTGCCGGAGCAGGCGCCGGACGGTGCGCCGTCGATGGCGCTGAGCGAAATCGTCGAGGGGCTGAAAGTGGCGGTGGAAACGGCAGTGCGGGGTGGTGCGGAACATCTTGAGGCAGAGGGCGCTACCCACTGATGTACGGGGTCATTGAGGCCAATGGCCTCAATGACGGGTTCACCGGGCTCGGCCCACGCGGTACGGCGGGCGATATGTGATGCCATTCCCGTCAGCCGTCGCCGCAGATCAACCGGTGATACCGCGTGGGCACAAGTGCCCACCCTACGAATCGCCGTCCGGCTTCAGAATCTTCAGGAACGCCCGCACCACCGGCGCGTCGTCCTGGCTCGGATAGGTAATGTACAAATTCGCCGACGGCGTGTTCTGCACGATCGGCACGAACACCACGCCCGGCCAGCCGATCCGGCTGGTCGTCTCCGGCATCAGCGCCACGCCCAGGCCCGCGCCGACCATGGCCAGCAAGGTCTGCGGCTCGGCCGCTTCCTGGAAAATCGTCGGCTGGAAGCCGGCATTCACGCAGCACTGGACCAGGTAGCGCGGCTCGGCCGACTGGCTCAGGTGCAGGGTCAGCATCGGCTCGCTGGCGATGTCGACCAGGTCGATCGCCTCGCGCGCGGCCAGCGGGTGCTGCTTGTGGACGGCCACGCAGACGTTCTCGCGGAAGCACAGTTCCTGGTGCAGGTGCGCCGCTTTTAACGCTTCGTCGTCCAGGCGCGGCTCGCGCCAGAAGCCGACGTCGATCTGCTTCGAACGCAAGGCCTCGAACTGCTCGTCGGGGCCGAGTTCGTGGATGGTCCAGCTCACCTTCGGGAACTCGCTCTGGAAGCGCTCCAGCAGGCTCGGAATCGGCCCCCACATCGCCGAGCCGACGATGCCGACGCGCAGGCGGCCGACTTCGCCGCGGTCGATCTGGCGGATGGTGTCGATCGTCATGCGCATGCGGCCCAGCAGGTCCGAGGCTTCCGCCATCAGCGCCTTGCCGGCCACGGTCAGCTCGAAGCTGCGCGTGGTGCGCGCGAACAGGCGCACGCCGAGTTCGGCCTCCAGCTTCATGATCTGCTGGGACAGCGGCGGCTGCGAGATGTGCAGGCGCTCGGCGGCGCGGCTGAAGCTTTTTTCCTCGGCCACGGCGAGGAAGTATTTCAGCTGTTTCAGGTCGATCGACATGTTTTATCTATGCGGCGAGCGCATTCAGGGCCACGGCCAGGCGCGCGCCGACCAGCGCGTTGTGCTCGACCAGGGCGATGTTGGTGGCCAGGCTGCGGCCTTCGGTCAGTTCCTTGATGCGCGCCAGCAGGAACGGAGTCACCTTTTTGCCGCTGACGCCTTGCTGGTCCGCTTCGTGTAAAGCCTGTTCGGTGATGCGGTCGATTTCCTCCTTCGGCATCGCGGACTGCTCCGGCACCGGATTGCTGACCACGACGCCGCCCTGCAGGCCGAGCTGCCACTTGGTGCGGATGAAGCTGGCCTGGTCCGCGGCGCTGTCGATCTGGAAGTCGGCATTGAAACCCGATTCGCGCGTGAAGAAGGCGGGGAAGCCGGGCTGGCCGACGCTCACCACGGGCACGCCGTGGGTCTCCAGGTATTCGAGGGTGAGGCCGATGTCGAGGATGGACTTCACGCCGGCGCAGACCACGGCGACGCTGGTCTGGGCCAGCTCCTGCAGGTCGGCCGAGATATCGAAACTGGTTTCGGCGCCGCGGTGCACGCCGCCGATGCCGCCGGTGACGAAGATTTCGATGCCGGCCAGCTGCGCGCAGATCATGGTCGCGGCCACCGTGGTGGCGCCCAGCAGGCGCTGCGACAGCACGTAGGCGAGATCGCGCCGGCTCACCTTGATGGCGCCGGGCGCGGTGCCGAGCGTTTCGAGCTGCTCGTCGGAGAGGCCGATGCAGATCTTGCCGTCCATGATGGCGATCGTCGCCGGCACGGCGCCGGCGTCGCGGATGATTTGCTCGACCTTGCGCGCGGTCTGCACGTTCTGCGGGTAGGGCATGCCGTGCGAGATGATGGTCGACTCGAGCGCGACGATGGGGCGGCCGGCGGCGCGGGCGCTGGCGACTTCGGGAGAAAACAGCAGGGAGGAGTGCATGGTGGTTCCAATCAGGCTTGAATGAGGGCGCCGAAAGTTTCGGGCGTCAGTTGCGGACAGACCGTCTCGCGGCAGGCGATGGTCAGGGAGGCCAGTTCCAGGCCGCGGCGGCAGGCCAGCGCCAGGTCGGCGCCGCCGCCTTGCAGCGACAGCACCAGCGCAGCCGAAAAGGCGTCGCCGGCGCCGGTGACGTCGACGACCTGCGCCGGCGGTGCATCCAGCCGTTCGACGCCGTCCGGCGTCGTAAACAGCACGCCGCGCGACCCCAGGGTGACGACGACGTCCTGCGCGCCCTGCGCCTGCAGTGCGCGGCAGGCGGCGGCCAGTTCGTCGTCGCTGTCGAGGGTGCGTCCGAGCCGCGCGGCCAGTTCGCCGCGGTTCAGGATCAAGAGGCGCACGCCCTGCAGCGATTCCGGCAGGCGTTTCATCTTCGGTTCGGAGACGGCGACGACGACGAGATCGACGCCATCGCGCGCGGCGTCGAGCTGCAGCGCTTCGATCGCTTCACGGTTCAGGTTCAGGTCGGCCACGATCAGCGACGCGCCGGCGCGCTGCTGGCGGCGCAGTTCGAGGAAGGCGGGCGTGATGCGGTCGTACAGGGCCATGTCGGCCAGCGCGACGACCATCTGGCCGTCGCTGTCGAGCACCGCGGTATAGGTGCCGCTGGCGGCATCCTCCAGTTTTACGGCGCCGTGGGTGTCGACGCCGGCGGCATCAAGATGGGCGAGCAGGGCGCTGCCGGAAGAGTCCTTGCCGACCGCCGTGATCAGGCCAACCCTGGCGCCCATCCGCGCCAGGTTCTCGGCGATGTTGCGCGCTACGCCGCCAAACGATTCGACCGCGCTGGCCGGGTTCGAGCTGCCCATCGCCAGCGGACCGGCGGCGCGCAGCTTGCGGTCCAGGTTGGCCGCGCCGATGCAGAGGATGGGGCGCGCATCGGGCAGCACGTAAGCGCGGCCGAGCAGACGGCGCTCGCGCACCAGGCTGGCGATGTAGTTGGCTACCGCCGAACGCGACAGGTTCAGCTCGGTCGCCAGCTCGTTCTGGGCGATGAAGGGGTTGGCGCGGATCAGTGCGTAGAGCTGTTCTTTTTTCGAGAGGTCGGTCACGGCGGAGGGGTGATAAACAAATGTTTGTCAATGCTAGACAAATGTTTGGTGGGCGTCAATCGTTCGATGCGAACGATTCGTGTCAATTTAGTCGATTCCCATATAAATGAGCAAGAGAAATGGTATTTGCTATACATATCCGCGATAATGCATAGTTATACTTATTTTCCGGCTGCGTTCGCCCGCTGATTCACGCCGGGCCCACCTCCGCCCGTCCGCACGACAGCCTCCCCATTTCAGACTCCAGATTCAACAGAAGGAAACCTCATGTCCAGCAATACCCCATTCGAAGCCGCCGAGATCATTCGCGCCCGTAAGCCAGGGTTCGAGCCGCGCGTGGCGATGATCCTCGGTTCCGGCCTCGGCGTGCTTGCCGAGCAGATGGCGGACGCCGTGTCGATCAGCTACTCGGAACTGCCGGGCTTCCCGATCAGCACCGTGCACGGCCACGCGGGCGAACTGGTGCTGGGTACGCTGGCCGGCGTGCCGGTGGTGTGCATGAAGGGCCGCGGCCACTTCTACGAAGGCTATGGCGCCAACGTCATGACCTCGGCCGTGCGCACCTTCAAACTGCTGGGCTGCGAGATGCTGCTGGTGACGAATGCCGCAGGTTCCCTGCGCACCGAAGTCGACGCCGGCAGCGTCGTCGTCCTGAACGACCACATCAACCTGCTGCCGGGCAGCCCGATGGCCGGTCCGAACGACGACCGCTTCGGCCCGCGCTTCTTCAGCATGGCCAACGCCTACGACGCCGACCTGCGCGCGCTGGTGAAGGAAACCGCGGCCGCCAAGAACATCACCATCGCCGAAGGCGTGTATCTCGCTGCGCCCGGTCCGAACTTCGAAACCGCCGCCGAAATCCGCGCATTCAAGACGATGGGCGCGGACGTGGTCGGCATGTCGGTGGTGCCGGAAGTGATTTCGGCACGCCACTGCGGCCTGAAAGTGGTGGGTATTTCCGCCATCACCAACCTGGCCGAAGGCCTGTCGCCGTTCCCGCTGTCGCACGAGCAGACCCTGAAGTACGCGGCGATCGCGGCCAAGGACCTGGTCACCCTGATCCATTCGTTCACCGAGCGCCTGGGTTCGATCCCGCGCGCTGCCCAATAATCGAGGACTTCCATGTCACGCGCATTCATCCTCCTGCTGGACTCCTTCGGCCTGGGCGCGCTGCCCGATGCCGACAAATACGGCGACGCGGGCGCCAACACCTTCGGCCACATCGCCGAGTGGGCGGCAAATGAAGGCAAGCCGATGTCGCTGCCGAACCTGGAGCGCCTGGGTCTTGCCGCCGCAGCCCACAAGGCCAGCGGCGAATGGGCCGCCGGCTTCAACCAGCGCGACGGTTTTACCGGCGCCTGGGGTGTTGCGCGCGAACAGTCGACCGGCAAGGACACGCAGAGCGGCCACTGGGAAATCGCCGGCGTGCCGGTGCTGTTCGACTGGGGATATTTTCCGAAGACGGTGCCGTCCTTCCCGAAAGAGCTGACCGATAAACTGCAGGAGCTGACCGGCGTGCCGGGCTGGCTGGGCAACTGCCACGCCTCGGGCACGACCATCATCGACGAGCTGGGCGACGAACACGTCGCTACTGGCCGTCCGATCCTGTACACCTCGGCCGACTCGGTGCTGCAGATCGCGGCGCACGAAGAGAGCTTCGGCCTGGAACGCCTGTACGAAGTCTGCGAAGCGGCCTACGAACTGGTCAAGCCCTACAACATCGGCCGCGTGATCGCGCGTCCTTTCCTGGGCGCGAACGGCAAGTACAAGCGCACCAGCAATCGCCACGACTACGCCGTGCCGCCCACAAGCCCGACGCTGCTGGATCACGTGAAGGACGCGGGCGGCGAAGTCATCGCCCTCGGCAAGATCAGCGACATCTTCGCGGCCCAGGGCGTGACCCGCCTCGTAAAAGGCCCGGACAACATGGCGCTGTTCGACCGCCTGCTGGAAGTGGCCATTGATGCGCCTTCGAAGTCGCTGAGCTTCGTGAACTTCGTCGACTTCGACATGCATTTCGGCCACCGCCGCGACGTCGCCGGCTATTCGAACGCACTGCACGAGCTGGACGCGCGCCTGCCCGAGTTCATGGCCAAGCTGAAGGATGGCGACCTGGTCGTGATCACCGCCGACCACGGCTGCGACCCGACCGCGCCGGGTTCTGACCACACCCGCGAACACATCCCGATGATCTTCTTCGGCCCGAACGTCGCGCCGCAGGAACTGCCGACTGCGAATACCTTCTCCGACATCGGCGCCACCTTGGCAAAGCACCTCGGCGTCAAACCTCTCTCCAACGGAACCGCACTGCTATGACCCAGAACCTGGACTTCAAACGTAACACCGCCGTCGGCCTCGACCTCGGCTGGGTGAACCACATCAAGGTCAACCGCAATGCGGCCGACCGCCGCGCCGCCAGCCTGGCCAATCGCCGCACGGTCAAGAAGGAATACCAGGCCGCCTGGCTGATCCGCGCCGTGCAGTGCATGGACCTGACCACCCTCGGCGGCGACGATACCCCGGGCCGCGTCGAGCGTCTGTGCATGAAGGCGATGCGCCCGCTGCGCGCCGACCTGATGCAAGCGCTGGGCTTAGAGAGCCTTACTACCGGCGCCGTCTGCGTGTACCACGAGATGATCACGCCTGCAGTAAAAATCCTGCAAGGCCGCCTGCCGATCGCCGCCGTGTCGACCGCGTTCCCGGCCGGCCTGTCGAGTTTGGAAACCAAGATCCGCGAAATCGAATTGAGTGTCGCCGCCGGCGCCACCGAGATCGACATCGTCATCACCCGCCAGCACGTCCTGACCGGTAACTGGCAAGCCCTGTACGACGAGATGGTCGCCTACCGCGCCGCTTGCGGCGACGCCCACGTGAAAGCCATTCTCGCCACCGGCGACCTGGTCACGCTGGACAACGTGGCCAAGGCCTCGTGGGTCTGCATGATGGCCGGCGCCGATTTCATCAAGACCTCGACCGGCAAGGAAGGCGTGAACGCCACCATCCCGGTGTCGCTCGTGATGACCCGCGCGATCCGCGAATACTACGAGCAGACCGGCTTCCAGGTCGGCTACAAGCCGGCCGGCGGCGTGTCGAGCGCGAAGTCGGCGCTGCAGTACCTGACCGTCATGAAGGAAGAGCTGGGCAACGACTGGCTGCAGCCGCACCTGTTCCGCATCGGCGCATCGAGCCTGATGACCGACATCGAGCGCCAGCTCGAGCACTACGTGACCGGCGCCTACTCGGCCGCCCACCGCCACGCGCAACCTTAAATACCGAACGGATTCGTCATGCCAACAATTAAAGAGATTCTGCAAACTATGGATTACGGCCCCGCACCCGAGAGCACCAAAGAAGCGCAAGCGTGGCTGGACCAGCACGGACGCCGTTTTGGTTTGTTCATCGATAACGCGTGGCTTGAGGGCGCCGAGACTTTCGCATCGAATAACCCGGCCGACGGCTCGGAACTGGCGCAAGTCACGCAAGCGACGAGCGACGACGTGAACCGCGCCGTCGAAGCTGCGCGCCGCGCGCAGCCGGGCTGGGTCGCCATGGGCGGCCACGGCCGCGCGAAAGTCATGTATGCGATCGCGCGCCTGCTGCAAAAGCACTCGCGTCTGTTCGCCGTGCTCGAAACCCTCGACAACGGCAAGACCATCCGCGAAACCCGCGACGCCGACCTGCCGCTGGCCGCACGCCACTTCTACCACCACGCCGGCTGGGCGCAATTGCAGTCGGAAGAATTCGCCGACTACCGCGCCGTCGGCGTCGTCGGTCAGATCGTGCCGTGGAACTTCCCGGTCCTGATGCTGGCATGGAAAATCGCGCCTGCACTGGCCGCCGGTAACACCATCGTCTTCAAGCCGGCCGAGTACACTTCGCTCACCGCGCTGCTGTTCGCCGAGATCTGCCAGCAGGCCGGCGTGCCTGCGGGCGTGGTCAACATCGTCACCGGCGACGGCCGCGTGGGAGAAGCGATCGTCAACCATCCCGGCATCGACAAGCTGGCCTTTACCGGTTCGACCGAAGTCGGCCGTATCATCCGCAAGGCCACTGCCGGCAGCGGCAAGAAGCTGTCGCTGGAACTGGGCGGCAAGTCGCCGTTCATCGTGTTCGACGACGCCGACCTCGACGCGGCCGTCGAAGGCCTGGTCGACTCGATCTGGTTCAACCAGGGGCAAGTCTGCTGCGCCGGTTCGCGCCTCTTGGTGCAGGAATCGGTGTACGACCGCTTCATCGCCAAGGTCAAGGTGCGCATGCAGAACCTGCGCGTCGGTTCGCCGCTGGATAAATCGAACGACATCGGCGCCCTGGTCGATCCGGTGCAGCAGCAGCGCATCCACGGCCTGGTCGAAGCGGCTCGCGCAGAGGGTTGCGAAATCTGGCAGCCAGCCTGCGAAGCGCCCGTCGCCGGCTCGTGGTACCTGCCGACCCTGATTACCGGTGCCTCGACTTCGGCCGCCGTCGCGCAAACCGAAATCTTCGGACCGGTGCTGGTCGCGATGAGCTTCCGTACCCCGGGCGAAGCCGTCCAACTGGCGAACAACACCGTCTACGGCCTGGCCGCCTGCGTGTGGTCGGAATCGATCTCGCTGGCGCTGGACGTCGCGCCGCAGATCAAGGCCGGCGTCGTGTGGATCAACACCGCAAACCAGTTCGACGCGGCCTGCGGCTTCGGCGGCTACAAGGAATCGGGTTTTGGACGCGAAGGCGGCAAGGAGGGCATGTACGAGTACCTCACCCCGCTGTCGGAAGATGCGCGTCCAGGCGCACCAATCGTCGCCGAGAAAGGCAAAGTTCGTCAGAGCGAGGGCGCTGGCCCGTTCGCTGTCGACCGCACCGCCAAGCTCTACATCGGCGGCAAGCAGGCGCGCCCCGACGGCGCCTACAGCCGCGCGATCAACGGCGCCAACGGCGCCTTCCTGGCCGACGTCGGCGAGGGTAACCGCAAGGACATCCGCAACGCCGTCGAAGCCGCCCACAAGGCCTCCGGCTGGACCAAGGCGACCGCGCACAACCGCGCACAAGTCCTGTACTACATCGCCGAGAACCTGGCGATCCGCGCCGAGGAGTTCGCCGCGCGTCTGTCCGCCATGACCGGCGTGCGCGATCCGCAGCGCGAAGTCGCCGCTTCGATCGAGCGCCTGTTCTACTGGGCCGCCTGGTGCGACAAGTACGACGGCCAGGCCCACCAGCCGCCGATGCACGGCATCACCGTCGCCCTGAACGAGCCGGTCGGCGTGATCGGCGTGATCTGCCCGAACGAGAACCCGCTGCTGGGCTTCATCTCGCTGGTGGCGCCGGCCCTCGCACTGGGCAACCGCGTGGTGGCGGTGCCGTCGGAAGCCTATCCGCTGTCGGCCACCGACCTGTACCAGGTGCTGGATACCTCGGACCTGCCGGGCGGCGCGCTGAACATCGTCACCGGTTCGGCCGACGAGCTGGCACGCACGCTGGCGACCCACGGCGACGTGGATGCCGTGTGGCGTCACGACGGCTCCGCGGAAGGCTGCGCCGAAGTCGAGCGCCTGTCGAGCGAGACGCTCAAGCGCACCTGGGTCGGCGGCGGCAAGGGCCGCGACTGGTTCGATGCGAAGCAGGCGTGCGGCCGCACCGTGCTGCAGCATGCGAGCCAAGTCAAGAACGTCTGGATTCCATACGGCGTCTAAAAACCTTGAAATGACGGTCACTTTGACGAGTGACCGGTAGGGTGGGCGGGTCTCCCGCCCACGCGGTGATAGTTATCGGCTCCGATCACGTGCTCGGGCTGGCATATGCAAACTATCACCGCGTGGGCGGGGAACCCGCCCACCCTACGTCGTTTTTCGACGCGATCGATATGGTCGCGTCCAACACTGAATAACACTGAGAGGCGAAAGCATCATGTTCCTCCCCCAAGAAATCATCCGCAAAAAGCGCGACGGCGGCACTCTGAGCGCCGAAGAAATCCAGTTCTTCGTCCGCGGCATCCCTGACAACACGGTCACCGAAGGCCAGATCGCGGCCCTCGCGATGGCCGTCTACTTCAAGGACATGAGCATGGACGAACGCGTCGCCTTCACGCTGGCGATGCGCGATTCCGGCCAGGTCCTGGAATGGAAGTCGATGAACCTGCCCGGCCCGGTGGTCGACAAGCACTCGACCGGCGGCGTCGGCGACGTCGTCTCCTTGATGCTCGGTCCGATGATCGCAGCCTGCGGCGGTTTCGTGCCGATGATCTCGGGCCGCGGCCTCGGCCACACCGGCGGCACGCTGGATAAATTCGATTCGATCCCGGGCTACAGCACCGTCCCCGATCCCGAGCTGTTCCGCAAGGTGGTCAAGGAAGTCGGCGTGGCCATCATTGGCCAGACCGCGCAACTGGCGCCGGCGGACAAGCGCTTCTACAGCATCCGCGACACCACGGCGACCGTGGAATCGGTGGCGATGATCACCGGCTCGATCCTGTCGAAGAAGCTGTCGGCCGGCCTCGACGCGCTGGTCATGGACGTCAAGGTGGGCAACGGCGCCTTCATGCCGACCTACGAAAAGTCGGTGGAACTGGCCGAGAGCATCGTCAGCGTCGGCAATGGCGCCGGCACCCGCACCTCGGCCATCCTGACCGGCATGGACGAGTCGCTCTGCCACGCCGCCGGCAACGCGGTCGAAGTGCGCGTCGCGATCGACTACCTGACCGGCAAGGCGCGTCCGGCACGCCTGCACGAAGTGACGATGGCGCTGTGCGCCGAGATGCTGGTCATTTCGGGCCTGGCCGCCAACGACATTGATGCGCGCGCCAGGCTGCAAGCCGCGCTGGATTCGGGCGAAGCGGCGGAACGCTTCGCGCGCATGGTGACGGCACTGGGTGGCCCGGCCGACCTGATGGACAAGCCGGACGCCTACCTGGAAACCGCACCGGTCATCGTGCCGGTGCCGAGCACCCAGGCGGGCTACGCCACTGCCGTCGACACCCGCGGCCTCGGCCTGGCCGTCGTCGCGCTCGGCGGCGGCCGCGTGCGTCCACAGGATGCGATCGACTTCGCCGTCGGCCTGACGAACCTGGCCGAACTGGGCGAGCAGATCGCCCTTGGCCAGCCGCTGGCGATGGTCCACGCGCGTACCCAGGAAGCAGCCGAGCAGGCCGTGCGCCAGGTGCAGGCGGCTTACCAGATCGGCGCCGACAAAGCCGCGGCCCAGCCGATGATCCACCGTACCATTCGTCCGTAAGAGCACAGCCATGAAATACGAAAAACTGATCGCCGAAGCGAAGGCCGCCCGCGAGCTGGCCTATACGCCGTACTCGAAGTTCAAGGTCGGCGCCGCCCTCGAATGCAAGGACGGCCGCATCTTCCGCGGCTGTAACGTCGAAAACGCCTCCTACGGCCTGTGCAACTGCGCCGAGCGCACCGCGTTCTTCAGCGCCATTGCCCACGGCTACAAGCCGGGCGACTTCACGGCACTGGCCGTGATCGGCCAGACCGAGGGCCCGATCGCGCCCTGCGGCGCCTGCCGCCAGGTCGTGCTGGAACTGGGCGGCAATGCGCTGCCGGTGGTGCTGACCAATCTGAAGGGCGATATCTTTGAGACGACGGCGGCGCAGCAGCTGCCGAATGCGTTTGGCGGGTGGGACCTGAACTGCTAAGAACGGACGATTGTTCGACGAGCGCTGCAGACGGGAACGTGACAGCGCTTTTTTTTTGTGTGTCGTGTATCAATTATGTTCTACACGACAAGGCTCCTGATTTCCCTCAACGGCCGAGCTCCGATCTCGCCGTGTAATCGCATGTTGTATGCGCTCACAAAAGGGGAAGACATGTCAGGACAGGCAGACGTCGCCGGACTTCTTGCAAGCTTCAAGCACTTTACGCAGGACACGCGTCTGCTCCGGCTGACGACGCCACTGGACACCGACTTGCTGGCCGAGTGCGTGCGCGGCGAGGAAGCCATCAGCGGCGGCTATTCCTTCAGGATCGAAGCCCTGTCGCCCGATGCCCATCTTCCCTTGAAAAGCCTGATCGGCCAGCCGGCGCTGCTGCAGCTGCTGACCGCCACCAGCGGCTCCTTTCGCTCCTTTCACGGTTATGTGACTGCCGCCCACATCAGCGGCGCGAACGGCGGCTTCGCCCGTTACGTCCTCATGATCGAGCCCTGGACGCGCTTCCTCGCGTTCGGCAGGGACAGCCGCATCTTCCAGGACATGACGGTCATCGAGATCCTCGACAGCGTCTTCAAGACCTGGGCAGGCCGCGGCAGGCTGATGCCCGACTGGCGCTTCGGGCTTGCCGACAGCCGCGTCTAGCGGAAGC